>ENA-ORTP01000034-ORTP01000034.1-human-gut-metagenome-genome-assembly--contig:-NODE-34-length-156505-cov-10.625548_pt1 | contig 156505 bp, 136 predicted proteins | sample MGYA00241913_ERZ509190 | MGnify/ENA primary metagenome ERZ509190 (study PRJEB26280, sample SAMEA2338839) | human gut metagenome | biome: human gut; feature: human-associated habitat; material...
AGTCTGGGCCGTGTCTCAGTCCCAGTGTGGCTGGTCGTCCTCTCAGACCAGCTACCGATCGTCGCCTTGGTGAGCCTTTACCTCACCAACCAGCTAATCGGACATCGGCCGCTCTTCCAGCGCGAGGTCTTGCGATCCCCCGCTTTCACCCTCAGGTCTCATGCGGTATTAGCTGCCCTTTCGGGCAGTTATCCCCCACTAGAAGACACGTTCCGATGTATTACTCACCCGTGCGCCACTCGCCGCCAGGGAGCAAGCTCCCCGCGCTGCCGTTCGACTTGCATGTGTAAAGCATGCCGCCAGCGTTCAATCTGAGCCAGGATCAAACTCTTTAGTTCAATCACTGTTTGTTCGCTCTTCGCCGGAATTGAAAGATTTGATTTGATCTCTTCTTTCGGCTTTCGAGAAGTGCAAACTTCGTAAAATTTTTGAGTCTCCGGATCGTGAAATCCGGCGCCCTCTTTCGAGGACTCCTCAAGTTTCCGACGTTCACACTTATCGGTTCGTTGAATCTGATTTTTAAAGAACTTCGCTGACCTCGATCAGCGCAGAAGAAAGAGTTTATCTGAACTTTTTCTTCTTGTCAAGAACATCTCAACGATTCGTTTGAATGCATCTCAATGTTGCTTGATTTTCTGCCTCTCGTTCGAGGCAGGGAGCGAACTTTACCGACATTTAAATCTTTTGTCAAGGGCATCTTACAAGTCAGTTCATTGCGTGGCGTCACCCTTACTAGCACAGACTACTCAGAGCGCACTGCTCACAGCGTTGATCTCCCCTCATACAATCACGACAAATTTTGCAGGTTGCTCGTTTCAAGGAGTAGTCTGCGCACTATGTCAACGGTTAGACGCTGCAGGAGGAGCTCAGGTCTTATGTCGACAGAACATTCTCAGGCTCTGCCGCGGTCCGTTGTACTGCTTCGCCTGCTGCGTCGAATACTCTCTGTCACCGCCGTCGCCTGTGCTGCTGCCGGCATGATTGCTTCTGCAGATGCGCTCATTTCTGGATTCAGAGACGGCGGAGACAAGCTTTCCGTTGCTGCTGACAACAGCACCGTTATTACAGGTTCCATCTCTTCGGAGCAGGGTAATCGCGGTCTTCAAGTACGTATCGAACCGCCCGAAGACGGCCTCACCGCATCTGATATCCGCGTGAGCAATTCATTCTTCCCCAGCCGAATGAATTGGAGCGCCCTTCTCTACGCAGCACCCAGCGCCTTAGGCAAAAACTTCACGGTTACGGCCGGCTCTCCTGATACGCCGCCGCATGAATTGGACGTTCTTTTCGTTCAGGTTCTGCCTAACGCGGCCGCTGTTCGCGCCAATAGTTCTTCCTTTTTAATGCGTATCTGGGGCTGGGAGCCGCTTAATGCAGCCTTTGCAGCGCTGATAGTGGCCGCTACTGCCTGTCTCCTCTATTTCGGCCTCATTTACTTTGGCTCTGCATGGCTCGCTAAACGAGGTTTCGTGCGCGTTTATCACACCCGGCAAGAAGGCGACGACACAATGCTCTATTGCATTGATCCTCAGTCCTCGCTCAATGAAGCACAGACTTATCCCGTACTTTCTGCCGCAGGAAAGTTGATGGGCACGGCTGAAGTAACCAGCCGAGGTGCTCGCTACTGCATCTTGAAGCTGACGGCCGCTCAAGCACGCACAGGCTGCCTGGTCGCACTTCCTATTGAAGCGGAAGCTGCTGACATCTAATACGAAGACAACACTCGATAACAAATCCGCCCAATGGCATCACGCTCGGATGCATAAAGCCGGACGCAAACCGGAGAGACTGCAAAAGAATAATTGGCTAAGGGGCTCGATAACGCTTGAGGCTGCGGCCCCTGCCATTGGCGAGCGAGCGTGATATGTGCGCGAAAGGGCTTCCGGTCATAGTGCTGCCCCATATCGTCAAGACACGAACGGACCTGCTCAGCCAACGCATTGAAGCGGTCCGTCTCCGCCAAGCCTGCCCACAAAATCTGCTGACGGCTGAAGACGCCCAGACCTGAAAAACGCCAGCACACCGCTGTCTGCGGCACTTTTGCCAAGGCTGTCGCGACTTTCTTTGCAGTGTCGGGTGTTGCTTCGCCGAGGAAAGCCATTGTGAGATGGAGGTTTTTTGACTGCGACCATCTTCCGCAATCTGAATATTTGCGTCGTAACCGATTGATTTCAGCCTCAAGGGCCGCTCTCGGTTCGTTCGGCAATGCTAAAGCAGCAAAAATTCGCATGGCGGCATCCCCACAAAAACAAACGCGCCTCGAATGACAACATTCAAAGCGCGTCAGGATAATCGTCGACGAATCGATTGTGCTTAGCGTCCCTGCTTAGCGCGCCAAGCTGCCACGGCTTCAACGCTGTCAGCAACAAGCTTCGGGCCGTTGTAAATGAAACCCGTAAAGAGCTGCACGAGCTGCGCACCGGCTTCAATCTTCTCAACAGCATCTGCGCCGGTCATCACGCCACCCGAAGCAATGATCGGAATAGCCCCCTTGACATGATCCGCAACGAGGCGAACCACTTCGGTAGAACGTTCCCGCAGGGGCGCACCCGAGAGACCGCCCGTTTCGTTGGCATGATCGAGCCCTTCTACGCCTTTGCGGCCGATCGTCGTATTCGTACAGATCACACCGTCAATGCCGTTGGCAATCAACGTATCGACGCAGCGCAGAATTTCATCGTTTTCGAGATCGGGCGCAATTTTTACGGCGATCGGCACGTGCTTGCCATTACGAGCAGCTTTAAGCTCCTCACGCTTCTTCACGATCCCTTCAACCAAGTGATCGAGCTCTCCCTTCCCCTGAAGCTGGCGAAGATTCTTCGTGTTGGGCGAGGAGATATTGACAGCAATATAGTCTGCGGCGTCATAAACCTTGTCGAGACACTTCTCGTAATCTGAGAGCGCATTCTCAATCGGCGTGACGGCATTCTTGCCGATGTTGATGCCGAGAATGCCGCCGCGCAGACGAAATGCATCCGCCGAACGCAGGTTTTCAAGCACCTTATCGACGCCCTCGTTATTAAAGCCCATGCGGTTAACAATGCCGCCCGCCGGAATCAGACGGAAAAGACGCGGCTTAGGATTACCAGGCTGAGCAAGCGGCGTGATCGTACCGATTTCGACGTGACCGAAACCAAGACCGCCGAAAGCCGTAACGTGCTTGCCGTCTTTATCCATGCCGGCTGCAAGACCGACGGTATTCGGAAAGCGAAGACCCATGACCTCAACGGGATCATCATCAGGCATGTGCGTGATGAGATTCGTCACGCCGAAATTGACCGCCCAATCCAGGTTCGCAAGCGTGACCGCATGTGCCGTTTCAGGGTTCATGGAGAAAAGAATGCGACGGGCGATTTTATAGAGCAACATAATCTCTGCAGTATTGGAATGGTCTGCCGGAGTGATTCTCCAGCGATCGGGGCTGATTTAAAGTCCGGATATTATAGAGAAACGAGTGCTGGTATTCCTTAAGAAATAGCTCGAAAGTATAAGGAAGTCCAGTCCTGCGAACTCGGTCGTCAAAAAAACTTTTTCCCAAAGTCCTTGACAAGTCGATCATAATCATTCATAATTCAAATCTCTGCTGATTCAGCAGACCGGATTCATCGCGGGATGGAGCAGTCCGGTAGCTCGTCGGGCTCATAACCCGAAGGTCGGAGGTTCAAATCCTTCTCCCGCAACCAAATGCAGCTCCCGAATCGTTTTGCGGTTCGGGAGTTTTGTTTTTGTCTACTGCATTTGTCAGTCACTCGGCCGTTCAATTAAGCTGCCGATACCCCTGCAAGTCGATTCAGCAGGTTCTGTTTTTGCCTTGATCGGCCATTTAGAATGGCGGCTTCAAGATCAACGCCGCTCATGCGGCGGTTATATTAAACAGACCCAAACTTATGACCGCACCGCTCCCCGCGGATTTTCCTATCCGCCCTGGCTTCTGGAATGTGCCCCTCTGGGGCGAAATCGGCGTCTATGTCGCCGCCGTCATCACCATCGCCCTCTGTGCTTGGGGTGTCTGTAAGAACATTGAAGTTTGGCGCCGCCGCAAGGATGAAAAGCTGCCGAGCGATCCCAGTCGCCGGGATCGCCTGCTCAAAGAGGCTGTCCTTGAAGAAAAAGTGCGCCAGACTTCTGCCGGCCGCATGCATGCGGTGCTGGTCGTCGGCTTTTTCCTTTTATTCCTCGGTACGGCTACGGCAACGTTGGACTGGGATGTTGGGCACTATGTTTTCGGCAAACAGTTCCTTCGGGGGAACGTCTATCTCGCTTACAAGCTGATTCTCGACGTTGCCGGCGCAGCTGTGCTCGTCGCTTTGGCCTTTGCAGCCTGGCGCCGCTGGGGCACCGCCAACGAACTGCCTAAGGACGGCCGTTTTGTACTGGCCTACGCATCGCTGGCCTTTATTGTGATCACGGGCTTCGTGATTGAAGCGCTGCGCCTGGCAGTACAGCAGCCGGCCTGGATGCACTTTTCTCCCGTAGGTTCTGCGCTCGCGAAAGTATTTCTAGCTATGGGTATTTCGACAGCTGCGCTAGAAACTGCACATATCTGGCTTTGGGTGATTCACGGCATTGCTGCTCTCGCCTTCATTGCTGCGGTACCGCTCACTTATTACGCCCATATCTACCGAGTGCCAACCGCTATTGCGGTACGCAAACCCGCTCCCAACGGCGCACTTCCAAAAATTGAGAATATTGAAGAACAAGAGCACTTCGGCATTTCGTCCATCAAGGATCTCTCTTGGACTGACCGTGCGCAGCTTGACGCCTGCGTCGAATGCGGCCGCTGCAATGACGTTTGCCCCGCTGTTCGCGCAGGAACGCCGCTCAAACCTCGAACCGTCGTGCTGAAGCTGCGTGATCGTGTGCGTGCAGCCGCGGCTGGCGCCGATGACGCAAATGCTGATGACCTGGCCGGAGGCGTAGTCACTAAGGACGAACTTTTCTCCTGTACCACCTGCGGCGCCTGTGCGGCAGTCTGTCCAGCAGACATCCAAACGCCGGATTTCATCGTCGGCCTGCGCCGGCATCTTGCCCTTGAGCAAGGCGAATTCCCTGAAGGCGCTGCGGAAGCGCTGGAGAATACGGCTTCCGTAGGGAACCCCTGGGGGCTTGATCCCTATGAACGAATGGACTGGGCTCAAGGGCTTGATGTACCAGTCGCTGAGGAAGGGGAAGACTACGATATTCTTTATTGGGTCGGCTGTGCGGCAAGCTACGATCGACGTGCTCGGCGCATCGCCCGCGCAATGGTGAAGATTCTCAAGACTGCCGGCGTCAAGTTTGCCGTCATGGCTGAAGAGCGCTGCCACGCAGAATTCGCGCGCCGCTTGGGCGAAGAGTACCTCTATCAAACTGCTGCTCAGGAAAATATCGAAAACTTTTCGCGGTTTAAGTTCAAGGAACTGCTAACAGCCTGCCCTCACTGCTTTAATACGCTTAAAAATGAATATCCCGCCTTTGAAGGCGGTTCATTTGCTGTCATTGACCACTCCAGCTTCATCAGCCGGCTTTTCGCCGAAGGGAAACTGCCCCGATCGGCCATGCAGTCTGAACGTGTTGTGTGGCACGATCCCTGTTACCTTGCCCGACAAAACGGTATCGTCCGTGCTCCGCGAGAGGTGTTGGCAGCTGTTGGCTCTGCAGAATTCGATCCTGCCGAATGCGGTGCCAATACCCTTTGCTGCGGTGCCGGCGGCGGTCAGATGTGGACTGATCAGAAAACACAAAAGAAACGTATCAATGTGATCCGGCTGGAATCCCTTCAAAATACCGCATCTCAATGCGGGGCTTCAAAGATTGCCACCGGCTGTCCGCACTGCCTCACGATGCTCGAAAGTGCAAAACCGATGGTTAATGGCGCACAGGAGCTTCAAGTGCTTGATATTGCCGAAGTCGTTGCCGCCAAACTGCCTGACGAAGCATCCCCAACCTAACGGAATATCCATCAATCGAAAGGCCTGAAGCACCAAATGCTTCAGGCCTTTCATTTAGGGGATTGACGGAGCTTGTGATCTTATCGTCAGCAATCAGATGAATTAAAAAATTTCATAGGGCGCCACGTGTTCAAAGTCGCGTGAGAAATCACTTTCGCTTTGCACATAGGCACGCATCGTACGCATATCGTCAGCGCGCTGAGCATTATTTGGGCTATCGAGCACGACCATCACAAGACGACGCTCGCCCACATCGCTCTGCACGACCATGCAGCGGCCTGCAGCGGTCGTGAAGCCCGTCTTTTGAATGCCGATGCGCCACGAGGGATCACCGATCAGGCGGTTGGTCGTCGCGAGATTAACCTGCCGGCGGCCCGTGCTGATACGGGCCATGGAAGTGGTCGACGCATCCCGAATTTCCTGATGCTGGTAGACCGCTGCAACCAGTTTGCCCAAATCACGTGCCGTGGAGTGATTGCGGTTATCCAACCCCGTCGGATCAGCAAAAAAGGAGTTCGTCATCCCGATGGCGGCGGCGCGTTCATTCATTTTGGCGACAAACGCCTTTCGTCCGCCCGGATAGGTGCGGGCAAGAGCGGCGGCCGCACGATTGTCGCTTGACATGAGCGCGGCTTTAAGCAGTGATTCACGCGTCAGCCGCATGCCGGAAATCAGTTTTGAGTGGGCGGTTGAGCGGACATAGTCTTCGCGCGTGATACGGACTTTTTCATCCAAATCGACATCGCTCTCCGCGATAACCAGAGCCGTCATCAATTTCGTCACCGAGGCGATCGGCAGCTCCACATCGGCATTCTTGACGACAAGTTCCTCTCCCGTATCTTGGTCCATTGCATATGCAACGGAACTGCCCAGCTGCAGCGGATCGTCCGTTTGGCGCAGCCCTGCAAGGGTCGCCTGAGAAGGTCCTGTACGGCGTACTACGCGGCGTGCCTTCTGTTTTGGTTTTGGCTTCTTTGCAGCTGCCTGACGCGTATTTTTAGCCGCTGTTTTAATAGAAACCTTTTTCACTGACGCCTGTTTGGATTTGACATTCTTTGTCTGAGCTGTGCGCGCCTTCGCAGCAGTCGATCCCGCCTTTATCGGTACTAAAACCGCTTTTTTGCCGGCTGCTTCAGCAGCACAGGCACTCTCAAGAGGGAGAGCAATAAGGGACGCCCCGAGGGCGAATACGAGAGCGACTTGGCGGAAAGGGAGAAACATGGGACCGGCTTCAAGAACGGCGGACGCACAACCGCTCAGCTTTCTCCCAACAAGAAAGCAGATCAGCCAGACGTCGGAGGGAGCGGTACAGACGGGTGCACCGCTCCGTGGTGTAAACCTTAGAGAGATCTAAATATTGTCACTCATCAATCTTCCCGCGTACAGGGTATAGCGCTTAAGTTTTACAAATTTATGGAATTTTGTCTTAAGCAAACGCCAGTCCCGTTCTTGCCATTAAAGGCGGGTTATCGACTGCCAAATACGCTCCAAACGCTTAACCGACACCGGCATGGGTGTGCGCAGCTGCTGCGCAAATAAGGAAACGCGAAGCTCTTCGAGCATCCAGCGAAACTCTTCAAGATGAGAATCAGGCTGCCCTCGGCGCGCAGCAACCGCCCGTACCCAAGGGAGCGTAAGACGCTCGACATCTGCCTGCCGTGCAGCATCCCGAGCCGGATCACTTGAATAATGCTCCAGTCGATAGAGAACGGCCTTGAGGTATCTCGGGTAGTTCATCAGCTGCGACAAAGGCGCAGACAATAGAAAGTGCGGCGGAAAGAGACGCTTGAGCTGCTCAGCGACATCTGCTGAGAGTGCCTCATTTTCTATGCGTTTGAGCTTTAGTGCTGCCGGAGCAGCCTGCGCAACAATTTCAGTGAGGAGCCGCGACACTTCGCCTGCAACCAAGGAAAGTCGTCCCCGGGCATCTTCCCGCCTCGTCTGGAAGGCCTCTTCATTCATCGGAAGCGGATCGACAAGGGCAGTGGCATCCAATACACAGTCGACTACATCGTTTTCCAGATCGTCGATACTTTCGAAGTTCTTGTCGAGCCCCGGCACCACTGACGCCTGCATCTGAACGCGGCCGAGGTCACGCAGGCTGCGCTCAATAAACTTCACCTGCTCACGCAAGGTGAGACGGAAGAGCCTTCTGAGTCCTTTGCGATGTGCTTTCTGTGCTTCGAGCGGATCGTCGAATACTTCGATGCGGCAGGCCTCTCCCACATCCACCAATGCCGGATGCCCAATGAGCGTTTCACCGCGGCGTTGAATTTCCATGAGTTCGGGGAGTTCGCCGAAGGTCCAGTTTGTAACTTCGCCGCCCAAATCCTTGGCAACGGCAGCATCTTGCTGCGCAACGTTGCGGAAAGTTGCTTGAGCCTCTTCGCCGAGTTCTGCACGCAGCTGAGCAAGATTGCGGCCCAGTGCGAGCTGACGGCCATGCTCATCAATCACTTTGAAGTTGAGGATGAGATGCTGGGGCAAACCTTCGGTCTTAAAGTCTGATGGCTGGCAGGGCAGCCCCGTTTCGCTGCGGACGTCAGCCGCGAGCGCATCAACAAATCCTATGCTCTGAGGCGTCCCGTTTTGGGTGCGGGTCAGAAATCCTGCCGCATAGTCCGGAAGCGGCACACAATTGCGCCGAATCTTCTGCGGAAGCGTCTTCAATAGCGCCTGAGCCTTCTCCTTCACCATTCCCGGAACGAGCCATTCAGCACGCACAGGATCGAGCTGATTGAGCGCAAAAAGCGGCACAGTCATCGTAACGCCGTCACGAGGGCTGCCCGGCTCAAATTGGTATGAGAGCGTCATATCGATCCCCGCCATTTCCATGGTTTTGGGGAACCAAGCATCTGCGGCAGCAGAGGCTTCGTGACGCATGAGCTCTTCGCGCGAAAGCCGAAGTACCTTGGGGTTCTCTTTTTCAGCCGCCTTCAGCCATACTTCAAGCGTTTTCGTGGAACAGACATCCTGCGGCAGCTCTCGATCGTAGAAAGCGAAGATCATTTCGTCGTCAACGAGCACATCCGGACGACGGGTCTTGTGCTCGAGATCTTCAATTTCCCGCACCAGCCGCTGATTGTGGTGATAAAAGCTCAGTTTGCCGTCGAATTCGCCGCCAACGAGTGCCTCGCGAATAAAGAGTTCGCGGGAAAGCTTCGGATCATGTTTGGCAAAGGATACTCGACGCTGCTGATAAACCGTGAGGCCGTAAAGCGTTCCGCGCTCCAAAGCCACGACCTCGCCGCGGCTTTTTTCCCAATGCGGCTCGCTCCAGGAGCGGCGAATGAGCGGTCCCGCCGCCGCTTCGATCCACTTGGGCTCGATGTCTGCAACGCAGCGCGCAAAGAGCTTAGACGTTTCAATGATCTGGCCCGCAAGGATCCATCGGCCGCTCTTTTTGGCACGTACCGATCCCGGCCAAATCCAAAATTTGATGCCGCGAGCTCCCGCATAGGGCGGCGCCCGACGGTCGCTTTCGACCGTCTTGCTTCCGATATTGCCGAGCAATCCTGAGAGGAGTGCACGATGCACTTCCTCATATGTAGCGGGGGCCGTATTGAGACGCCAGTCCAGATCGTCGACCAGTGCCTTCAGCTGCCCCATGACCTCACGCCATTCGCGGAGTCGACGCGGCGACAAGAACCGACGCTTGAGTTCCTGATCGTACTTGCGGTTGCTTTCTTTGGAAGCACGCGCAGCCTCAGCCCAATCCCAGAGCTTGACATAAGAAAGGAAATCAGAGCGTTCGTCAGCCAATTTTTTATGTGCTTCATCGGCGGCCTGCTGCTGCTCGGCTGGGCGTTCGCGCGGATCCTGCACCGACAGCCCCGAAGCGACAATCAAGAGTTCGCGCAGTGCACCGCGGCGAGCCCCTTCAAGGAGCATTCGGCCGAGCTTGGGATCAATAGGCAGCCTAGAGAGACTGCGGCCGACTTCCGTCAGTTCATTGTCTTCACTGATGGCTCCCAATTCCTGCAGAATTGCAAAACCATCGGCAAAGGCCTTCGGAGGCGGCGCCTGCACAAACGGGAATTCACGCACGTCACCCAAGCGCAGCGCCTTGGCGCGCAAGATAACAGCAGCGAGATTCGAGCGCATGATCTCTGGATCGGTGAATGCAGGCCGACGAGCGAAATCCTCTTCACTGTAAAGCCGAATACAGATGCCTTCCGCTACGCGGCCGCAGCGGCCCGAGCGCTGGTTGGCAGAAGCCTGACTAATGGGCTCAACGAGCAGCTGCTCGACCTTGGAGCGATAAGAATAGCGTTTGATACGCGCGTAACCGGTATCCACCACATAGCGGATGCCGGGAACGGTAACGGATGTTTCAGCAACGTTTGTGGCGAGCACAATGCGTCGCATATTCCCCGAAGGCTTGAAGATTTTGTCCTGATCGGCCGCAGAAAGACGAGCGTAGAGCGGCAGAATTTCTGCCTTGCCAATGCGCGAGCGCCGCAGCTCTTCGGCCGCAGCATTAATTTCGCGTTCGCCCGGCAGAAATACCAAAATATCCCCTCGGCCGCTCATTTCACACTCGCTTACTGCATCGTCTATCGCAGCAAGCATCGTGCGGTCATCGTCTTCATCACGGTCTTCAACCGGGCGCCACCGGATTTCCACCGGATAAGTGCGCCCGGAAATGGTGAGCACCGGCGCGGGTTTGCCGTTGACCGCAAAGTGATTGGCAAAACGCTCGGCATCAATCGTGGCTGACGTCACAATGACCTTGAGGTCGGGGCGTTTAGGCAGCAGACGCTTCAGGTAGCCAAGCAGGAAATCGATGTTGATCGAACGCTCATGAGCTTCGTCGATAATGATGGTGTCATACGCTTTAAGCAGCGGATCCCCCTGCGTCTCAGCAAGGAGAATGCCATCCGTCATCAGCTTGATGGTAGCGCCCGAAGCCGTTTGATCTGTGAATCGAACCTTGTAGCCCACCACGTCGCCCAACGGCGTTTTGAGTTCTTCAGCGATACGCTTGGCAATGGAGCTCGCAGCGATTCGGCGCGGCTGCGTATGACCGATGCGGCCGGTTTCACCTCGTCCTGCCATCAAGCAGATCTTCGGGAGCTGCGTCGTTTTACCCGACCCCGTTTCACCGCAGACGATGACGACTTGATTCTCTTTAATCGCCTTGACAACATCGGCTGCGCGTTCAGAAACCGGCAGCCCCGGCATGAGTTCAAAAGGCGGAATGGGATTACGGCGTTCGGCCCAGGAGAGTTTCGGACGAGCTGAACGCTCCGATCGTCCTCCACTGAGAGCACGCGTGTCTTGACGTCCATTTTCAGTTCGTGCCTGACCGCTCTCGGGCAGATTGGGACGACGAGGCCGCAGCTGACGATTTTGACGGCTGTCAGCTTTTGCCGACCGACCTGCCGCTGCTTGCAAGGGCCGATCTGCTCGCCCGGAACGATCCTCTCTATGTCCTGCATTCGCCTTCGCTGCAGATGCGCTCTCGAAACGGGGATGCAGGATTTCGCGTTTGCCGTTCTGCACGGTTTTATCTGCAGATGCGGCTTTATTGGTCAGCGGCGCCTTGCTGCGTTTCCCTGCGCTTTCCCCCTGCAGCGCAGGAGACTCACGAAAAACAGCGCCGGACGCCTGAGCAGCGCCGGCAAGCACCGCTCCGAAAGCACCCTTTGGACTATAGGTACGGGGGGTTCTGACCGACGTATTTTCTGGGACCTTCGCTGATGCTTGCTTGGCGGCTGAGGACGATGCCTGAAGGGGGGTCACCCGAGCAGCTTTAACCATTGACTGCTGGCTTTTGCTTTCCCCTGCGCTATTCGCTTCGCCCGCAGAAGCTTTACCCGACTGCTTGGCTGCAGCGCTTCCCTGCCGTTTCTCACGCCGCTCCTGAGCACGCTTGGCTTCTTCCGCAGCGCGGGCAGCTTCCTCCTTACGGCGCGTCTGTTCGAGTGCTTGATCCACATCCGCCCGAACTTTCTGAAATGCCGCCATGAGCGCGCGATTGTCCGCCATTATTTTGTCCTGTTTAACTGCAATTGAATTGAACTCAGTCGGTTCACTTTATCTGCCGCCGCTCTGCGCGGCGTCCTTAACTTTGAGAGCAAGTGAGCACGCGGCGGCATTATACGGAGGCGCCGAGATCCGTCCCATCTCACAATCCGCGCAGATGAAGACAGATTTCTGCTTCGCAGGCTGATGATCCTTCGAGTAGACTTCTGCGCACAAGATCAGGATTGTTACGTCTGTTCGTCGTTAACCCACGGACGATCCTCCCGCTTTCAACATCTTCGCCGCACGCCTTCGCGTTCCGCGGCAGCAATCGGAGACTTCACGATATGGCTCGCATGGTCAACTGCGTCAAGCTACATAAAGAGGCCGAGGGCCTTGACTATCCGCCTTTCCCCGGCGAACTCGGCGTGCGCATCTGGAAAAACGTGAGCAAGGAGGCTTGGGCCGACTGGACGCGTCTGCAGACGATGATGGTGAACGAATACGGTCTCAATCTCGCCGATGCTTCCGCCCGCAAACACCTCATGACGCAGTGCGAACGCTATTTCTTCGGCGATGGCGAGGCGGTCGCAGTTCCGGGCTACAAACCCCATCCGGAAGAAGATCAGAAATAAGATCTTCTGCCCTCTTTTATTGAAGCCATGGGCTCGACTTTTTCAAAAAAGTCGAGCCCATGGCACATTTAAACTGCTGCAGCTCACCCGCGCTTAAAGGTCTTAACGCCTTCGGAAGTGCCTAAGAGCAGCACATCAGCGCCGCGAGCAGCAAAGAGACCGACAGTCACGACACCAGGCCAACTGTTGATCTCCGTCTCCAATCCCTGAGGATCTCGAATCTCAAGGCCTGCAGCATCGAGAATGCTGCAGCCGTTGTCGGTGACAAAGTCGCGAAGCTTTACGTCAGCGCCCAAAGCTTCCAAACGACGCTTAATCTCGCGCGCTGCCATTGGGATCACTTCAACGGGAAGCGGGAAACGTCCCAACACATCCACTTTTTTCGACGCATCGGCAATGCAGACGAAGCGGCGAGAAATACTCGCCACGATCTTCTCCCGGGTGAGTGCTCCGCCGCCGCCCTTAATCATTGCAAAATGGCCATCAATTTCGTCGGCACCGTCAATATAAACACCAATCGAATCAACCTCATTCATGTCGAGCACCTTAAAACCGAGCGCTTCAAGACGCTTGGTCGAACGCTCCGACGAAGAGACGCAAGCCGGAATACGATCGCGAATTTCAGGAAGCTGGTCAATCAGCTGATCAACGGTGGAGCCGGTGCCGACGCCGAGCACTGCGCCCGATTCGACATAGTCGAGCGCGGCACGTGCGACGAGGCGCTTGAGTTCACTTTGAGAGAGCGGACGGGATTGTGTCATGGGAATTTCAATGGAGTCTTCTTTGAATCACGCAGCAGAGCTCTCAAACTGACAGCGTCTGCGGCGCATTGAGTTGAATTCTAAAGGCGCCGCCCATGCGGCGCTTAAAATGAACTGCACACAATATCTCTTCGCAGAAGCTTTCTTGCGCCATGCCTGCCGACCAGTCCGAACATCTTATTTCCGACGCATTCCGCCACCTCAACGCTGCAAACAAAGAGCTGCCCGCAAAACTGCCGGCATTTTCTGAACATGGTTTGTGGGCTGCCTGGGCCGCACTGCTGCTTGTCGCGGCGTTTCTCACAGGCGTTGCATGGCTCGTGATTGACTCGGATCGTGAAGCTGAAACCATTCGTTTGAAGCAGACCACCGACCTCGTGGCCCAGTCCATTGAAGCGCAGGTTCTCGGTGTATCCGAGATCTTGCAGAAGATGAGTCTGCGCCTTGTGCGCGGACAACAAGGCGACTTTGCATCGGCTTCGCTCGACCTCGCCGCACAAACACTCTTTATTGACCGCCGCGAAGTCACAGAACTTGCGCTTGTCACCGAAAAAGGCGAAGTGCGCCGCGTATGGTCATCGTCGACAGCTCGTGCACCATCGCTTTTTGAGGGCATCAATCAGATCAATGACGCGCATCTGCTTCGTGCTGTCCGCTTGGCCAAGCGCTTTGACCGCTCGCTTTCCACGCCTTTTTATGTCGGTCCCTATTCACAGCGCATTTTTGTGAATATCGTGACGCCGTCGGCCATACCAGACACCCTTCTGATGGCCCGCATCGATCTCACGCGCCTGCTCCTGCTGGCTCAGCAGCGCTATGCAGACACGGGGTCATACCTTCTGAGCTTCGCACTCAACGGCCGCTCCATTCCGGCTCCCGTTGGCAGCCGCGGACCTTCTAAACCCCCAGTCAATCAACCCGAACTCACCGAACCCATCATCTACGCGACGGACATCACACTGCTCGACGCTGCGCCGGAAGAAGAGATGTCATTGGTCGCCAAGAGCTACGACCACGCACTCTTCGCCAACAACCGCGTGCAGTACTTTGCTGTCGGCGGCCTAGCGCTGATGCTCCTGGCAGCTATCGGCCTCGTTTTTTACTACCAACGCCAGCAGGTTCGATCGCACCGCACACTCATGGCCGAATATTCTCTTCGCCGCGCCATGTCTGAATCAGCCGTTGTCGGCCTGCGTGTCACCGACCTCAAGGGACGCATGCTCTATGTGAACGACACATTCCCTAAGATCGTGGGCTATCCGGCTAAGGAATTGATCGGGCAGAAGCCGCCCTATCCTTATTGGGCCAAAAACTATGTCGCAGAGCTTACCGAGAGGCTTCTTTCGGCCACTAACCATCCGGAAGCTGAAGAAACATTGCCCGTCGTTACACGTTTTGAAGCCGTCCGCAAGAACGGTGAGGAATTTTGGGCAGAACTGCGCATTTCCCCGCTTCTTGACGACGATGGGAAACCCTTTGGCTCCATTGGCGCGCTCTTTGACGTGACGAACTCGGTGCTCGCACAGTCACGAGTTGAAGCCGCAAATGAACGCTTCACACTGGTCGTTGAGTCGATGGCGAGCGCTATCGCAGTGCTCGCGGAACCCAACCGCGACGTGCTTTTCTTTGCCAACCGCTCCTACCGCACACTCTTTAATGATCGACCCAACGGTGCGGCAAAACTCCTTGCCCGCCTGGAAAAGGCGCCTCCCACGGTACAAAGCGACGGCATTTTCGACGAAGAAACATCAAGATGGTTTGATGTTCGTTCGCAGCGCATTGTTTGGACGCGCGGCGAAACCGCTGTCATGGTGATCGCAACCGACATCACCAAACTCCGTGAACTTGATCTTGCCCGAGAAGCACAGCTGCGCCGCGCAGAGTCCACTCACCGATTGGTTACGATGGGTGAAATGGCGAGTTCACTCGCGCATGAACTCAATCAGCCGCTTGCAGCTATCGCAAACTACGCCAATGCCGCAGCGACGATGCTTGCCAACGGGACGCTTTCCAAAGAACGCGAAGCCCAGAGCTACGCCCGCATTGAAAATCAAGCGCAGCGCGCCGGCCGCATCATTCAGCGCATTCGCGGCTTCGCAAAGAAAACCGACGCCAAACTCGAACCCGTCGCCGTGGAAACGGTTATTCAGGAAACGCTCGAACTCGCCAACATTCAGGCGCGTAAGCTTGACAGTCGAATCAAACTCGTCATAGCGCCGGGGCTCCCTTTGATGATGGGGGACTCGGTCATGCTCGAGCAGCTGCTTTTAAATCTCCTGAAGAACGCTATGGAAGCGTGCGCCACGAGCAACATCCCCATGGAGGAGAGAACCATCGAACTCCATGCCGATCCTTGGGAAAAGAACCCCGAGCGTCTCCAATTCCAGGTCGTTGATCACGGACCGGGCATTCCGGAAGAATCCCGTTCCAAACTCTTTGACGCCTTCTATTCCACAAAATCCGAAGGCATGGGCATGGGACTCAATATCTGCCGCTCCATTGCCGAACTTCACGGCGGAGAGCTGCGCATGGATCCAACGCCGGGCGGGGGTTCCACCTTCTCCTTCACTGTCCCGTTTGTCAAAGAAGCTGTCACACACGCGCCATCCATCGGTGAAAATAGCTCACAATAAGGACTAACCCGCGAAGGATCCCTAGGTATAACCGAGGATTCAAAAGGCTAAAATGGGGAATTCCTGAAGGAGGAGGAACTTCAAATCATGATGCCAAATTACGATTATTCAAAAGACCTGACCTCAGACAATAAGAACGGTCTGGTATACGTGATCGACGATGACGCCGATGTGCGCGAATCGATCAAGTGGCTGCTTGAATCGACCAACTACCGCGTTGAGGATTATGAAAGCGGTGAAACCTTCATCGCGCAGTTCAACGAGTCGGTACCTTCTGTTATTTTGTGCGACCTGCGCATGCCCGGCATGTCGGGTGCAGATGTGCAAGATCATCTGATGCGCCGCCGCATTGACGCCCCCTTCATCTTTATCACTGGTCACGGCGATGTTCCTCAGGCTGTTCAGGCCTTTAAGAAAGGTGCCATGGACTTCATTCAGAAGCCCTTCCAACAGCCTCAGCTGCAAAAGTTGGTCGATCGTGCCATGCGTACCGCCAAGGAGCTCTTTGCCCGCCGTCAGACACTCGCAGCCAACCGCGCTCTGATTGAAAAGCTCACTCCTCGCGAACAGCAAGTGCTCGAGCGCATTGTCAACGGCCGTCTCAATAAGCAGATTGCCGATGACCTTGGCATTTCGATTAAAACAGTGGAAGCACACCGTGCTTCGATTATGGATAAGACGGCCTCAGGCACCGTAGCCGATCTGATGCGCGTGGTCGTGAAGTCTGAGCTCTATCCGAAGATCAGCTCAACGCTTGCCGAAGCTGTTGCCGCCCTTCCAAGCCGCCTTGCGGAAACGGGGCTTCCTCACACGGAGGAGCACGTTGAGCATCTGCGCCGTCTCGACCATGAACTGCGCGAATCTGAGGCCGAACGTGAGCGGCGAGAAGCTGAAGCAGCTGTCACCGGCATCAACAGCTCGATGAACGGCTCTTCGAACAGCCTGCTCTAATACCGCAGCCAGTTCGGCAAACTGCCGAACAAAGACATCCCTCCTGAACGCCTGCAGCGATTCCCCCGCGGCAGGCGTTTTCCCGTTTAAAGACTACGATTAATCACAAGGTTGGAGGCGAGCGAGGCGGAGCGCAGGTGATAATGCTTTTGGCATCGATTCTGCTTATTTAAGAGAACCGGAAGTAAAACGATTCCGATACATTTTTAAGGAGGTTTCCCATGACGGCACGCATCATTGACGGCAAGGCGCTCGCGCGCGAGGTGGAGGCGCAGGCTCGCGCCCGCAGCGAGGCGCTTGCCTCCCGCCCGGGAGGCCGTCGTCCCGGTCTCGCCGTCGTACTGGTGGGCGAAGACCCGGCAAGCTGCGTCTATGTCAAAAACAAAACCCGCGCCTGCGAACGTGCCGGCGTCATTTCAACCGAATACCGCCTCCCGGCCGATACAACGGAAAAGGAGCTGCTCGAACTGATTGAGAAGCTCAATAATGACCCGGCTGTAGACGGAATCCTTGTTCAGCTCCCGCTGCCCAAGCAGATCAATCCCGATGCTGTAATTCTTTCGATTTCTCCCGAAAAAGATGTTGACGGATTTCACATGCTTTCAGCCGGTGCCTTGCTTACAGGCCGCCGCGACCGCGGCTATCGTCCCTGCACGCCCGCTGGCGTAATGAAGCTTATTGAAGCCTCCGGCGTTAATCCCGAAGGGCTTGAAGCAGTGGTAATCGGCCGCTCGAATATCGTCGGAAAGCCTCAGGCCGTCATGCTGCTTGATGCGCATGCTACCGTCACCGTGGTACACAGCCGTACTACGAACCTTGCCGACATTACCCGCCGCGCAGATATCCTTGTTTGTGCAGCCGGCCGCCCCAAAATGGTGAAAGGCGACATGGTAAAGCCCGGCGCCGTTGTGATTGATGTGGGTATTCACCGTGACGAGAACGGCAAACTTTGCGGCGACGTGGATCAGGCATCCGTTGAACCGGTGGCCGGCGCACTGACGCCAGTGCCGGGCGGCGTCGGACCGATGACGATTGCTATGCTGATCGACAATACGGTGCTCGCAGCAGAACGTCACTTGGCGTGAGATTTTGTATAAAAGAACATAAATAGGGCAGAGATTGTTCTTGAATAATCTCTGCCCGAATCTTGATATTGTCTTCGAAATAACCTAAAGCAGTACCGCACACTCTCTCGGTCTTCCCATTCAGACAAGCTGTGATGGACCGAAAACTAATGCCGCCCAAATGAAAATAAAATTGGGCGCACTACCTTTTTAAGAGTATAAATATCGAATCTCAATACCTCTGTTGGGAGAAAGACCATTCAACCAGCGAAGGTCTTTTGAAGCCATTAAAACGCTTGTCTAACAGTCGACAGCTATGGAAGTCAATATTCAGCAGACATCTTTAGCTCTTTGATTTCTAAATAAGATGCTTGTTTTATTTAGAAATAAAACAAAATACCATTTCTTTTTTAATCAAGCGTCATACACCAGCTCCGCCTGAACGGCAGGCCGCTCACAGCGAGCCAGCACTGATCAGTGAGCTGCTGCAGAGATCTATCTTCTGCCCTCATGATGTGCCACAATGAGAGAACCATAGCCTGATCTTAACCCTTGAACTTGTAGGCAACAGAGGATCTGACAGTTCCTCATAGAAAAGGTTTGTAAGGCATTAAGTTCACCCTATGAGCGAATAAATCGCTCTTGCTGACGTATGTGTGAACCTAGAGCGTGATTATTTTTTCATCCTGCATACCCGGCGGTCCATCTGGCCATACTCACCTTCATTTGGTTTCTCCACATTTCATACCTCTGCTCATATCATATTTCTGTTTGAACGGATATGTGTTTCAGAGGACCAAGTCTGCTTATGATCGAATCGAAATCCAAAATCGCATCTTTAGAGGAAAGTAATGCATATATTCAAAAAATTCTAAATTCAATGAAACTTTTTTTGGATTGTCTGCACTTTCCTATTGCGATTATCAATGTGGAAGGGCGGTACGTTTACTATAACGAAGAAAGCGCAGAAATTGACGGATGCTCTCGCGAATTTGCCTTAGGCAATCTTCTGCTGAATGTTTATAAGAAAATGCGCCCAGAAGAAAGCACTATGTTGCAATCGTTACAGACTGGTCGATGCTATTCCTCGCATGAACAAAATTACTTTAATGCGAGAGGAAAACTGCTCAACTACATGCATACAACCACTCCCCTTTTCAATCAAATTGGGCAAACGGTTGGCGCTATAGAAATTGGCTGGGATGTTTCGCAGATTACCAAACTGCAAAATCAGATTCTGCTTCTCACTAAAAAGCTGCAAAGTCGCCAAAATAAACAGATACGACCTGGTGAATCTTCTGTAAAAATCATCACAAGATCGCCTTTGATGCTTAAAATCATTGAGGATGCCCGCATGTTGGCCGCATCCAATGTACCTGTAGTTATTATGGGAGAATCCGGCACAGGCAAAGAGCTTATTGCTCAGCTCATACAGAGTGAGAGCAACCGTAAAAATAATGTTTTTGTAACCCTCAACTGCGGCGCACTCACGGAAACATTAATTGATTCCAGTCTTTTTGGAACGATTAAAGGCGCTTTCACCGGCGCAGATAATTCACAAGGTTATTTGGAATTTGCTAATGGCGGCACACTGTTCCTAGATGAATTCAACTCCATGCCGCCATCCATGCAGGTCAAACTTCTTCGATTCCTGCAAAATCGAACTTTCAGTCGCGTCGGCAGCCCCAAACAGCTCACAAGCGATGTCCGAATCATTGTGGCCATGAACGAAAACCCGCTCAGATTGATTGAGAAGGGAACTTTGCGGGCAGATCTTTATTGGCGTCTATGTGTCGGGCAGATTGAGTTGCCTCCGCTGCGAGAACGCCGTGAAGACATACCGCTTTTAGTAGAGTATTTCATTGCAAAATACGCTGCGGATGTGGCGCATCACATCACCGGCGTCACACAAAATGTACTTGACCAGCTAATGGCTAAACCATGGCCAGGCAATATACGGATGCTGGAGAACACCGTTCTGCGTACGATGGTTATGCAGAAAGAAGACGGCCCAATATCAGAAGTATTTTTTGACACATCAGAGTCAGACTTGTCGCAGCTCAATGAAGACTTCCCCAAACAAATATCAGAAGAATTACCAGCCTCATTAAACATCAAGAAAGCAGATAACAACGCAACAGCAGAAGATTTAACCATCGACAAGCCATATAACGAAATGGTCGATGACTTTGAAAGAAAAATACTCTCAACAGCACTGAAGAAAGCAAAAGGGAATGTTTCAGAGGCAAGCAGCCTATTAGGCGTAAATCGCAGCACTCTCAATTATAAATTGAAAAAATTAGGCATTCCTCACGGCTTTATTTCTCGAGTAGAAGTTGAATAACAAAGCAATATCTTAAAATAAAATCCAGCGAAAGAGATGATGTTATTCCCAACATTACATCACCTCTTCGCTGGAGAAACTTCAAATTATTAGTTAGTTTTTATGATTTAGAAAGTATGTGATATGCCGAAATTGAGGACAGTGCGGTCCAGACCAGCCTCCTCCAACGAACCATCAGCATTGGAGTAACTCAATGCACTGTAAAGAGAAGTGCGCCCAGAAAGGTTATAGGTAGCACCTATGCCGGCCACATAGCGGTTCACATCTTCTCCGGCAACCGTTTTCCCGTTCATGTACTGGACACTGGCCATGAGCCATGCTTCACCAAGCGTTTTTCCGACGCCAATCATGTACGAGTCATTTTGATTAATCATGTCCTCACTGCTCACTTCGTACCACCAGCCGCTAAACTGGGAGCCGACGCCGTAGTTTTTCGCGTATTGAGCAGCGCCATAGAGCGTCAAAATACCGAAGTCATAAGAGATGCCGCCCGTGATGAAGTAAGCATCATCCGTCGGGTCGGAGTGCTTCTTCCATTCGCGCTCGAACATCACCTGTGCATGGAGTCCGCCGATGTCATATTGCAGTCCGAGTCCGGTGTAGCGCGTATTTTCATTCCAGTGACTGCTTTCTGTACTGGACTCTGTGTAGCCGATTTGGTTGGAATACTGAGCCGTAAACTTAAAGCCGGCAAATTCCGGTGAAACATAGGTCACAGCATTGTCTAGACGTGAGGTTTCAATCATCGTGGCCTGAATGCCTGCGTCGGTGTATCCGGCGCCGAAAGGATCTAAGGCGCAAGCCATGTCATAAGTGCCTGCAGCGCTGCCGATTGATCCCATGCGGCCGATAGCGATCGTACCGAAAGAACCGCGCAGTCCCAATACCGATTCACGCCCAAACATGCGGCCTTCAAAGGTCATTGACCCATCGTCAACGCTGTAGCCTTGTTCGAGCTTGAAAAAGACTTCTGTGCTGCCGGTCAGTTCTTCGCTGCCCTCTAATCCGAAGGCCGGAGAGTAGTTATCGCCGGAAACGAGCTCGAAGGTATTGTCACCTCCGCGCACATTGGTCATGCGGAAACCCGTATCGACAGTACCGTAGATACGGGTTTCCGCGGCTGAACTAACTGCAGCGGAACCCAGAGCAGCCGCAGCCAGAACGGCACAGACCAAAATTTTGCGAGTGAAGATAGACTGCATGTTTGTCATCCTTGAGAGAACAGAATGAACTTCACCTCAGTTGAGGTGAAGATTCAGGATCCGCCTGCCGGCCTGCCGATTGGCAGAAGCAAGCGTGAAGGGACCGATCACCAGCGCAGCGAAGGCGAGCCCTACTGCGGCGCCGATCCAAAAGCCAAGCGCACCGAGAGAGAAAGGATCTGCAGGGAAAAGCCCTGCAAACCATGAACCCAAAGAAAGTCCAACCCCGCACAGCAGACAGCTGTGCACAAGCATGGGGATGAGCGTGATGCGGTAACCGCGAAGAACGCAGCTGCCGGAGCACTGAATAGCGTCCGCGATGTGATAAGCACTGGCTACGGTGATGAAGCTCACCGCCATTTTTTGCACCGCTTCATCAGACGAGTAGAGCGAGGCAATTTCGCTGCGAAAGATGAAGTTGATAATGGAGACTGCAACAGCTAGAAAAAGCGCCATGATCATGACGAGAAAAGCTGCGTAGCGAGCACTTTCCGGTGAACCGGCACCAAGACTTTGAGAAACTAAAACGGTGCCTGCCACCCCGACTGCAAATGGAACAACGTAATAGAGCCACACCAGGTTGGCTACGATCTGATGAGAGGCAAGAGAGACCGCACCGAAACGAGCAATAAAAATCGCCATCAGCGTGTAGGAAGTCATCTCAAAGAAAATCGACAATCCGATAGGCACGCCGATTTTGAGCTGGATGCAGATGCTCTTCATCGATGGCCTGCACCATCGTCTTGATCGCATGGCTCGGTAATAGGGGTCAATGCGCCAAATCAGCACATAAGCACCCAACGCAAGCCAAGAAAGCATGCAGGTTGAAAGCCCTGTACCAGCGCCGCCAAATCCCAGCTTATTCATGCAGAACCAATTCACGGGGATCTTCAAAACGACAATCCCGAGCGTCACAAACATGGATGCTGCAGGTCGCGAAACCGCGGCATTGACTGCAATGAAAGTTCGACCGCAGAGAATAGCCGGAAGTGCAAGGCCGGCGAAAAGAAGGTATTGGGAAGCGATCTCTGCGACCAAGCCGGACGTCTCGGCAACAGCCATCCACATTTTGGTCTGCAGGGTCAGTACCAAGCCGGGAACAGCGAGACCGACAGCCAAATAAAGGCATTGATGAAGTGAGTCACCGACTTCGCGAAATCGTTTAGCGCCGAATGCAAACCCGGAAATTGGCGAAACGCCCTGCAGAATGCCTGCCAATGAAATCGAAATCCACGTTGCTACAGCGATGCCAAGCGCAACCCCGGCGAGATCTTCCGCCGAAGTTTGCCCAGCCATGATCGTATCGATCGTGCCGGAGCACACGATGGCTAGGTTTGCTGCGCCTATAGGCGCAGCGAGCTTAAGGATGCTCTTAATGCCGGCACGAAGCTTCGTTCTGGTTGGCATCATCCGAAGGTCTTTTATAGAAAAGGAAATAGGAAAGAATCACTAACCCGGTGAGTCCGGCCTCTGCGAGAAACATGGAGAAACCGTCAGTGCCGAACCAGCCGCTGACGATGATCAGTACATTGGCGGTGATAACGATGACCCCCGTCCATGGATGCCACCGAACGCGATAGGTGCTTTGCAGATAAGGTTCGAGACCGCTGTCGACCAAAGCACGGTATTTAAGCTGACAAGCGCAGATGACGATCCAGGCGACGCAGCCCACTTGGGCCGTACTTGCAACCAGAAAAAGAAAGAGTCTGCGGGCGTTGATAAATTGCGTGAAGATGCAGACCAGTGACAAAGCTGCGCAGAACCAAATTGCACGGCGCGGAACGCCGTTGACACTCAGTTTTTTAAAGAATGCCGGGGTCATCCCCGACTGAGCCATAGACCAGAACATGCGCGAGCAGGCGAAAATGGCGGAATTGACGGCGGAAAGAGAGGCCGAAAGAATCACCAGCTTCATGAAGTCTTCTGAACCTGGAAGTCCGATTTCGCGGAACACTTCCACAAACGGACCGCTATCGCTGCTTTTAACCCAGCCGCTCGGATTCAGAATGGCGAGCACGCTGACCGCGAGAATGTAAAAGAGGATGATGCGTATACCGATCGTCCGGATGATCTTCGGGAGCGCCTGTTCCGGGTGCGGAGCTTCACTGGCCACATTGCCGACTAATTCCGCCCCCTGAAATGAGTACACCACGATGGCCATACACTGAAAAATCGGGGCAATGCCGAATGGGAAGAGTTCCCCCTCCACCCGCAGTGTCGGCACCCATTCGGTTGTTGAGGCTTTATCGCTAATGAGCCAAAGACCGCAGGCGATAAAGAAAACGATGGCAAAGACTTTGATGCCGGCGAGCCAATATTCAAATTCACCAAATGCGCCCGCAGAGAGCATGTTGACCAATGTGAGTATGGCGAGGTATCCGCCGCAGTAAAGCCAGATCGGGATGTTCGGCCACATTTCGTGCGACACGATCCCGGCGGCGACAAGTCCTGCGGCCAGTGCAAAAACCCAACTGAGCCAATACATCCATCCGATGGTGTAGGAAATCAGAGGGCTGGGGAAAAATTTGTAGGCGTAGTACTGAAAGCTGCCTGAATGAGGAAAGGAAGTTGCAAGTTCTCCGAGACACATCATGGTCCCGAGCATTACAAGCCCTGCGGCAAAGTAAGCGAGGATGGTTCCTAGTGGACCGGCTTGCGTCAACGGTTCAGCAATGCCGATGAAAAGTCCCGCACCGATTGTGCCGCCCAGACTAATCATGGTGACATGACGCGGCTTAACCGAAGAAGACAATTTGCCGGAAGGCTCGGGAGACTTCGAACTCATAAGTCAAAAAGGGGGCGAGCCGGTCTGCTCGAGAGCCCGCCCTCATAAGCAAGGAGGAAACTCAGGTGGACTCACCGCCTCTGCCGCATCTGCCGCAGAGGGGGTGAATCATGTTTTCAGCCTGACGGCGTCAGTTGATGAAGCGCTTTTCCACTCCGTCTGTTGTGCACGCCGCTAACAGCCCTGTGTAGTCGAGTTCGAAAGAAACCTTGTCGCCAACCTTGAGCGGCGTCTTGCAGTCCTCGATGTCGATGATGGTGTGATCGGACGTCTGACCGAGCACAGTGATCGAATCGTCGCAGGGCACACAGTTTTCACTCGGCACGTCCTGACGACCGAAAGCGAGGAGTGCACGCCGACGAATGCCGCGATCCACAAACGTCTTCGTCTGCAGGAATGCGTCAACACCAAGTTCGCCGATCGGTACAGTGGGTTTGGAGTTGAGTTCAATGATTTCGGCCGTCAATGTATAGAGCGGAGAGCAGACCTTTTCGACCGGCTTCTGCGAGTGGTGGTACTGGTCGAGATAGTGCACTTTGACGTATTCAATGCCGTACTCGTGGAGACCGCCGATGCGAAGATGATTGAGCCCCTCAGGCCACTTGCCCTGATCAATCAACACGTAGCTCGTGCAGTTGCCCGCAGAAAGCCGCGGAATCTTGATGCCTGTGTCAGCCTCGACCTTTCTCGCAATGTCTCGGAAATCGCAGCCGTTCTTCACCGTGGGCATCACCGTGCCGTAGCAGTTGAAATTGGTGCCTAGACCATAGAGCTTGAGGTTAGGCAGCTCATTGATGAGCTTTACCGTATCAACAATGTCCTGGTAGTGATCGAACATGATCCCTTCCCGGAGGTCACCCATGTCGACCATGAGAAGAACTTCATGCGTTTTACCTTGACGAACAGCTTCTGCCGAAAGCGCCTTGATAACTGCGACTTCTGAGTTAAGCGAAATATCGGCGTAGCGGATGACGTCTTCAATTTCACTCAGCACAGGACTGCGCAGCAGGCAGGTATGACACCCGAGGGCGTCTTTGAGTTTTTTGAGATTGTAGGTGCGGGACTCAGCAATCACATCAATACCGCCCTCGAGTACGGCACGCGCAGTAGCTACGCAGCCGTTAAAGACTTTATTGACGGCCATGACTTCAATACCGTGTTCACCGAGCTCTTTCTTTTCGACGCGAGCGTTGTCGCGCAATTTAGGAAGGTCAATCGTAAGAATGGGTTTGTACATCCTGAAATCTCCAAATTACTTGTTTGCCGCATTGCGCTTCTGTGCGCGGTGATATGTCCATTCCGCCAGCGCGATAGCGAGCACCGCACCGCCAAGCAGCTTGGCCAGATAGAAGCCGTAGCCGCCCATATCGAGTTCAGCCGGCGGAATGAAGACGAGAACCACAGCAAAGAAGATCGAGCACCAACCAAGCAGAGGCAAAACGATGGGCAGGATCTTTCCGGGGATGCGGAAGGAGCGAGGCACATTCGGCTGGATCTGGCGCAGACGAATGAACGACGGGAACATCACGAGGTAAGGGATGAAGTAGCAGATCGTGGTAAGTGCGGTCAGCATCCAATAAGCCGCTGCCACAGAGGGAGAGATGAAGGTCGAGAGACAGAGAATGCTCACGATCACAGCCTGAATAATCAGGGCAAAGGCGGGCGTTCCGTACTTCGGATGCAGTTTGGCAACGTTCTCACCCAGAATCTTGTCTTCGCGAGAAGCTTCCTGAAGCATGTAGATCGGCCCCACAAGCCAGGAGTTGACCTGACCAACTGCGCCGAAGAAGAGGCAGACGGCCATCAGCGGAAGGAGCCAAGGGGCACCCAGCGTCTCAGCACCGGACTTCATAGCCTGCATAATGCCGGCCACGATGTCTGTTTTCCCCGCAGGAACCAGCGTATTCACAGCAATCGTGCCGATCATGTAAATGCCGACGATGACAATGGCTGAAAGCGCCATCGCTCGCGGGAAGTCGCGCTGCGGATTCTTTGTGCGGCCAGCAACCATCGGAGCAACTTCAAAGCCGGCGAATGCGAACATCATTGAAGAAAGGAAGACGATCGTGTCCCACTTGGTGAAGTCCGGCATCCAGTTGGCTGCCGTCATGTAGTCCGTCGACATGGGATGACCGGAAATGAGCCAGGCACCGGCAACGAGGATCAGGATGGCGGCCGGAATAAATACACCGAGCCAGGCTGAAACCGAGTTGATGATCTTCGTCCACTGCATGCCTTTAATGTTCATGAAGGTGAGGAACCAGAAGATCACAATGGAGCTCACACCGATGAATGTCGGGTTCTCTGCCAATTCTGGCGAGATGACATAGCCGAGCGCCGTAAAGGCGAATTGCAGCATCAGGGGGAAGAAAAGCACACAGGAAAAGAGGTAGCAGACCACGATGATCCAGCCGACGCGCTTGCCCCAGGCCTCCTTTACCCAAACGAAAATGCCGCCGTCTTTCGGCCAGCCGGTAGAGAGTTCACCGCAGACCATCGCAAGCGGCAGGAATAGGCAAACTGCAGCGAGCAGCCACAGCAGCATTGCGGAGGCCCCGTAGGGCGCTACGTTGGGAATTTGACGAAGTGAGAGAATCGCAATCACATTCATGATCACGATGTCGCGAATCCCCAAGAGCGTGTTGTTTTTGTCTTCAGACATTCGATTCTCCAGTCTGAATATCTGCGATGCAGAACCTGCAGCGCAGGGGTGAGTTGAGGCGGCTGACGACTGAGCAAGAAGTCAGCCGCTTTCTTTGGGAAGATCCCAAAATGGTTAGTAGATGTCGTACGAAACCATGTCTTCGTAGGTGTCTGCGTGCCGGATGAGACGATCCTTGCCGTCCTTGTCGATCAAGACAACAGCCGTGCGGGCGCGGCAGTTGTAGACCGTCTGACTTTCAATCGAGTACGCGCCTGCATCGAGGAAGACGAAGACATCGTCGATCGTGGTGTCCTTAGGCATCAGGAACTCTTCGCCTTTGACGCCCATGTGGTAATAGTCGCCGCCGTCACAAAGCGGACCGGCGATCTTGACGTAATGATCGTGCGGTTCAGCAATGCGGCTCGCGTTGTAGATGTAGAAGAACCAGGCGTAGTGCTGAGCGTCGGCCATGACGTTGTAACCAGCGTCACAGAACTTCCAATCCACATGACACTGAACATTGCCCTCCAAGTCATAGTTCGTCTTAATCTTTTCGCACTTGATCGTGGAGAGCATTACCGCGGCTGAGGAAGGAATCTTGCGGCCGGGTTCGATGCAGATCTGCTTGTCTTCGCCCCACTTCTGCACCTCACCGATGATGGCGTCGGCAAAGTCCTTCGAATTGATGCCCGCATACATGTTGTCGTGAAGCGGGTCGCCATTTTCTTCGTCGTACTTGTAAGGCACCGGGATGCCGCCGCCCACATTAATCAAATCAAACTTAATGCCAAAGAGCTTTTCCAAACGAATGCTTTCATTGACGAGAACTGCGGTGGCCTTGGCAAACGGTTCGCTTTCGGGCACCTGATCGCCGACATGCATGTGCAGACCGCGAACCTGAACATACGGCATCTCCAGAATGCGGCGAACAGCACCTTCGGCCTGCTGCAGATCAATGCCGGACTTCGCGTGGAATGCAGTCACCAGACCAGGATGCGTGGCCGACGGGACATTGGGTTCAACGCGGACACAAACATGCGCCACTTTCTTTTGAGCACGGGAAATCTCATCGATCATGTCGAGCTCATAAAGAGAGTCAACATTGATGAGATAAAGGTCATGAGCAATGGCGTATTCCAAATCTTCACGGGTCTTCATAACCCCGTTGAATACGATATCTTCGCCTTTGAAACCGATTTCTACAGCCTTCTTGATTTCATTGAGCGAATTCGTCTCAATGCCGCAGCCTGCATCCTTAAGAATTCGCAGAATAGCCATGACAGAACAGGCCTTGGATGCATAGAAGATCTTGGTGTTCTTATGTCCTTTGAATGCCTCTTCAATTTCAGCGAGATTGCGCAGCAGCTCCTTTTCGGAATAAACATAGACCGGCGAACCATATTTCTTGGCGAGCTCTTCGACATTGACGCCTTCGAAGCAAAGCTTTCCGTTTACCTCGCTAAAGCGCCGATCCTTCGTGATAAGGTTGTAACGAAGGTGCTCAAAGATTTCGGTGGTCTTATCGCTCATGACAGCTCCTGAATGAATGAAAATGAAACCCATATGCGGGGCATTTCAAGTTCATACAACGCAGAAGTGATGCCAATTCGTAATTATTTGTTATATAAGGAATATCGCCTTATCAGAGGTGTGGTGAAAATTAATCAGTGACAAAAATTCACCATAGGCAGATGTGTGTAGTGATCAAAATTTGTCAGTTTTGTCCCATGCAAACTGCAGCCGCATCGAGACGTGATTGCTTATAAACACCCTTCTTCCGTGGGTTCTGCACATCCCGCATTGCACCGCAGGCGGCCATTGAAAGCGCTTGAACCGCGCACAGTCATGAGCCACGCCCTACAATCAGAGACTGCAGGCTGCAACAGACCTGTACCGAACACCCTACCGCCCGAAGGCTGCGCACGCTTGAAGCGCTCTTCGGCGCATGTATTTCTTTTCATCAGCGGAGACCAGTCTCCAAGCCTCTCCGCTCTCCGTCCGGATTGACTAAAGTCCGTTCGAAGCGCCAATGTTCAACTTTCTGAAAAAAATCATGCCCACCTCCGACACGACACCTAACCCTTTGCTCTCGATCACGGATCTGATCGACTACGCTTCCGTGCGTCCCGAACATGTCGTGCCGGCCGTCAAGTCGCTTGCCGCTCAGGTTGAAGCGGCGCTTGAAAAAGCCGATGCGCCGTCCACTCCGGCGTCATGGGAAAACACGATTGAGCCGCTCGAAAAGGCTGTACTTGCTTTTGGAAGAGCCTGGGGGGCTGTCGGACATCTGCAGAGCGTTGTAGATACACCGGCGCTCCGCGACGCCTTCAATGAGGCGCTGCCTATCGCCACGGATCTTTTCCTCCGGCTTTCTCAGGATGAAAAACTCTGCGACAAGTACCGAGAACTCGCCGCTTCGCCTGAGTTCGAAGAGCTTGCCCCGGTGCGCCGCCGCATTGTTGAACGGGAACTGCGAGACTTCCGCTTGTCGGGTGCTTCGCTGCCTAAAGTGCAGCGCGAACGCGTGAAAGCGATTGGACAAGAACTCTCGCAGACTTCGCAGAAATTCAGCGAAAACCTGTTGGACGCCACCAACGCGTACGAACTCCTCATTGAAGATGAAAAACGTCTTGCCGGCATTCCGGAGGAAACGCTCGCCCTCTATCGGGCGAGTGCCGAGGCTGCCGGAAAAAAGGGCTTTCGCCTGACGCTGCAGTATCCGTCCTACCTCCCTGCTATGAAGTACTGCGCTGACCGCGGCATTCGCGAAGCGCTATACCGTGCCTTCTCCACACGCGCCTCGGAATTTGACGGCGGCAAATTTGACAACACGCCGCTCATCAAGCGCATTCTCGAACTGCGTGCTGAAGAAGCGTCGCTGCTCGGCTTTAAGAATTACGGTGAATTGTCGCTGGCGACCAAGATGGCCAAGAGCCCTGCGGAAGTACTGGACTTTCTGCGCGATCTTGCCCGCCGCTCTAAACCTCGTGCAGAGGACGACGTCGCTCAGGTCGACGCCTATGCTCGAGACGAACTCGGCATCGATAAAATTGAGCCGTGGGACCGCGCTTATGCAGCAGAAAAGCTTCGCGAGGCCCGCTACAGCTATTCCGACGCGGAAGTGAAGCGCTACTTCACACAGCGTGCGGTCTTCAAGGGACTTTTCGGCCTGGTCGAAAAGCTCTTTGGCATCGAAATCGAAGAAGCTCAGGCCTCCGTCTGGCATCCAGATGTCAAGTATTTTGAAGTGAAGCGCAACGGTGAAAAAATTGCCGCCTTCTATGCTGACCTCTATGCCCGAGAAGGCAAGCGCTCCGGCGCCTGGATGGACGGCGAACGTACTCGTCGAATTGAAGACGGCAAGCTCATTACTCCGATCGCTTATCTTGTCACCAACTTTGCGGCCCCGCAGGCAGGCCGTGAAGCCACGATGACGCACGACGAAGTAACGACGCTTTTCCATGAATTCGGCCATACGCTGCACCACATCCTCACCGCTCAAACCGAACCGCAAGTCTCCGGCATCAACGGCGTCGAGTGGGACGCGGTCGAACTGCCCAGCCAATTCCTCGAAAACTTCGCTTGGGAACACGAAATTGTTAAGAGCATCTCCGCTCACGTCGAAACGGGTGAACAGCTCCCCGACGAACTCTTTGACAAAATGATTGCCGCCAAAAACTATGAGGCCGGTGCATTTTGCGTGCGTCAGGTTGAATTCGCGCTCTTTGACATGCTGCTCCACTCGGCCTTCGATCCGAAGACGGATTCCGTGCAGGCACTGCTGGAATCCGTGCGCCGTGAGGTTGCCGTCGTCTTCCCGCCCGCTTGGAACCGCTTCCCGCAGAGCTTCTCGCATATTTTTGCGGGCGGCTACGGTGCGGGTTACTACAGCTACAAATGGGCGGAGGTCCTCTCGGCTGACTGCTTCAGCGCCTTTGAAGAAGAAGGCGTTCTCAACCCCGAAACAGGGCGACGCTACTTGAAGGAAATTCTCGAGCGCGGCTCGAGCCGTGACGCGATCGACAATTTCGTAGCCTTCCGCGGCCGCAAGCCTGAACTCGACCCCTTGCTTCGTCTCTCGGGCATCATCGAGTCTCAAAAGCATTAAGCATGCCTCATTCCCGCCCAATTCCATTAGGAATGGGGCGAGGCATCTCACTGCAGCGGCAACGGCCCTGCCGCCCTGCCTAGTTCGATCACGGAATGAATCCGCATTGCAGACAGCCAAAAGCCGCCGGACACTCTAAAAGGCCGGCGGCTTTTATTGAGCTGAAGCGGTATTCAGAGCGCATGATCAGCGCAACTGAAAACCGTCATTTCATACCGTTTATGGATGGAAGGCTTTCTTCACGTCAAACGGGAACGCCTGATAGCCTTCTGCACCGTGAAGAATGATTTCAACCGAAGGCTCTTTGGCAAGCCACTTGAATTCATCAATCACGGGCGACGGGAATTTCGTATAGGAGAAGGTCTTCCAATCGAATTCCGCACCAGCCGTCGCCGAGTAGACCATGATGGAATCCTTGTCGCCGTAGTACTCCGTCAATGACGTCACCGGGCTGTACCAAGCGTGGCCGCGCTCCTTGCCGTATTCCCACACTTGTTCAACCGTCATCTTCTTCTGGTCAACTTTGTAGACAACCGCTCGAGAGTACTTCATTTCTGGCAGCGCGGGCTGCTCCATACCGCGGGCATCGCCATTATCAAAGGCCGAGATATAAATCACATCTCCCTTGCTCAGCTCGCTTCTCACCTTCCAGCCCGTATGCTGCGTCCAAGTCCAGTCGAAGTCGCCTTCACACTTGGAGCCTTCACACTTGATGGGCTTGCCGTTCTTGTCGACCGGCTGCAAGAGCTTATCCTGATAAGGCGTCTTCCAGCCTTCGTGCGAGCCGAGAATCCACTTCACCTTCTTGTCGCGGCCGATTTTGATAATCGCTGACTGATGGCGAGAGCTGATGATGATGGAATCATCGGTTTCATCGTAGTCCACAGAGTTGATGTGCGCCCAGTTGCGTCCGGCACCGCTGCCGACGATGTCGCCAAAATGATCGTTTTGATCCTGCTTGGCAAGTTCTTCAGCCGTCAGGGTCTTGCCCTGTTTGGCCGGGTCGATGTTCAGGCACACCGCACCCTGGTCAATTGCTTTGAGCACGTTGTCGCGGTACGGATCGAGAATTTCAAAGAGCCGGAAGTCGTCAACCACATTGCCGTCGCCATCCACCTCAAGAATCACGTCGCGCACGGTACGCACAATCTTGTTGTCCGGGCGTTTGTATCCGTCGGAAGCTACGCGCAGCAGATAGTGGCCGTTCGATTCAATCTTTTTCGAAGCATGCGAAAAGTCGGCATACCCGGTCGGCAGACGGCGATTAAAGATCTCACGACCCATGATGTCATACTTAGCGTAGCGCTGACCGTAACCCCAGCTCATCGCGCCGTCAGCTTCCTGACGGAAGCCCATCATCGTGCCGCCGTACCAAATGTTGTCAAAGGAATATATGGTTTCGGGCAGCATGTACCAGCGAATTTCGCCCGTCGTATCAATGATCGTGTTCTGCGGCGAATAGTTCCACTGCAGCGCGCCGCCCACAGGGTTATTCCAAACGGTCTTGGTACTGCGTGCGTCAAGCTGCCCGAGGTTGTTGACGAAATAGAGGCGATCCTTAAATTCCGGATCAACCTTCTTCACTTCCGGATTAAAGAAACCCGTATCGCGGGCACCGTAGCCGTCGGTTTCAACATAAGCAGGCGCTGTCCAGATTCGGTACGTCTCCTTGATGTGCTTCATCTGATCGCCTTGCCAGCGGTCATACTCCACTTCCACGGTATTACGCCAGTCCGCATAAAGCCCAAAAACCGGAATGCCGCCATAGGTCTTCGCCTGGTTGTCGCCCACTTTGTAGGCGATTTCCTGTCCGTTTTGTTTCGGGACGATGCGCACTGAAACGTTCTTCAGCACATAACCGCCGTTGTAGATGACCGCAGTGAGCGGCGCGATTTTATAAGGGTTCACGGCGACAGCACCGAGCTGACCAGGCACTTCATACGTATAGCCCGGCCCCGAAGGACCAGCACCTGCCTGAACGGCTGGAGCAGCTAGCGCAGCTGCCGCAGCCATCATCAATACGGCGGTCAGCTGATTGAGCTTCTGATGAGCTTTCTGCTTAGACATTGAATCTCTCCTTGATAGCAGTGATTTGGATTAATTGCTGAGGAAAAATTCTATTTTTCAAGGCTTGACCGCCGCATTGCGGCTTTCCTCAACGCCCGTTTCATCTTTCGCGTCGGGCCGATCGTTTTTCTTGCATCACGGCGTCTTGATCTCCCCCGTATCTCGCCCTACGATCCGTAGCATTCCATCTGCCGCACGAACAGCGCTTTCTCATGCACATCGACAAACTCGCCATTGAAGAACTCCGGCTTCTGGTTCTTCTCTACAAAACGCATTCACTCAAAGATTCAGCCGTTCGCCTGAATGTCAGTACGCCCACGGCCAGCCGCATGCTGGCGCGTCTGCGTGCGGCTGTGGAAGATGAACTTTTCATTCGAAGCGCTTCGGCCATGACGCCTACTCATGCCTGCCGACAGCTCTTCCCCCGCGTTGAACGCATTCTTGCGGAAATGGATGCTTTGACTCACGAACCGCAGGTCTTTCGCCCATCACACATCAAACGGATATTCCGTGTGATGCTCCATGAACAGCTCTTTCTCGCGCACTTTGCAGATGTCTTTCGCGAAGTACGGCGGCTTGCACCAGGCGTGAGCATTGTTATTGAAGCAGTGAGTGATGCGGGTCATGAAGCGCTGAAAACCGGCGAGCTCGATGCGATGATCTTTCCCATGACGGACAACGTATCTCCGGACATCAAAGCTCAGTTTTTAGCCACCTGCGACTTCGATATCCTGATGCGAAGCGACCATCCATGGCTTACCGAAGTCAATAGAGACGGCACGCCAGACTGGTCGGCGCTTAAGCGCTACGAAAAAATCGAAACAACCATCGACAGCTTCGGTACGCGCGCGCCGGGCGGGCTCGATCATTGGATTTTCAAAGGCAAACTTCCTGAGCAGCACACGGCCCTTTGGTGTCCTTATGTTCAAGCTGCAACTGAACTGCTTCCAGAGAGTGACCTCACCATGGTGGTCTATTCCCCGCTTGCGCGTGAACTCTGTCGTCGCGGCGGACTCACCGCTCTGAGTCTTGCGTCCTTAGGCTGCGGATATCCGCTGGGCTTTCTGCGGCACGGACGGCGTGATGATGATCCCGCCTTAGAATGGCTGCGCGCCGTTTTCGTCTCTTGCTTTAACCAAAAGCATTAAGGCCGCCCTTCCTGCATTGGGAAAGACGGCCCTAACCTGACTGAGTTTGAGCGGCTCAGTCTTTTAGGCGAGTGTCGCAACCATCAGCGCTTTGATGGTATGCATACGGTTGCCAGCCTGCTCAAAGACGATAGACGCCGGAGACTCAAACACTTCTTCCGTCACTTCCACACCGTCGGCAAGTTCAGGATGCTCCGCAATCACATTGGCGCCAACCTTGGTTTCATCATTGTGATAGGCCGGCAGACAATGCATGAACTTCACTTGCGGATTCCCTGACGCAGCCATCAGGGCAGCATTGACCTGATAGGGCTTCAAAAGCGCAATACGTTCTGCCCATACCTCTGCCGGCTCACCCATCGACACCCAGATGTCGGTGTGAATGAAGTCAACGCCCGCCACGGCCTCGTTGGGATCCTCTGTGATGGTAATGTGCGCGCCGGAAACGGCAGCCAGCTCTTCAGCCAGAGCGATGATTTCTGCCGAAGGCCAGTAGGCTTTCGGTGCGCCGATGCGCACGTCCATACCCATCTTGGCACCAATCATCAGCAGCGAATTGCCGGTATTGAAGCGGGCATCGCCAAGATAGGCAAAAGAAATGTCTTTCCAGGCTTTGCCGCAGGACTCCTTCATCGTCATCAGATCGCAAAGCATCTGAGTCGGATGCCATTCATCGGTCAGGCCGTTGTAGACCGGAACGCCGGCGTAGGCAGCCAGCTCTTCAACCGTTTCCTGCTTGAAGCCGCGGAACTCAATGGCATCAAAGATTTGCCCGAGCACACGAGCCGTGTCCTTGATGCTTTCCTTGTGACCGATTTGCGAAGAATGGGATTCAAAGAAAGTGGTGCCGGCGCCTTGGTCATGCGCCCCTACTTCAAAAGCACTGCGTGTGCGGGTGGAGGTCTTTTCAAAAATAAGGGCGATGTTTTTGCCTTTGAGTCGCTGCACTTCATTGCCCATGCGCTTGGCCTTTTTAAGGTCAATGGCGAGATCGACGAGATAGTCGATTTCAGCAGGCGTGTGGTGAACGAGGGAAAGAAGGCTGCGGCCGCGAAGATTCATCGGCATGAAAAGCTCCTTGGGAGTGGGTTCAAAGAACTGCGAAATAAGACTGCTGGTCGGATCATCCAAAGCATTTCATCTTGAAGGACTGTCCCTTTCCAGCAGACATTTCGCAGCTCTGCGTGGGATACGTGGATTCATTCTACGGAGAAGCGATCTTGAATCTTTAGGGCATTATCCCTATGTGAACTGACGGCTAATTAGGCTTTAACTCTTTGTTTTTATTATGTTTCTAATCGTCGACTATTGTGCAGATACCGCACGAGTGCCGGGCGAAAAACTCGAACAAGAAAAGAACGTCTTCTCTTGAAAAGTCTTTTTCCGCCGCCCGTTAGGCGATCTTCAATAGGATGGCTGGCCGAAGACAATTGGCGCAGCCGTCACAATGGAGGGTCAATCTTTTGCTGGTATTGCAATACCACGCCGCTCAGCTTCGGCAATACAGGCGTTGACCACTTCGCGAGCCCATCGCGCACCGCCGACAGCGCGAAAGAACTCTCGCTGTTCGCGCGTCACGCGCGCAACGATGCACACGGATGCACCGCTGCTTTCTTCTGCGCCGCCCAAGCGTCGACGTGAACGCTGATCCGCAGGCTGAAGCTTTGAAGGCAGACGGCTCAATGACTTTGAACGTCCAGTCGTCGGCTTGCTCTGAGGCAGGATGACGGAAGCCGGATCGCCGGCGCTTAATTTCGGCATCACTTTGGGCTGCGTCATATCCTCTCCTTAAATCCTGTGCATTGTTTGCTTTAGGCCGCCTCTGCCAGCCGGCCGACTAGCGGGACGGACTGAGCCGCCTGTGGCAAACTAACTGCTTTAAGGCAATCCTATTCTTTCAGGCGCGCAGAGAATACCCGTGCTTTCGCGCAGAACAGCACGCCAATCTGCATGCTGCGCATTTCAAGACTCATTGATCATGTCCCGACTTCGACTGGCCTCCTGGAACGTCAACTCCCTTAAAGTGCGTCTGCCGCAGGTGCTCGACTGGCTAGAATCAGCCAAAATCGATGCATTGGTCATGCAGGAAACAAAAACGACTGACGACGTTTTTCCCCAAGCCGCATTCGCCGAAGCCGGATTCGATGTTTTCTTTTTAGGTCAGAAAACATATAACGGCGTTGCACTCTGTTCTCGCCAAACAACAGTTAAGACTTCGGATGTTGTGCTTGGTCTCCCTGGCTGGCCCGATCCGCAAAAACGTTTTATTTCGGCACTCCTTTCACCCCTAGTGGCTCCCGAACAGCCGCCGATTCGTTTTTGCGGGGGCTACTTTCCCAACGGTCAAGCGGTAGGTTCATCAAAGTATCTCTATAAGCTCGACTGGATTGCCGTGCTTGAACGTACGCTCAAAACTTATCTTGCCGATACCCCCAGACTGGTGCTCGGCGGCGACTTTAACATTGCGCCCGCCGACGCCGACGTTTGGAATCCGGAAGCTTGGCGCGGAAAGATTCTCTGCTCAGAGCCGGAGCGAAAGGCACTCGAGCGCCTCTTTGCACTCGGCCTTTACGACAGCTTCAGACTCTTTACGCAGCCCGCAGAGCGCTTTTCTTGGTGGGACTATCGTCAGAGCGGTTTCGAACGCAATCACGGCCTGCGCATTGATCTGCTGCTTGTTTCCGAAGCACTCAAAGGGGCTGTTGAAAGCGCATCCATTGACGACGGCCCTCGCGGCAATCCTCAGCCTTCAGATCATGCGCCGGTTATGTTGGACCTCTCACTCTAAGTGACCTCAGTGAGCAACTAGCCGATCCCCATAAAAAACAAGACATCATGAACGCTAAGCCCAAACTCCGCATCGGCATTCCCGGAGACTATCTTCCTTTCGGCATCATCAATGAGGATTCTCCTCTGGGATTTGCCGGGCATGATGTGGATCTGGCGGCTGAGCTCTGCCGCGAAGCCGGTTTGGCACCGCTTTTCGTTCTGACAACTTGGCCCACGTTTATGACGGATCTCGCCGAAGGCCGTTTTGATATCGCAGCGGGCGGCGTATCGTGGGTTCCTGAACGCGCGCGCTTAACCGATGCGCTACCGCGCTATGCGCCCTTTGCCAAAGTTGCGCTTATTCGCCGAGACTCAATCGAACGCTTTCAAACACCCGAAGACCTGAATCAGCCCGATGTACGCGTCATCAAGAACCCCGGCGGAACCAATGAACGCTGGGTGGACGCCAATCTGACCCGGGCACAGGTAGCCACCGTGGCAGACAACGCCACCATTCCTGCCCGCATTGCCAATGAAGTGGGTGACGTCATGATCACGGACTCCTTTGAGGCGCATTGGTACGCCTCCCGAGATGTGCGCCTCACGCTTGCCATGAATGGACGCCACCTGACGCCCACGGCGTGGAAGACGATGCTCGTTCGCCGCGGCGCCCGCCGCCCGGTACTTCCCGGCCGAGAACATACGGCCGCCGCTTCCGAACCGCTTGCCCCGATCCTCTTTTCTGCCTGGGGTCGCCTGGAGCGCGCCGGTGTTCTTCAGACGCTGGCTGCCAAATGGCTGGGTGCAGGCAATACTTCTGACGGAAACGCTCCACACTAAGAAAAAACCGCACAACTCGCCGAAATAACCGTCTGCCAAAGCAGACTGAGGGACTAGAAATCCTTTCAAGCTAGTCCCCCAAGCGTTTGGATTATTTGACTGCGTTCACCCTGCGCGGCTGATTGAAAATACGAACGGGCGGCACCTCATCCTTCCAGAGTGAAACTTCCACATTGCCGGTTGAAGAAACATTGCCTCGGGCAATTTTGGAGGTAATAACGTCAATGGCAATCGTATTGGCATTGCCGTGAACATCGATGCGGCCTGCCGGCGTGTTTTCCGGTTCAAACCAAGCGCCGTGCTGAATAGAAACCACGCCCGGCTTGATGCGGTCACTGACCTGCAGCCCGCAGAGGCATGCTCCGCGACGGCATTTCACAAGTACGACGTCGCCATTTTTCAAGCCGCGCACTTGAGCATCCGCAGGGTTCATCCAAACGGGCTCTCGTTCTTCAACCGACCCGCGTCTGGCTGTGTTGACGTTGTCGAGCTGGCTGTGCATCCGATAGCGTGACTTCGGACTCACAAAAGCCAACGGATACTCCTTCGTTGCTTTAGCGGTACCTTCAATCGGTTCAAAGTAGCTGGGATGGCCTTTACAGTCGTCATAGCCGTAGCTCGCGAGCTTGGGTGAATAAATCTGGATGAGCCCCGACTCTGTACCTAGGGAGTTGGCTTTTGGATCCTCTCGGAATGTCTTAAAGGAAACAAACTCTCGGTCCTTTTCTTCCACCTCGAAAAAGAGATACCCCTTCTCCCAGAAATCTTTGAATTCCGGCATGACAATGCCTTTTCGAGCACCGTTGTTGCGGCAATCGTTGTAAAACTTTTCGATCCACTGCATTTCGGTGCGGCCCTCCGTAAAGGCCTCTTCTATCCCCAAACGCTTAGCGAGCTGCGTACCAATCCAATAGTCGCTGCGCGACTCGTATTGCGGCTTGATAACCTGCTTCATTGCAACCAGACCGTCATTGGTTTCTGCGCCGATGTTGGTAATGTCATTGTGCTCAAAGGTCGTGCAGGCCGGCAGCACGATATCGGCGTGACGAGCCGTCGCAGACCATACATAGTCTGCGACGATCACGGTATCGGGCTTCTTCCAGGCCCTTTCAAGGCGGAAGGTATCGGGATGATGGCAGAACGGATTGCCGCCGCCCCACATCACCAGATGAATATCCGGATAGGTGCATTTCTGACCGTCAAAATCAACGGTCGCCCCGGGACGTTCCAACACCTCCGTGATAGCGGCAACAGGAAGCAGTTTTGTAGATTTCCACGGCAAAACCGGGCGCACTGGCTTGGGCGAACCCGGAAGACCGCTCATGATGGGGCCATTAGAGACCGGCGAACCCGCGCTTGCCGACTGATAGCGAGTGCCGAAGCCGCCGCCGGGAAGGCCAATTTGACCCAGTACAGCCGCGAGCGTAACAACCATCCAAGAAGTCTGTTCACCGTACTGTGCACGCTGCATGCCGTAGCCAAACATAATCATTGTGCGGTGTGCGGCCAGGTCCTGCGCAAAGGCACGGATCTTTTGCGCTGGCACACCCGTGATCTCAGCCGCCCACTCCGGCGTCTTTTTCACGCCGTCCTCTTCACCCAAGAGGTATTTCTTCATCTCCTCCCAGCCGGAGCAGTATTTGGCAAGAAACGCATGATCAGCCTTGCCGGTCACTTCGAGCTCATACATCATCGCAGCCATCAGCGCACAGTCGGTACCCGGATTAGGCGCGATCCATTCAGAATCCATATAGGCAGCGGTATCCGTCACCAACGGGTTAACGGAATAGGTCTTGATGCCCTTCTTTTTAAGAGCGCGGAAATAACCAGCATGGTTGTGCAAAGGCGTAGCCGCATTGACGTCCGCTGTCACGAGCGGATTGCAGGCCCAAAAGACGATACGTTCCGTGTGCTTCAAAATCACTTCATAAGTCGTCATGCGCGGATTGGAGGTGCCGACAACATATGGCATGATCGACGCATGGGCTGCCTGACTGTATGAATTGCGCCTGCGTGAGAATCCGCCCATCAGATTGAGCAAACGATTGACGATAACCGTGGCTTGATTGAGCTTGCCAGTGGACTTCCAGCCGTAAGAGCTCCCATAGACGCCCGACGGACCATAGGTGTCATACACACGTTGAATTTCCTTGGCAGCGAGATCGAGAGCCGTCTCCCAAGAAACACGCACAAAGCGGTCTTCGCCGCGGCGTTCGCGAGAAGCCGGACCATCTTTGAGGTAGCTTTCACGAACCATCGGATAGTGAATGCGAGCCTCTGAATAAGGCAGTTCGGCAAGGCCCTCCAAAACAAAGCTCGGCGCATAGTCAAACTCAAAAGGTTTGACACGAGTAATGCGGCCGCCTTGAACGACCGTACGCATGATGCCCCAGTGCGATGCATTGATGCTCTCGCCTTCATTCAAAATGGACGCGGCCTGCTCAAAGGTGCCCGTCGTATTCAGATCAATACCGGCTGCCGGCACCGGTTCATACACCATCTTGCTCTGGAGGCCTGCCGTGAATTCTTTCGGAATCTTACGGATATCAGATACCTGCGCTTGCGCCTTTTGAGTGGCCGGGATACCGACAGCCAGCCCAGCCGCTGTTGCCGTCTTGAATAAATGACGACGAGAAATATTTGTCATATTAAGACCCTCCTTATGTTATCAAGCTCAGCAACTCTGCTTGTCGGATAGACCTCTATCAGCATCAATTTTCTTTATTTTGTGAAATGTAAACTCATAAATCACAAAATATTGTGTTTTCATGCACAGCTTCCGGCTTGTGAAATCCACTCTAATCGTGACGAATTGATATCTAAATTCGTAATTCCACTGCTTATTCTTGTATTAAATAGCGATACTTAAAATGAGGTACGAAATGAGAATCGTTTTCACATAATCCAGTCATCAATGATTCCGCTCGGTATTGGGCGATCTATTTGAGGAAAGCATCCGAAGAAATGCGTCTGGCGTCCGCACTCAATCCAACGCGTTCAGAGAACTGCGACATTTTCTTAAGAGGACTGCCCTAGCCTGCATGAGGCTTCGCAACGCTCCTTCGACGGGCACAACGCACCGATCGCGAGCATGCTCTAATAATTAAGGACGCCGTCTACTCGTAGAATGACGGCGTCATCTTTTGAAAAATCAAAGTTCTTCAAGATAAGGAAGAGCTTTTTTGCAAAAAAGGATTCATCATGCAGCGTCGTACTATGTTGGGCGCCATCGGAGCGGTGGCACTCGCAACTGCCGCATCCTTTCCGCTGACCGCCCAAGCGGCGCTCAAAGGTGAAGGCGGCAATCCCATCCGCATCGTTGTGCCGTATCCGCCGGGAGGCCCGCTCGACGTTTCTGCCCGTGCTATCGCTGATGCGGTTTCGCCTGTGCTTGGCACGGTTGTCGTGGAAAACCGCCCTGGTGCCGGCGGCAATGTCGGCATGAGCTACGTGAGTCACGCCAAGGGTGACGGCCACACGCTTGTGATGGGCGCGGTGGCGACGCTTGCCATCAATCCTTCGCTTTATAAGAAGCTGCCCTACGATCCGAAGGGCGACTTCAAACCCGTAACGCTCGTCGCCACGGCAGCCAACGTTCTCGTTATTACGCCCGCATTCTCTGAAAAGACCGGCGTCAAATCGGTGGCTGACCTGATTGCCTACGCCAAAGCTCACCCAGGAAAACTCAACTATGCCTCCGGCGGCAATGGTTCTGCCGGGCACATGGCCGGTGAGTTACTGAAAAACAAGGCGGGCATCGATATCGTTCACATTCCGTTTGCGGGCGCATCGCCGGCGCTCCTTTCGGTCATTTCGGGGCAGACCGACCTCATCTTCGACAATCTGGCGAGCGCCGCTGCGAACATTCATGCCGGCAAGCTCATCGCGCTTGCCGTCACCACGGAAGAACGCACGCCGTTGCTTGCCGACGTCCCCACAATGAAGGAAGCCGGTGTTCCCGACTTCGACATTTATACGTGGTTCGGTCTGATGGTGCCGGGCTCAACGCCCGATGACATCGTCGATGAGCTCAACGCAGCCATCGTTCCGGTTCTGCGTGACCCGGCAACCGTAAAGAAATTCCAAAGCTTTGGCGCACTGCCTGCGCCTAACACGCCGGCCGAATTTTCCGCCATGGTTGAGCGTGAGGCCGAAAAGTACAAGATGCTCGTGAAGATTTCCGGCGCTCGCGTCGACTGATGTACTCCAATACGGTGTACAGAACGATGATCTCCTCGCCGTTCTGAAAATCTTCCCGAAGAAGGAGCCTGTTGACCCATCAACCGGCTCCTTTGGCTTTTTTGTTAATTCCGCTTCTGGCTTCACCCTAAGCAGCCCAAACGACTCCCTGCTTAGGCCAGCATTTTTATAATGCGCGCGGAAACAACCACACCCCAACCGTATCGACCTGCTGTTCACGTATCCGCGCCCCTGCAATGCGGTCTGCTGCTCAGCACGAAGAAATGGTTGCAACCGCAATGATTAAAAATCAAAAAGACTTCGCCGCAGGGCTTTTTTACATCGTGATCGGCCTGTTCGGCGCGACAACACTCGGCGAAAATGAAATCGGCAGCCTCTCACGCATGGGCCCGGGCTACTTCCCGCTCATCATTTCGACAGGCATCATCCTCACCGGACTGGCCATCGCGGTTAAATCGCTTCTCCTTACGCCGGCGTTGCCCTCAGAAGGCCGAATTGAGCTCGGCAGACCGTTCTCAGGCCTGCTCATTCTCGGAAGTGTTGCGCTCTATGCCGCAACACTCCTGACACTTGGCTTCGTGCTCTCCATCAGCTTGATGGTGATTGCCGCCTCCTGTGCACACCCGCTCTTTCGCCTTCGCGACGCTGTTATTTCCGCGGTAATTCTCACGACGCTTTCAGCGCTGCTTTTCGTGGGCGGACTTGGACTGATCGTGCCGATGTGGCCGACGTTCTTCTGAGAGGAGGCACTTAGACCATGGATCTTCTGAACCACCTCCTTATCGGCTTTGAGAACGCCGTCACCTGGACGAACCTGCTTTACTGCTTCGTCGGCGTGACTTTGGGTACGCTTGTCGGAGTACTGCCAGGCATGGGCCCCGTGGCCACCGTGGCGATGCTCCTTCCCATCACGTATGCGCTTGACCCGTCCACAGCGCTCATCATGCTCGCAGGCATCTATTACGGTGCGCAGTACGGCGGCTCTACCACCGCCATTTTGGTCAACATCCCAGGCGAAGCTTCGGCAGTGGTGACGTGTCTGGACGGCCACCGCCTGGCGCTTGCCGGCCGCGCCGGCGCTGCGCTCGGCATCGCCGCCATCGGCAGCTTCATCGCCGGGTGCTTTGCCACTGTGGTGATTGCCGCCTTTGCTGAACCCCTCACGCAAGTCGCTTTCCAATTCGGCCCCCGCGAATACTTCAGCCTGATGGTCCTGGGCCTGGTCGGCGCTGTTGTGCTTGCATCCGGCTCGCTCCTGAAAGCGGTCGGCATGATCCTGATCGGCATTCTGCTCGGCTGCGTCGGCATGGATGTCAATTCCGGAGCGCTCCGCTATGTCTTCGGTATTGACGAGCTGATGGACGGCTTTGACTTCGTCGCGCTCTCGATGGGCGTCTACGGTTTTGCTGAAATCATCCGCAATCTGGATGTGCTCGGAGACCGAGAAGCCAAGCCCGTTCCTGTGGGCCGCGTACTCCCGTCCAAAAATGACCTCAAAATTTCTGCCGGCCCGATTACTCGCGGCACACTGATCGGTTCATTCCTTGGCATTCTCCCGGGCGGCGGCGCACTGCTCTCTTCTTTTGCGTCCTATACCCTTGAAAAGAAGCTCGCCGGCGAAAAGGCCAATCCGCCCTTTGGACACGGCAACATTCGCGGCGTAGCCGGCCCAGAATCGGCAAACAATGCCGGCGCACAAACGAGCTTCATTCCGATGCTCACGCTTGGCATTCCGTCTAATGCCGTGATGGCTCTGATGATCGGCGCTCTGATGCTCCACGACATTGCTCCGGGCCCGCAGGTAATGACCAACAACCCCTCGCTCTTCTGGGGACTCATCGTTTCGATGTGGATCGGCAACGTCTTCCTCGTGATTCTCAATATCCCGCTGATCGGTCTTTGGGTGAGGCTTCTGCGCGTGCCGTATCGGCTGCTTTATCCGGCGATCCTCGTTTTCTGCGCGATCGGCGTCTATTCGATCAACAACAATCCCTTTGACATCTGGATCACTATCGGCTTCGGCATCTTCGGCTGGATCGTCAATAAACTGGGCTGCGAATGCGCCCCGCTGATCCTTGGTTTCATTCTGGGCCCGATGCTCGAAGAGAATATGCGGCGAGCGCTGCTGCTCTCCCGCGGCGATCTTTCGACCTTCGTGACCGGCCCGATTTCGGGCAGTCTGCTCGCCGTCTCAGCCCTTCTCCTTCTCATCGTGATACTCCCGGCCGTGCGTTCGGGACGCGAAAAGGCATTTGCTGAAGAGGATTAACGAAAAACTTTTGCATCGTCCGGTTCGTTGTTTTACGGCGAACCGGACATTTTTTTCTGAGCGTTTCAAATCGCCTTGCCGGCAAGCACCGTCCGCAGATGCTCCGTCCAACGGCGAGCCGCCTGCCAGTCGTCCTCCGAGGCGCCAAATGACTGAGCGGACTGGTCCCACCCAGAGAAAGCGAGCAGGTCACCGGCATCGAGCGCCGGCAGGTGAACACCGGGAAGCGTATCGGCCGCCATCAGGTGAAGCCCCATCCTTTTGGGCTCAAGCGTCGGGAAGGCCGCCTCCCAGCCGAGCATCGGAATGAGAATGCCTGCGCCCGACGATTCACGCTCATGACCCAAAATGACCGGCAGCGCTATGCCGCCTTGAGCGTCTGCCGATGAATCCGATGCACTGTCCTGCGGATTGGGAGCCAGAAGAACAGCCGTTTCTTCCGCCCAAAGTGTCTTTGAACGCCGGCGATCCCGCAGCCATAAAATCGGCCAGGCCGCAAAGAGCACCCAGAAAGGCGCCGTCAGCACCGCCGCGGCGATGAGGAGTCCCCCCGCGGGCATGCCGCGAAAGGAAACGGCTGCGCCAAAGACAGCCCAAAGCCACCAAACAAGCCAGTAACGGCGCCGACGCGCCGCAGAAACCGGTGTTTCAACCTGACGGTCGACCAAGTCGAGCGTCGTTTCCTTCGAAGCAGATTGAGCAGTCATACGTTTGAATTCCGATCAAATGGCGTCGCGGTACGCCGTACGGCCTGCTCTGCACGAGCTTTCGATTCAGCAGAAAGCACTCGGGCGCGAAGCTGTCCGCAGCCGCCGTCAACGTCTTGCGCGGCGGAATCCCGCAGCGTCGCGACAATGCCGGCTGATTTCAAACGGCGTACGAGATGGGCAGCATGTTCGCGGTCAGGGCGGCTATAGACACTCCCTTCTACGGCGTTCACAGGAATGAAATTCACCATGGCGTAATAGCCGGTGAGCAGTTCAATCAACCGATTAACCTCTTCTTCACCGTCATTTACCCCCTGAATCAGCGTCCACTGGTACTGCGTCGGGTAGCCCGTCTTCCGCGCCCAAGCTTCCGCTGCCTCGGTGAGTGCCTTCACGGTCATTTTGGCTCCGCGGGGCAAAAGCGTTCGGCGCTTCTCATCATCGGTGGTATGGAGCGAAACTGCGAGTGCCGGACGAGCAGACATTCGATTGAGCGCCTCAAAGAGCCGTTCCTCCCCCACCGTCGAGATCACCAGGTCTTTATGCCCGAATCCGCCGTAGAGCGCGAGAAACTCCACTGCACGAAGGACGTTCTCAAGGTTGTGTGACGGCTCGCCCATACCCATGAAGACCACCTTTTTGGTCTCTGGACGCAAACGCCGAGCCAACGCGGCCTGCGCCGCAATCTCCATATCAGAGAGCTGCCGCACCAGACCACCCTTGCCTGTCATGCAGAAAACGCAGCCGACGGCGCACCCCATCTGAGTGGAAACGCAAACCCCTCGACGAGGCAGCAGCACCTCTTCAATGGTCTGACCGTCGGCTAGTGTCAGCAACAGCCGTTCACTCTCGGGATCCGCTCCGGGATGGCGAGAGCGCACCGTCAGCACCGCGTCGAGTCGGCTGCGGATGTCCGCAAGGGCAACCATAAGCGCCGCAGGCAGCCGAGCCGCGCGGCTGCGGGCAGGCTGCTCGGCTTCAGCGCCCAGCGCATCCGGCCATGCCGCACTCGCCGAACCTAGCCAAGCGCGGCAGATGCGGCGCAGATGCGCGGGCTTCGCTCCGAGTGCACCGAGGTGCGCTTCAAAAGCGGCAAGCGACGGGTACGAGATAGAAGTATCAAATATCTTAAAGTCTTTAGACACGACAATGTCTCTAAACAAACTCTTAGAGTTAATTAAATGGCTTGTTCAAGATGCTGAAGTTTACTATCCTTATAATAATTAAACATTATCCAGCACAGCGGGAAATACAGCACTTATTACATACACAATCATTTAAAGCTATTTGAATTTTTAATCTATTACAAAAATTGAAATTTGCCATAACATTTAAAATGAATTCATATGAGTGAAATGTATGCGTATCAACAATAAAAATATCGACAGGGAAAACAATATTCTTTCCGAGATAAATAACATTGCAGATGATCATCGATTTCATCGTATATTTTCACAAATTAATGACAATAGTTGTGTATTACAGTTATGGATTGCATTAATACAAAACGGCCCCGTGATCGAAAAGAAAATAATTTATGGCAGACTTTTACCTTATCGCCATAGTGGTATGACATGGCATTTAATTAAAGTGAAGGAAAAATACAATATTGAAATATTACAGGCACAGCTAATTCTTAGCAGCAAATACTGCTATGAATTATTACAAATGTTCGTTCAAGGCGACACAATAACCTCTATCAATATAAAAATGGGAATCAATGATAAGATTGTTAATTCTAAAATTGGAGACATCTCTCTCGATCCCAATAAACTAACTTTTCGTACAGCATCTTGCCTATTTAATAGAGATGCTTTATATACTCATCAACTCTATTTAAGTCCTCACAAAAGAGCTGGAGCATTTAGTGCTTCAATTTCACAAATAGACAAAGCCAGCATCTTTTACATCAACAACAAATATAGTCTTTCAATCACAAGATTCATTGTCAATACAATGAACAAAGAAACAGGATTGAATTTTAATAACATTGATCATTGGCGATTCGGAGATATTGAATTATTATCATTTCCAGCCATGAACGAATTAGAGCAAAACTTATTAGAAGTTGAATGGCGCGAGGGCAATGAAAGGTTATTTATTGCCTTTAACTCCGAACAGATATTAGATTTCAAACACTTCTTCTTTTATTTGAAGACCTTTATTGGCAATTCAATAGCGACTGCAGAATTGGTCCCAGCAATCCAAAATAATCAAGGTATATTTGAATATACTTTTCAAATATCTAACAGTATTAAAGATGAAATATGCGCTATCGAACTTGGAATTTTCGGTTCGGTACCCGATGAGCTTAAGAGTTTAACTCTTTGTTATCAATGGGGACAAAGTTATATATCAAATATTCAACTACAATTAAATTTGATCAAAAATGAGTGTGACTCAATAAGGTTTGACTGGCTAGAGAAGACGTTAGGCAATAATATTAACAAAAAATTGTCTTCAAGACAAATCCCTAATCGTAAAAAAATAACCTCTACTAACTGTATAAGAAAAAACAATATCCTAAATTGGTTTGACTATAACCGTCAATTCAAATCATATTTTGATTTAATAAATCCAGATAATTCAAAAGGACGCTTCTTCCTTCGATGGAAAAATGAAGATCAGATAAGTCGATTGAAATTTGTCACATGGTTTAAATCATTATTAGGACAATATAATGGTAAGCAGATAATCATCTTCGACCCATTCTTTTCCGCAGATGCATTAAATCTTTTATTGCTTAGCGCAACACTAAAATCCCGCTATATTGTTTTTACATCAGTGCCCAAGAGTTTCAATAAAGAATCTTATCCAAAAAATAGAATCACAGAAATATTAGAAAATTGCGCAAATAATGATTTAATTAAAAATTCAAAAATATCTATCTTCGGGTTAATGCAAGGGGTGCTACATGATCGATACATTTTAATTTTTGACCAAGATAACTGGCCACTTGCCGGATTCCATTTGTCTAATTCTCTTCAGAATGAGGCTGAGAATTATCCTCTATTAATTACACCAATTCCTCTTGATATATTATATGAATTAAATGAATATCAACAAAAATTAATTAAAGAATATTCAAACGATGAATCGAGATTGGGTTCTGTGAATAATAAATTTCACATATTATTTGATTATAAAAACATCCCTCGTGAGAAGAAAGAAGCGAATAATAATCTGAATACTTTGAATTTTCTTTATGCTCCAGAAGCACCAGAGGTTATCAGTAGATGGTTTAAAGACATTACATTCTTGACTAACGATAGAGACATATTAAAGAAACAGTTAGAAGATAAGAACCTCGTTTGGAATAATGAACTAAAATTTCCAAATGGAATAAGGAATTGTATTACGCCTGAAATAATAGCTAATTGCAATTATTCTCGATTTTGGGAGGTACTGAGCGAAATAATCGCCCACACAAACAATAAATATATATATTGTATTGAAGAATCAGATGTTGCATTTATTAATTTTTTAAAGAACTATCTTAACTCATCCATCAATAGTAATGCTATTGTCAATTTAACAAATCCTGTTTATGGGATATCAGAAAATTTATTGATCGACTCACTTGAATCTTTATTAAATAAACCATTAAATATCTCTCGAATAATTGGTTTCACTAAATTATCAGGCATTTCATATGCAAACTATTACGCCATAACGATCCTATGGGAATACGTGCCTGACGACTTATTAAAAATATTTGAATCACAGATTGTAAACCTAAAAAATCATGAGTTGACCAATCAAGTGAATCGATTAATTATATTAAATCAAATTTTAAAAACAATAGTTACTTATGTTTATTGCGAACAAGACTTGATATTGTTAAGGAAACTCATCCATAGCAAAAATGACTTTATTAAGTATGTGGCATTGTTAATTATGGAACAAAAGTCATACAATATAGAACAAATACTTGAGGTGATGGATCATCTAGATTCAGAAGAATACATATTTCTGTTATGTTGGTTGATAAAGCGCACAGCTCAATCTAAAGATCAAGAGAAAGTGATATCTTATAACAAATTGATGGATATTTTTCATGAAAAATTACCTGTTAAATTATCTCCTGAATATTTTAAGAAAATAGTGCTTGCGTTAACAAATCGATATGAAGGATTGGTATCTGAAAATGAATGGTTGCTCAAAGATGTTGTCGAACCAATTATAATGAAGGACAAATCGTTAATTAATTGTGCATGCGAGATATGGATAGATGAGCTTAACAAGCTATTGCGTTCAGATCAATTTATTCAATTTAGGATGACACATGAAGGATGTTTAACGACTATAGCAGCCTATTTATGTGCCCAATGCGATCCAGAAGTAATAGAACAGTACTTAACATGTATGAAAGACATAATAAGGCATAATGAAAAAATAATTTACAGACCATTAGCAAGTACAGTCAATTGGAAAATTTGGGACGATTCACTATTTACATCTCTCTGGATTTACGCGTTTTGTCTACGATGTGAATATTATTACTCCATATTAGATGTAAATTCGTATAAATCTAGCTTATCGAAGATAAAAACTACTGCATATAAACTTGCAATGCAGAGAAGTATAAAGGATTGGAAGCGATCTCAAATTTCGAAAGAGCATGAACTATTAGACTTTATAAATGTAACTTATAGCGAGCCTATATCTCATAAAAATAAAGAAGCATTAAGCTAACAGAACTCTTCACGGCGAAATATTGCGGCAATGCCCGCCGCAATCGTTTCTTCTGTTTCAGGCGTAAAGGTCTTGCGAGGCATCGGCAAACCGAAGCAGAGCGCTTTCACCCAGCGCTGTGCGGTCACTCGCAAGCGCAGGTCAGTAATGCGGCGTACGGGTTCCGCGGGATGCGCCAGCACAGGCTCAAGCGCCTCTAACACTTCGGGGAGATTGGCGGCATCAAGGAGTTGAGCGGAAACAAAGAAAAGGAGGAGCGGCCGACGCTTTTCGACTTCTTCGGCAAGCCGCGCCGCATCTGCGGCAGCCGCTTTCAGCACCCGTCGATCCAGCGGCCGATCGGCCTCCCAGTGCTGCGGCCAAGTGAAGATCGAAAAACGCGCAGCATCTTGCGCAACGGGGAATCCTGCACGTTCGAGCCACTTCAGCAGCTGCGGAACCTCCGGTCCCCGGTCAACCTGTCTCGCGGTGATGCGCCCGCGAGGGCGAGAAAGCTTTTGCCGCTCCAGCGCTTGCGCTGAAGCATCGAGCCCAGGACTGAGCGTCGGTCCAAAGCCGGGCGGAAAAACGAGAAGCACGCCGCCCTGCAGATTTTCCGGCGTATCGGCCGTTCCCGGTACATCAATCCGTTGAGAAAACTTAGCCTTTGAACCCATTGATCCCTCAAGGCGCATACGCATTACGCTGCGCCATCGTCCAAGGACTTGACTTGATCCTTCTTTCGCACTGGCGGCAGACGGCTTGCCAATTCATCGGTGAGGCCAAGCTCTGCAATCTTGCGGGTAAGTGTATTGCGCCCGAGCCCAAGGCGCTCGGCCGCCTCTATGCGGCGTCCGCGGGTGGCGCTCATGGCCGTGCGGATGAGCGTGCGCTCAAACTCGTGCGTCAGCGTTTCCCAAACCTGCGGCTCGCCCGCTTCCAGAATCCGCTCGGCTTCGGCAGCCAAAAGCGCCTTCCAGTCACCCTCCGCATCCGTCGATGAGGCGGCCGCTGCATGGGGTTTGCTACGAAGCGGCGCAGAATGCGACTGTGCGGAAGCCGCTTCCGGCGTTTCTGTCTTGAAGCCCTCTTCTGCCGGATTGCCAACGGCTCCGTGCGTATTGACCGCATTAAGCGCCTCCGGATGTGCGGCTGCCGCGGCTTCCTTATGACGAATTTCATAGGGAAGGTCTTCCACACGGATTTCCTGAGCCGGCGCCATGACAAGAAGCCACCGGCAAAGGTTTTCGAGCTGACGAACATTCCCGGGGAACGGGAACGCACGGATGACATTCAATGCCTCTGGCGTCAGGGTCTTAGGCTCCACGCCGAGTTCCCGCGCACCGGCAGCGAGAAAATGCGCCGACAAGGGGGCAATGTCCTCAACTCGGTCACGCAGCGGCGGCAAGCGCAGACGGATGACATTCAAGCGATGGTAGAGGTCCTCTCGAAACTGTCCGCTCTTGACGCGTTCTTCCAGATTCTGGTTCGTCGCCGCAATGACGCGAACATCGGCCTTAATGGGCTGGTGACCGCCTACGCGGTAAAAGTACCCGTTGGAGAGTACACGCAAAAGCCGAGTCTGCAGCTCCATCGGCATATCGCCGATTTCATCCAAAAAGAGCGTGCCGCCCTTGGCCTGCTCAAAGCGGCCCAGACGCGTGGCCACCGCGCCGGTGAACGCGCCTTTTTCGTGACCGAACAATTCACTTTCGAGCAGTTCTCGAGGGATAGCCGCCATGTTGATCGCAATGTAAGGGGCGCGGCTGCGGCGGCTGTGCTTCCAAATGGCACGCGCAACGACCTCCTTGCCCGCTCCGGACTCTCCGGTGAGCAGCACGGTGACGTTGCTCTGCGAAAGCCGTCCGATGGCACGAAAAACTTCCTGCATGGCTGGCGCCTGACCAATCAGATCAGGCACCGGTGCCGAGGGTTCTTCCATCGGCGAGGCTGCCGACGCTGCACCTTGTGCGGCCGCGCCTGCCTGACCGGCCGCCGCATGCAGACCGCGGCGGCGGGCGTCTTCCATGGCTCGGCTGATGAGTTCAACAGCCTTCAGCACATCAAAGGGCTTGGTCAAATATTCAAACGCACCGCCCTGAAAGGCGGAAACCGCACTTTCCAGGTCAGAGAAGGCCGTCATGATAATGACCGGCAGTTCCGGCACAAGCTCCTTCACCTTCGTGAGGAGATCTACGCCCGAGAGACCAGGCATACGAATGTCGGAAACCAAAACGAGCGGAAGCTCTCCGCCCACGGTCTTCGCGGCCTCGAGCGCATTCAAAGCGTCCTGACCGCGCTCAAAGGTGCGGCAGCCAATGCCGGCACGCGCAAGCGCACGGTCAAGCACCCAGCGGATTGCCCGGTCATCATCAATCACCCAAACGGGTTCGCGGCCGGCATCATGTGCGCCGCGGAGCTCCCGCAGAGGCGGCTTGCCTGTGCTGCCGCCCGCTGCCGGTTGAGTTGTGCCGTAGTCCGAGGTGCCGTAAAGGTCGTCCACCATGATTTGTTCTTCCAATGTTTGTCGTCAGCGTTTCAGAGCGTCTTCAAAAACGATTCGCTACGCGCCTTTGCCGTTCTTTGCTTCACGGCCTTCAAGCGGCAGCAGTACCGTGAAGTCCGTCCGGCCGGGACGGCTTTCGAGCGTAATGCTTCCGCCGGCTTCCTCCACAAAGGTCTTTACCAATGCGAGTCCGAGGCCCGAGCCCTCCGCACGGCCTGTCACCAACGGGAAAAAGATGCGCTCCTTCAAGTGCTCCGGCACCCCAGGACCGTTATCGACGACATCAATACGCAGTGCTGTACGGGTGCGGGTACCAGCGAGCATCACATCGCGCGCAATGCGTGTTTTAAAAATAATGACGGCCGTCCCGTGAGCGCGACCTTCCGTCATGGCCTCTGCGGCGTTGCGCGCAAGGTTCAGAAAGACCTGCGTAAAACGGCCGCGGTCACCGAAAACGGCCGGCGCAGAAATGTCGTAATCACGCTCAATCGTGAGCCCTTGGGCAAATTCAAGGCCGATAAGGCTGCGCACATGTTCGAGTACTTCATGAATATTGACCGGGCCGGCTGCTGCCGGCGCCCGATAAGGCATGAGGAGTCGGTCAACCAGTTCCTGCAGTCTTGCCGCTTCTTCAAGGATGACGTTCGTGCATTCACGGTCTTCGTCACGCACGAGTTCGCTCTCAAGCAGCTGCGCCGCACCGCGGATGCCGCCCAAGGGATTCTTGATTTCGTGCGCTAAATTGCGCAGGAGCTCGCTGTTGGCGGCACGCCCCGCCTCTGCAATCGCATCGCGCTCAGCTCGTAGCGCGTCATCAAGATCAACCACTTCCAGAAGCGCCGTGGTGCCCGACGGGGCATTCACAGGCTTAGGCGAAAGCGACGAAAACGAGGCTCGCACCCGCACGGACGGAAGAAGCCCCCGCAGAAACTCCACCGCCGGAAGCATGAAGGATGCTGCTTCAACGGCTCCCGGGGCAGCCGCACGCCGTCGAAACCAGCCGGCCGCTTCGGGGAGGAACTCCGCTACATCTACGCCTGACAATGCCCTGCGCGTACGACCGATAAGCGTCTCCGCCGCTGCGTTGGCCGACGTAATGCGGCCCTCGTCATCGAGCAGAAACACTGCTTCGGCGAGCGCATCGAAGAGATCAAAGCTGGTGCCGACGGCATCCGTCAGGCTTTCCTTCTCAGTCAATTGCAAAAAACTCCTCTCAAAGCAGGCAGGCGGAGCATTGAAGCTCATCAGCTCCTATTTATGAAAAAAGGGAACAGTGCACGCACCGTTCCCTTCATTTCGACCATGGCCGTCAAACAATCGATCAGCATTGTCCGGACGGCCGGATCCCATTTTGACTGCTGCCCCGAACCGATGAGGGTTCGGAGCCGCAGAGGCTGAAAGGGATTAGTGCGAGTAGTAGAGATCGAAATCAAGCGCCGTCACGGCCATTTCAGCGCGGAGCACGTCCTTGCGCTTTTCGGCGATCCAGGCGTCGATCAGGTCGTCGGTGAAGACGCCGCCGCGAGTGAGGAACTCACGGTCACGGTCAAGACTGTCAAGCGCAACCTCGAGGTTCGGCGCAACGGTCGGGATCTTGGCGTTTTCTTCGGGCGGCAGATCGTAGAGGTTCTTGTCAGCCGCTTCACCCGGGTGGATCTTGTTCTGAATACCATCCAAACCAGCCATCAGCAAAGCCGAGAAGCCGAGGTAAGAGTTGCAGAGCGGATCAGGGAAGCGCACTTCGATACGGCGTGCCTTCGGGCTGTTGACGAACGGAATACGGATCGAAGCCGAGCGATTGCGCGACGAGTAGGCAAGCTTCACCGGCGCTTCAAAGCCCGGAACCAGACGCTTATAGGAGTTGATGCCGGGGTTCGTAATAGCGTTAAGCGCACGAGCGTGCTTGATCACGCCGCCGATGTAATAGAGCGCCATTTCAGAGAGCCCGGCGTAGCCATTGCCCGAGAAGAGGTTCTGACCGTCCTTCCAGATGGACTGGTGGACATGCATGCCCGAACCATTGTCGCCTTCGATAGGCTTCGGCATGAAGGTGGCGGTCTTGCCGTAAGCAGCCGCTACGTTCCACACCGTGTATTTGAGAATCTGCGTCCAGTCGGCGCGCTGCACGAGGGTGCTGAAGCGCGTGCCGATTTCGCACTGGCCGGCGCCGCCCACTTCGTGGTGATGAATTTCAACGGGCACACCCTGCTGCTCAAGGAGCGTGCACATTTCGCTGCGCATGTCGGTCAGGCTGTCGCAGGGCGGAACAGGGAAGTAGCCCCCCTTGGCGCGGTTGCGGTGACCAAGATTGCCGCCTTCAAAATCAAGACCAGATGACCAGGGCGCTTCTTCCGAACCAATTTTGAAGAAGGAGGAGCCGGACTGATGATCCCACTGGATGGAATCAAAAATGAAGAATTCGGGTTCCGGGCCAAAATAAGCCGTGTCGCCGATACCGGTCGACTTCAAATAGGCTTCAGCACGGTGGGCGAGCGAACGCGGATCACGTTCATAGCCCTTGCCGGTCGTCGGTTCAAGCACATCGCAGTTGAGCACGAGCGTATTGGCCTCACGGAACGGATCCATGCGGGCAGTGCTCGGATCCGGCTGCAGCAGCATGTCGGACGATTCAATGCCGCGCCAGCCGACGAAGGAAGAACCGTCGAAGGGCTGACCAAGTTCAAACGTGTCTTCATCGATCTTATCGGCCGGAATCGTCAGATGCATTTCCTTGCCGAGCAGATCGGTGACGCGCAAGTCCACGTACTTGCAGTCGTTGTCCTTGATCATCTGCAGTACATCAGCAGCGGACGTCATATTCATCTCTCCTACTTCGACGGCGGTTCGGTTCTGGAACCTTTCCAGACCAACGGGTTCCGCCGCGGTTCCCTTGCGGGGTAAAAACTGAATGGGGGAAGCCCCTCTAAAGCGGCCCGCCGGAGGCACTCTCCGACGCGGCTGCCTTGAAGAAGGCGTACTCGTATGAGAAGCAAGGTCCGTGCCAAATGCTGAACATGCCAAACAATGCGACGGCGCCAATACCCGAAAACCGCACCGTTGACGTATTTGCGGGATTCCCCGAATGATTCGTGGAACCCCTGACCTGCCATTTCATTGCCAGGCCTCTCAACTTTGGGGCGCAATACCTTCCGACCTTCGGCATTATGCCTTGAAGCTCAGTCATTGCGCACCAATAAAGTGCATGCCAGGCGCAATGCGCACCAAAGTTGTTCCCGTCAGTGCCTTCCGGTGCAGTCCCATGCACAACGTTATGCACGTCTAAGCTCGAAAAAGCCCGGCTGATGCGGCTGCAGAGGAACGAGGGCCGCTCCAAAATTCAAAAGCTGCGCCAAAGTTGTGCATGGCCAAGGCGAACTCAGCGCAGGCTGCTTATAGAAAAGCTTCCTGAACATCCGACAGGAAATCCAGGCCCCTGCGCGTCGGCGCAATGCGGTCGGGATCCGCCGAAAGCAGACCGTCACGGCGCAAGCGTTCGAGCTGCGGCAGGATGGACTCAAGCGGCAGCCCTGAGCGCTCCGCATAAAGCGAAGCCGGCACGCCGTTAAGCAGTCGGAGGGCATTGAGCATAAATTCGAAAGGACGATCCTCGGGCGGCACGAAATGACTTTCTTCCGCGCCGCTCCCCGTCGCCTCGAGAGCCTCAAGCCATTTCCGCGGATTGGCCCGCCGAGCCTCTCGAAGGATGCTGAAGCCTTCAGCATTCACAACGGAAAGTTTGCCGTGGGCGCCCGGCCCCGCCGCGAGATAATCGCCGAACATCCAATAATTCAAATTGTGCCGGCACTGACGGCCAGGCTGCGCGTAGCCTGATACCTCATAGCGTGTATAACCCGCCTGCGCCAGTAAAGCTTCCACGACATCACCCATTTCTGCCGTTTCATCAAGATCAGGCAAATCTTCCGGCAGGCGTTTTTCAAAGGCAGTGCCGGGCTCAATCGTGAGCTGATAGCAGGAGAGATGCGTCGCTCCTGAGGACAATGCTTCTGCCAGTTCCATCTGCAGATCCGCTATTGATTCTCCCGGGAGCGCGTACATCAGGTCGAGATTGAAGTTTTCAAACGACTGTCGCGCCATATCAATGGCTGCACGCGCATCGTCAGCAGTATGAATCCGCCCCAAGCGCTGGAGTTTCTCGTCGCTGAAACTTTGCACGCCGATGGAAAGACGATTCACCCCTACGGCACGAAAGGCTTTGAATTTCTCACTTTCTGCCGTACCGGGATTGGCTTCCATCGTGATCTCGCAGTCTTCGGTCAGTCGAAAGCGGCTGCGGATGCCAGTTAAGAGCCGCTCAACCGTTTCTCCCGACATCAGAGAGGGGGTTCCGCCCCCCACGAAGATCGAAACAATCGGACGATCGGCAATCTCCGGCACTCGACGGCACCAAGCCTCCAGATCCTGCAGCACGCCGGCCGCATATGCCGACTCAAAAGCCGATCGATCCGCTTTAGAAGCCGGCAGACGGTGTGAGTTGAAGTCGCAGTACGGACACTTACGAACGCACCAGGGCCAGTGCAGATAAATGGAGAGCGGCGGCATGACCGGCGGACTGATTAAGGGCGTTTCTGCGCTCACGCCGCACCCCAGCCCCAGCGCTCCTTCAGAAGCCGAGCCATCTTCACGAGTGCTTTGCCGCGGTGACTGGAGGCATTTTTGGCTTCTGGTGAAAGTTCTGCTGCCGTTGCGCCAGCTTCAGGCAAATAAAAATAGGGGTCGTACCCAAAGCCGCCGCTGCCCTTGGGAGCTTCAGCAATTACGCCCTCCCAGGTGCCTTCAGCAATGAGGGGCTCTGGGTCGTCGGGCGACCGAACAGCAACCAGCACGCAGACATAATGCCCCTGGCGGTTCTTAACGCCATGCAGTTTTTCCATCAACAGGAGGTTGTTGTCCTCGTCTGTGGCATCTTCGCCCGCAAAGCGGGCGGAATAGACACCCGGCGCTCCGCCCAATGCATCCACGCACAGCCCCGAATCGTCAGCCATCGCCGGACGTCCGGTTTCTTTAGCGGCATGCCGAGCCTTGGCCAGACAGTTTTCAATAAAGGTGTGAAAGGGCTCCGGGCAAGGCTTTACGCCGAAGGTCTTTTGGCTTTCTACGTGCACATTGAGGTGCGAGAACATCGCTTGAAATTCGCGGATCTTGCCGGCATTGCCGGAGGCAAGCACAAGAATAGGATCGTTTTTCGTCATGATTTTTTTACTGCTTTGCTTCTGCCTTTTCCGTCAGGGCCTTGCGCTGAAAAGCGGCCAGTTCGGCATTCCCTTTTTTGGCCAGCGCAAGAAGTTTGGCAAGGTCACCTTCAGAGAACGGATCTCCCTCGGCAGTGCCTTGAATTTCGACATACTTTCCGGCACTCGTCATGACGACATTCATATCCGTGTCGGAAGCACTGTCCTCAGCGTAATTCAAGTCCAGCACCGGTTCGCCGGACCACATGCCTACGGATACCGCGCTCACCTGTGCGAGGATGGGATCCTCAGAGATCATGCCCTTGGCGAGCATCCAATCCACGGCATCGCGAAGGGCAATCCAGGCGCCTGTAATCGAAGCGCAGCGCGTTCCGCCGTCGGCCTGCAGCACATCACAGTCGATCTGAATCGTATGTTCGCCGAGCTTTTTGCGGTCCACAACGGCGCGCAGACTCCGGCCAATCAAGCGCTGAATCTCCTGCGTGCGCCCCGTCTGTTTGCCGCGGGCAGCTTCACGGTCGGTGCGGGTACCGGTAGAGCGAGGCAGCAGCCCATATTCAGCCGTCACCCAGCCTTCGCCTTTGCCGCGAAGGAAATTCGGCACGCCGACCGTCACACTGGCGGTACAGAGCACATGCGTATCACCCGCACACATGAGAACGCTGCCTTCAGCATATTTGGTGAAGCGCCGAGTGATTTCAACCGGGCGGAGCGCATCAACTGCACGACCGTCGGGGCGCGGAACGAAAGCTTCTTTGGGTGTAGTCATCATCTTTTCAAGCATAAGTGCATTTGACGCACTGATCTGCGCATCAATATTCATCATCTTGCGAAGCGTCATTATCGTCGAACGGCGAACACTGTATCCGCAGGACTATGCGCCCTGCTTTCGCTCGGATTCTGTTTCTGACAAACCTAAAGGTGCTTGAAAGCTTCAATCCCGCCGGCCGGCGCTCTACAATTCGCAAACCTTGAAGTTAAGTCAGCTTCACTCATTTTGGGTGGGTGCAGCCCCCTCCACCCTCCGCTATTCTGAAGGAGCAAAAGTTTCCATGCCTTCAATTGCCAGCATGACGGGCTATTTCGCCGCGGACGGGATGACGCCCGCCGGTACCGTCACCGTTGAATGCCGTTCCGTCAACTCCCGCTTTCTAGATCTCACGCTTCGTCTTGACGACACGCTGCGCTTTGCCGAACCCGCTATTCGCGAGCGTCTGCAAAAGCGCCTCACGCGCGGCAAAGTTGAAGTCCGCATGTCGCTGTCAGCCGATGAATCGGCGCTGCCGGCTCAAATTAATGAAAGTGCGCTGAAGCGCCTCCTTGAGCTGCAGTCCGCCGTGCTGCGTCATTCTCCTGAAGCGGCGGAACTTTCCGTTTCAGAAATCCTTGAAATGCCGGGCATCGCCCATACCGCTCAAACGGATAAGGACGAACTGCTGCAGGCAGTTCTTGCCGTGCTCGACAAGACTCTGGACGGCTTCATCGCCGCCCGTGAACGTGAAGGCGCTGCGCTCGCCAAGGTCATCAATGGCTATATGGACAAAATGACGTCCGTCGTTGAAGAAGTCCGTGCAGCCATTCCGCAGATCCTTGCCCAGCTGCAGGCCAAACTCGCCGCACGCCTTGAAGATGCGTTGTCTCAGACGCTCACGCAGCAGGGAACGCTGACGAAGGAAGAAATTACCGAACGGATCCGCCAGGAAGTTACGCTCTACGCCATGCGCATGGACGTTGACGAAGAGATGAACCGCTTGACCACTCATATTGCTGAAGTTCGTCGTCTGCTGGCCGCTGGCGGCGCTGTCGGACGCAAACTGGACTTCATGGCGCAGGAGATGAACCGCGAAGCCAATACGCTGGGCTCCAAGGCTGCTGCCATTGAAATGACGCAGGCTTCGCTCTCGCTCAAGATCACCATTGATCAGATGCGCGAACAAATTCAGAATTTGGAATAAGGAAGGACGAACATGCCTGAAGTGAGCATTAGTGAACATGCCCGCAAAACCCGCCATCCCGGACGACTCTTTCTCGTGACGGCCCCCTCTGGTGCCGGCAAGTCGTCACTCGTCAATGCGCTTCTCGCTCGTCAGCCTAACATCAAGCTTTCAATTTCCAATACCACGCGCGACCCGCGGCCCGGTGAAATGAACGGCCGCGAATACCACTTCGTCACCGAAGACATGTTCCTCGAGATGAAGTCGCGCGGTGAATTCCTCGAAAGCGCATACGTCCATGGGCACTACTACGGCACGAGCCGCCCCTGGATCGAGTCCCAAATGGCTCGGGGCAATGACGTGCTCCTTGAAATCGATTGGCAAGGCGCTCGTCAGGTGCGCGAAAAATTTGAAGGAACCGTCGGCATCTTCATCCTGCCGCCCTCGATTGAGGCGCTTGAATGGCGGCTGCACCATCGCGGCACCGATTCTCCCCAGACGATTACACGTCGTCTGATGGGCGCAGGCGCCGAGATTGCACATGCTCCAGAATTCGAGTACGTTATAATTAATGAAGAATTTGATACGGCTCTGGCGCAGCTCGAAGCTATCGTAACAGCGAGCCGCCTCACTTATGAACAGCAGGCGCTTCGTCACCGCGACCAATTCGCCAATCTCGGCGTTCCGGTCTAATTTCCTGACGATTGAACCTGCCGCTCTTCAAACGAGCAGCATTCTCTTAAAAAATTTCTTTTACTGGGAGCGCATTCTCACTATAGAGGAGCGCTCTTCATTTTCCGCTCAAGATAAAAATGGCCCGCATTACTGTTGAAGACTGCCTGAAGAAAATCCCCAACCGCTTCCAGATGGTTTTAGTTGCCGCCTACCGCGCACGTCAGCTCTCTCAGGGCTATGCGCCGAAGATCGATGCCAAGGACAAGCCCGGCGTTATCGCACTGCGCGAGATCGCCGACGGATTGATCGGTACGGACATGCTTAAGAACGTCCGCTGATCCTCTCTAGGCGCGCTTCAGGACGGCCGGAAAGCCTCTCTGCTAAGGGGAGACGCCGGCCGTTTGTCGTCTCTTGGAAAAATAACTGCGTCCCTATAAAGATGAATACGCGACATTTCGCTGCAATCGCGCCACAATGGTAGGCAGACAAAAGAACTGGAATCAGAGCAATGGCCCTCGACAACCTTCCTGCTTTTCCCGACGACATGTACGACACCGCTCATGATGGTGCCGTTCCGCAGCCCGTCACACCGCGTAAGCCCATTTCGCCCTTCAGCTTCACGAAGCATCTTACGCGTTCGCCCGTGCCGGTAGCCGTCGTTCCGGAAGATCTGCCCGACGCGGACCTGCCGCTCTTCACGCCGCAGCCTCCCGTTGGTGTCGTGACTGCTCAAGCATTGGTTGATACTTGCCGCAGCTATCTTTCACATGCCGACGTTGAAAAAATCCGCGAAGCCTACCGCTACGCCGACAACGCTCATTTGGGACAGTTCCGCAAATCCGGAGAGCCCTATATCACGCACCCGATTGCTGTTGCTTCCATTCTGGCGTCTTGGCGCATGGATGCCGAAACGATTGAAGCCGGCCTTATGCACGACGTGCTTGAAGACACCGGCACCAGCAAGCGAGAAATGGCCGAAAAGTTCGGCATTGAAGTAGCTGAACTCGTCGACGGCGTTTCCAAGCTCGATAAGCTCCGCTTTTCTTCAAACGAAATTGCTCAGGCCGAAAGCTTCCGCAAGATGCTGCTGGCCATGGCCCGCGACGTTCGGGTGATTCTCGTAAAACTCGCTGACCGCATCCACAATATGCGTACGCTTGGCGTTATGCGCCCTGAAAAACGCGCCCGCATTGCTCGCGAAACGCTCGATATCTATGTGCCTATCGCACATCGTTTAGGACTTAACAATGTGTTCCGCGAACTGCAGGAACTTTCGTTCGCCAACCGCTACCCCTTCCGCTACAAAGTTCTCTACGCCAATGTTCTGAAAACGCGTCAGGCTCGCCGCGAATTCCTCGAAAAGATGATGGAGGATACTCGTGCGGCACTTCTCAAAGCCGGTATTCCTTGTCGAATCCTCGGTCGTGACAAAACCATTTACGGCATCTACAACAAGATGCGTGAAAAGCACCAATCCTTTTCGGACGCGCTCGACATTTACGGCTTCCGACTCGTCGTGAAAAATCTTGACGACTGCTATCTCTCGCTCGGAGCCCTTCATCGCCGTTTCAAACCCGTTCATTCGCGCTTTAAGGACTTTATTGCCATCCCGAAGTCGAACGGCTACCAAAGTCTGCACACGACAGTGATTGGTCCTGACGGCACGCCGGTTGAATTTCAGATACGAACAGAGGAAATGCACCGTATCGACGAAAACGGCATTCTCGTTCATTGGCTCTACAGCAGCAGCGAAGACACTTCTGACTTGCAGTCAAGAACAGCTGCGTGGCTTCAGAACTTGCTTGAAATCCAGCGCACCAGCACGGACAGCACAGAGTTTCTTGAAAACATCAAAGTCGACCTCTTCCCCAACCGCATTTACGTCTTCACCCCGAAGGGCAAGATTATTTCGCTTCCCAAGGGATCTACAGCCATCGACTTCGCCTACGAGATTCATACCGACGTGGGCAACCATACTCAGGCCGTTCGCATCAACGGCGAAGCCAAACAGCTTTCAACTGCGCTTCGTAACGGCGACCTTGTTCAAGTTGAAACCTCTCCGGATGCGCACCCATCCCCCGAATGGCTCGAATACGTGCATTCCGGCCGCGCCCGCGCGGAAATTCGTCAATATCTGCGCAGCTGCCAATTCGATGAATCCACGAAACTCGGCCGTCTAGCACTCGAAGCCCTGGCCAACGAACAAAAGATTGACTTCACTACCATTCCGATTTCGATCGAGGAGAAGCTTCTCAAGGAATTTGGTGCCGACAGCCTTGCTTCGCTATACGCCATGATCGGGCTCGGCAAGGCGCTCCCTGCCGCGGTTCTTCATCGACTGCGTTCGCTTATGCGCGAGGAAAATCTGGATTCCTCCGGAGAAGAACTCCCTGCCGTCATCATCAACGGCAACGAAGGCATCGCCCAGCATCTGGCGGTCTGCTGCCATCCGATTCCAGGTGACGACATCACGGGCTACAACCGCCCGGGACTTGGGCTCACAGTACACCGTGAGGACTGTCCGCATGCCGCCCGCGGCAAGCAGGCGGATCCCAACCGCTGGATGCATCTGGAATGGGGGCCAACGAAGCAGGGAGCCCACTTCTCAGTACCGCTTGAAGTTCGCGTGAAGGACGCACACGCCGGCCTCGCGACTGTCGCCGCTGCCGTGGCCGAGGCTAATTCGAGCATCACTGCGGTAACGCTCGATGACTCTCAAGGTGAGCACATCGTGCATGTAACGGTTTTAGTGCGCGATAAAAATCACCTCATTCATGTCATGCGCACGATTCGTCAAAATGACGTTGTTATCAAGGTCAAACGCAGTCTTGAGGAAGGCGTTTCTACCAAAAAGAAAATCAATTAAACCGGCCTCAAGAACCACCGCGCCTTGAACAGTGGCTCCAACAAGAAGGGACGATTTTGAAGTTTAAAATCGTCCCTTCCTCATTTGCCTTTTGTGCCGACCTTACGGTACCGGCTGCTGGTCGGTATAGGTAACTTCAAGAATTTCCAACGTATCTACGCCGGCTGGATGCGTGCTTGTAGCCGGCGTCGGGAGCTTCACTTCGTCGCCTTCATGCCGACGAAGGAATACACGCGCAATGGGACTAATCCAACTCACATCGCCGTGTTCTGCATCGGCTTCATCGATTCCCACAATGCGAATCTTGCGCTCTTCACCACGCTGATTGCAGTAAAGAACCGTAGCGCCAAAAAAGACTTGATCCGTTTCTGGATGAGCCGCAGGGGCCACAACCTCAGCTGATTCAATACGTTTATTCAAAAAGCGAATGCGGCGATCAATCTCACGCAGTCGTTTTTTGCCGTACAGATAGTCACCGTTTTCGCTGCGGTCACCGTTGCTGGCCGCCCAAGCCACAACATTCACAACATCAGGACGCTCAACATTCACTAGATGCTCACGTTCATCAAGTAAGCGTCGATAGCAAGCCGGCGTCATGTAATTCTTAGTATTGGGGGGAAGTCCTGGAAGTTTCACTTCTTCATCATCACTATCAGCCATGATGCATCCTTTACAGCTTTAGGAGCACTGATACTCAATACCCCCACACTCTACTTCACTAGAGAATCTTCAAAATTATTGTCCGTTGCATTCAGGAACAGCAAATATGTCGGTTTCAAGACTGCATAACGACAAAACCGGAAGGCCCGATGGAACCTTCCGGTTAAAATTCTGGTGGGAGGAGGAGGATATACCCACCCTCTCTCACTAGGAATTCCAGCACATCTATAAAATGTTATACCATCTGTTATACCATCCGGCGCAGCCTTAACTGGAACACCACAGCAGAGATCATAACGCTACGAGCTATAGCACAGAAACTGGAGTGTGTGCGTCTTTTGCATATCAGTTAATCGTGAGTAGACACTAGGGCGTCGTGCTTGGCTCCGATTTCGAGAGCCAGCTTTCGACCTTCCGAAAGTAAATCGACACTTTCTCGGAGTAGCTTCGTGCACGCGGCAAGCTCAGCTCCGTCAGCGTCTTGGGTAATGGCTTCTGCTCTGCGCAGTCGACGATCGAACGCGTCGCGCATCCGGTCAGCGTCAGCGCGAGCACTATCAAGCTCACTGCGAACAGCAGCGGCCGCATCCACTGCGGCGACAAGTTTTGCATAGTCTTTTCTCCCTTGTTCCGCCCGGGTCACAGCCTCAGACCGAAGCAGCTCAGCCATCTCCGCATCGGCCTTGGCGTCCCGCACGCTATACCCTGCGGCAAAGCTGATGGCCAAGAGGGCAAGCGCACCGGCGGCCTGCCAGTTCATAGCTCGATACCTTCCATTTGCGCCCGATTTCTCAGCACGCGACAATACGCGCCCATACGACTTAACTGGTTTTGGTAAAGATTTCGGCTGCAAGCTGGAGCGAAATTGAGCCGGCCAGCCTCCCAAGCCTCACACATATCTCTGAGCTTGAGAGTTCGAATGCGTATTTGGTAATACTCCGCTTTGAAGCGCTCTTTGTAATCCGGAGAGTTCATCAGATCGATAGTGTCTGCGAGAGTCATTTTGCGGATACGTTCGTCCTGAGCTCGCAGCAGGCTTTGCGACATTTTGCGAATTTTGACCATTTCAGCATTTCCGCATCAAGTCTGCTTCTCTGCGGCGGCGGGCAACAAGCCCCGCCAGCCCTCCATTGGTGACGTCCAAAAACTCATCAGCTGCTGTTTCGTAATCGCCAGCATTGAGCGCGCGCAGCATTTTTGGGCATTTATCAACGACGCCCATTGAGCCCATATTGAAGGCAAGGCTCAGCAAGGCGACGAACTGATTTGCTGAAACAGGGACGTTGATAAACCTTGCGAGACCGGTTTGCGCAGACTGCAAGTCACTGCGAATCCACGCTTCGGCCTGCTCTCTGGTGCAGGCGTCGCCCTCTTTCACTCCGTCCGTGTGCCCCCACCCAATGGTCCAAACCCCTTTCGGACACTTGTATGCTTTAAGTCGCAATGTCTCTTCAGCCTTAACGAAAGGCATAGCCAGCTCGTAGCTATAGCTTCCAAAACTTTTCACTTCAAGTCCTCCCTGTCTACGCCGAGCCGCTTTTGGATCACCACCTCAGCAAGTCGTATCGCTCTAGTGCCGCCCCAACCCGCCACGCCTGCAAGGCTCCCGCAAAGCTCTGCCGGGAATCCTTGATAAGCAAGAATCTCATAGCAAACAAGGCCACTTACAGCACTTATCGCTCCGTGAAGAAAGAACTCTCGCCATATGAATTGCTTTCCTTCTTGCACTTTCAGTAGGTACGAGAGCCAACCGCAAAAAACGGAAAAGAAGCCCGTCATAACTAAGACCCACCATTCGTGAAGTTGTTTGTCCGGCATCCTTTCACCCCACAATGACGTAGCAAAGGGCGAAGCCAAAAACAAATGTCACCGCACTGACAAACCCCCAAAAGATACGCACCTTGCGTCGAGTCTCTGGATCCAGTTTTGCTTTTTCAGCATCAAGTGCGATGACGAACTTCCGTCGTGCAGAATCCGTGAAGCCTTGTACGGCAAGACCAATTTTTCTGAAAACTTCTTTGCGTGTCATAACTCCTCTCTTTTGATAGAGATCACTTACGCTGTATATCCCCAAGGCGGAGGAGTGGTGCTTAAATAAAATGGACCGACTTCGCCCCTAAGAGCAAGTTCTTGTAAAGTACCAACTAAAACTTGCATTGCCGCCCAGCGTTCAAGCTTTTTATTAGCCTCCATTGCGTACCATCCTCTGGCGTTTTCTGGCGGAGTATACGGATTAAGTTTGAAAGTATATTGCTTTATATTCGGCAGTCCAAAATATACAGAAGATGTCTGATACTCTTCTTTAGGCTCTAATAAGCAGTACAGAGATACAAAGTTTCTATCATTTATTTTAGAAGTCGCCCCGGACAGCTTAAAGATCTTTTTACCGTCAATATTTGTTGGGGATAGTTTTCCTATACTCTTCGACGGATAGTATCCAACTTCTTTTAACCTTGAAGCTTTTGTAATAACCCCCGGAATAAGTAAATATTCAACACCTGAAGAGTTAATCAACAACAGCTCTTTATTAAACATTAACGATACTCCTTGGGCACTTGAGTTCTCTCTAACTCACTCTCATAAGCCTGCCTGCAATGGTCTGGCTGCCAGAAAAACAAAGCATTAATTATCTTCTCAGGCCACTTACGATCTTTAAGTGCATGACGATGTGCTCTGGCACTGAGAGTTTCATCAGCCATGCCCCAGATCAGCGTATTAATCAGCTGATCCAGAGCAATAAGCACCTGAAGCCCATCAGGATGCTTTACCTTCATGCAGCTTTCTCCTTATAAGGAACTGTCCAGAGTTTCCCCATCTCCTGCATAGACAATGCCAAAGCCTGCGCGAGCTGTGCCTTTGTCACGGTAGCAATAGTGTTATCTGCAAGAACCCAAACAGTGGAAGTTTGCCCTGCTGCTTCAGCGGCAGTAAGCGCACGTGCCATACGAGACTGGGCTGTTTCATCTCCATCAAACACCATCCCATCCACCATCACCTTGATTGCAGCAACTGCTTCAGCTCTTTCGTTTTTAGTTTTATCTAGGTTATAGACAGTCTTCTGTTCTTTAGTAAGCGATGCGTAGTATTCCTGTTCTGGGTCGTATTCTATTGAAATAACATCGAACCCGAACCTGCGAAAATCTTCAACGGTTTCGGCTTCACCAAAACCTATACGTTCTTCAATACCAATATATTGTCGAACTGCGTATAGGGTTTTAAATTCCTTTTCTTTATAAATATATTTAGTCGCCATTACGCCCCCTTAATTTGGGCTGCAATACCTTTACCATTAAGGGCGCAAAAGACTACAAAGCTCCCTTTTTTCAAAATTGGAGCGGTGTCTCCTGCCCAAGTCCAATTAGCACTTAAAACAACCGTTGGCGTTTCGGCATCTAATCGCACTACCTTCGTGAAGCCTGCATTGGCTGAGGGGCTCTGCGCCGTAATTGTCCCTGCCACTGCCTGCATATCTGGAGAGTTATGAGTAATGGTTGTTGCCTTAACCGCTGTTACAGGAGTTTCATATCCTGCCAATGCGCCCCTGACGCCAACTTTGAGCACCAAATCTTTCACAGCGGGGATCGCCGGCTTATTCTTAATGAAGCTCTTGGCAGACGAGTTAGTCTCCTTCCAGTCCGCCTGCAGCTGACCCGCGGCAGATTGGCCTGCGGCATCTTTGGCTTCCTTCGCCGAAACCGCCGCTGCAGATGCAGAAATGGCCGCTGCAACTTGAGATTTTTGCGCGGCCGTCGCGTTGTCTGCGGCCTTTGCTGCGGCTGTCGAAGCGTTGCTCGCAAAACTTCCTGCAGAAGAAGCGCTTCCGGCTGCAGAGGATGCACTTGCGGCCGCCTCAGTTTTTGACTTCACAGCAATTTGAGTAGAAGCGCCAGCGCGCTTTGCGTACTCTCTTGCAGAGTAAAGCGCGGTTTCTCCAGAGCCCTCTACAGGCTCAACATCTTGCACCGCCCATTTCTTTGCCAAAGCTGCTTGCGACGCAGACAACGAGGCAGACGTGGCAGATGCAGATGCGGAATTAACCGCGGCAGATTTTGAAGCCGTCGCATTTTCTTCAGAACTCTTGGCCGCCCTCTCGCTCGTTTTCGCAGCCGCCGCACTCTCAGCCGCTGCAGACTGAGAATCGGCTGCAGATTTTGCCGACGATGCGGATGCTGAAGCTGATTCGGCCGCACTGTCTTTTACTTGCCAAAGCTCCTGTATCAACTGCTCTGAAGTTTTTTCAGTGGTAGCGGGGACCGCCAATGCCCTTTCTTGCTTCTCCGCGAGCTGTTGAATTTGAGCCGTTGCACGGTCAAGGGCCTGATTAAGGATGTCAGGATAGAACCCGCCTCGATTTGTCAGCACTACCGGCTGCAGATATGGAACCGCCGAAATAATGGTGAGGATACTGCCAATAGATAATGGAGATACAAGGACGACCGCACCGCCAGGATTCACATCCTGATCAACTGAAAGCGTAACTACAAAATCCGCTGACGGCAGGACTGTTTCTGTCTTCCCTCCGTCAACGGAAAGCACTGGGCGAACCTGAGACGAGTCAAATACTTTGAAATTAAAAGGAAACTCCGTCTGCTGTCCGTTGCCATGGTAAGGCCCCGCGCGACGGACTTCTGTGCTGATAGCCATGCAAGGAACTCCTTTTCTTTTAAAAGTGAGTTTCTTGCATAATCAACGAGCTTTATGGACGGCTACTTTCCTCCGACAAGACCGCGCACAGCCTGCAGCGCCGTTTCAGGTTCATCAATGTCGCCAGAGGCCACCCCCGCTATGTAGCCAATTGGACGTTTGAGGCCACCCACAGGCATACCTGTTGCTACTGCCGTCAAATCAAGGATGTTGCGAGCCGCCGTTCGGCCATTAACTTTCTCGTCGTCGTTAATGATTCTCACAATATCGGATGCTCCTGAAATCGCACCCTCCATCAACATGATGGCAGGTGCGGATCCGACACGACCAACATAAGGAGACTTTCCCCAAATCGCCTGTGCAGTCACAGATTCCGCTTGCGCCATCTTTGCCCCTGCAAACGCTGAAATTTGTCCCGCAAGAGGGACCATTGAAATAGTCCCCTTTAACGGTTCACCTACTGTGAGTTGAATGATGTCCAATGCATCGAGGGCATCGTCGTCGTCATCATCACCGCCTCCCATCAGTGCATCAGTAATAAGCTTCCCAACCACAGAGGGAATCCAGACGATCAATATTGCATCAAGAGCAAAACGTCCATACTGCTTCGTGGCCTTACGGAATGCCGCACGCTCCTGAAGCAGGTTGTACTGCATATTGAAATAATTGTAGAAAACCAGGAAAAAGCGCTTCAGCGCAGAACCAGCTTCAATTGCAGATACGTTTTCGGGATTAAAGTCAGACTGCGTCGTTCGAATAACGCTATCAGCCTCCTGTACGGCTTCTTCGTGTGACATGCCATGACTGTAGTTATATTCGTAAGCCGCCTTCCAGACAGAGACGTCAATCGGATACTGTGCAAGCGTCTGCAGAATATACCCATGGCGGTTGACCATATCGCGAACTGGCGCCCCTTTTGACCAAACGGCGGCCGCTTTGTTGCCTAAGCCTTGCACTTGAGAAATTTTTTGAACTTGTTGGTTACCTATTTCCTCTATTGTCGATTGGTATTCATAGGCAAAGTTATCAAGGCGCTGCCGCATAAATGGGGATGCCGCTTTCACGAACTCCGCACACTCCTTAGGAGCTAGGCCATATTCTTTAAAAGCACGACCAATTAATGAAGCAGGCACTTTTGAGGCTGCAATGCTGAAACCCGTCCACTGCTGAAAGGTATTGATCAAATTTAAGAACATCACGTTCATGCCTGCGAGACCGCGCAAGTGATTGAACGTTCTGTCAACCCAACCGATTTTTCCATCAGATACCGTTTGACCAACTGCGCGCGTGAGGAACGGCTTTAACATCTGTGAGACCAATCTCGGATTATGCGCAGCGATAGCATCTTGGAATCTGTGATTCGTAATGATCTTGTCGACCTGCATGACGGCAGGAGCAATGTCTGCAAATCGAAGAACCTTCGCAATATGCATGCCGTAAGCCGCCACATTGAGCTGTAACGGCTGCGTGAAATCCTCAACGCGTGTTTTTGAAAACCCTGGTTTGTGAACAGGCATCAACGTGAGAAAGTTTGATCTCTCAAGCTCCTCCTGTTTCATCTGCGCATCTCGCTTTTGATAGAGATACCGATCGGTCACCGCCGGAACATAACCTCCTCGGTAGGTACCAAAGGGGGTCACTACGGACGTTGCCTGCACCTCTTCAAAGCGATACCCGTACATTTCCATGTAGGCCGCCTGTGCTTTTGGCTTAGTTTCCTCTAGCAGGTCCCAGATCGCTTGAACCGCATCCATATCGGCCTTCGTAACCCGCCCTTGCACGTACATGCGATTGATAAAACTGTCCCATGCCGAGGTGTCGACATACTGCGTGCCGTCATCGCGCTCCTTAATGGCAGCCCAGGCGTGACGCACGTTATTATCATCAATACCACGCCCACCCAAGAGCAACTTACGTTTGTTTGAGGCGTTCCCAGTGTGCAAAATTGCACCCATCAATTCAGCTTTTGTATTGAAGGTGTAGTTAATTTCTGGAGCCTCAATCGCGTCGGACTGTTCCCATTCTTTCTCAGCAGATTGGAGAATTTCTCCAAACCGCCTTTGATATTCCATGTTCTCGTTCTTGTAACGTACGACAGCATTTTCGACGGGCTGATAGATGTACTTCGAGAAGATCCCTGCGCGGCCTCCATCCATAATGCGACACCAGGATTCAACACGCATCATGCTTGCCTTCCACCCCAAATAGTGAAAGCGCAGCTTCTCCATGGGCGTAACAGCAGATTTTGCCCCCGCCGAGAAGATGTCCTTTCCATTATCAATATGAGTTACTAGCTCATCCACAACCTCGGTGAGATTCTTGCGGCGGCCATGAAGCAGCACAGCACGGTCATCTCCTGCCTTCTTCCAAAAATCGTTCACCTGCTGCAGGATTGCTCGAACATCTGCGACTGCATAAGTTCGCCAGTCATAATTGCGCCCTGGTGAATAGCCGTACGGTGCAAGAATTGCTTTGTACTCTTCAAACTTATTCGCATCGTTGTTCTTAAACTTTTCGATAGTCTTCTCAAGGGCATTAGCGTTCATGTCCTTCGGGTGGATACGACCAAAACCAGAAGCATTGAGGATATAGCGAGCCACGGCAATTACATCGATATCTCTAGTCTTTGCAAGCTCCTTGTCGCTCTTGAAAATCTGTTTGCGCAAATCGGAGAGATGATCCATCGTACGTTTAAAGTCGATCGCCATCAGTGCGAACTCATGGTTGAGAAGCTGCCGACGTTTTGCCATGGCCGCCTCCAACCGATCCCCGGCAACGAGTTTTGAGTAAGCCTCGCGCGAAGCTCGAGATTCAGCCGCCATGAAGGTCTTCGGATTGATCTTCCCTGCCCGCATTTGCTCAAACCGCTCGAGTGCAACTTGGCGAGCAGCCTCCCGAATCACTCGTGCACTCATAGTCTTGTCGCCGGCGAGGTATTTAAGCTCCGTCGCAACCATACGGCCGCGAGCCTCCGAATGGATCGCCTTCTCAATCAACTCCTCTTTCTTTACGGGATCGAAGTAATCACTCTTATTTTCTAAACAGATGCGAGATGTCTCATCTTGAATGATTTTCTCTCGATCTTTGCTGCCAGCAATTAAACCTGCCACTAACTGCTCGTTTGTTTTGAAGCGGGCAATCGGTTGAAGCAGTTGCCTGGCCGCCGTAATTGGAAACCCAGACTTCTTTGTTAGACCAAGTTTTTGAAGCTTCGCCACCACAGCAGGTTTAAGCCCCAGGCCATCCAAACTTTCAGGGTCAATCTTTAAGTTCTCAATACCAAAAACCTTGCCACCTGATTTAAGGGCATCGAATGCCGCGAATTCTTTTCTGGCATTGATACGAGCACGAACTTTTTCCTCAACTCTGTCGCGATAATCTTTCGCTTCACGATCAATACGACGAGCACTCCGCAGCCGAGCATTGACATACCACTTCTCGTCCTTTGCCTGTGCCTCAAAGAGCTTCGCTTCGCCCTGTGCTGTTGCTTCATCGCGTGCGGCCATTAACTCGCGCCACTGATCTTCCGGCATGTCCTCTGGTTTTTGGTCAAAGAGCGGTTTCAGGCCATTTGCAGATTCAGCCAAATCAAGATCTCGCTGTGCCACAAGCATGCGATCGAAAACGCGTTTCATGTCGGGAGAGATATCCGGCAAATCTTCACCAAACTCCGCCTGATAAGAGGAGCTCAGAGCCGCACGAGCATCTCCTGACCACTGCAAATAAACACTCTTTATCCATGATGCAAAGCGTGCGAAAAACCGCTCAAAGCTTCGCGTCGGTGCATGACCAGTTGATAGATAGACCTCTGCCTGATAGGCGAAGCGTTCATGAAATTTCCGTTGTCCTTCAAACCCCAAAGCATCCCATTGGGCGACGTCCTTGAGGCCGAACTCCTTGAGTAGTGTCTCGACGTCCTCTGTCACACTGAGATCCACGCCGTCGAGCTTTGATAATTCAATCAAGTTCGCGAGGTACCAATGTGACATTTCGTGGGCAAAAGTCGAGAGATCAGCGTTCGGTGTAAGAGCGATGGTGTTTGTCAGAGGACTGAAGGAGCCGCGTTGTCCCGCGTTACTCTCTTGATAGAGCCCTGGAAACATCCCCCGAGCCTTGACAAGGTCATCTTCGGTGAGTACTCTGTCACCTGAAGCGTTGGAACCGCGAAAGGGATTGGTCCTGGAGTTAAGGTTCCAGCGCTTTATTTTTTCGGTATTTGCATAAACAACTGCATCATTTTGTTCTTGCAGACTAAAGAACAAGTCGTTTTTCTTACCAAATGCAGTTTTAACCAGATTAATGGTGCCGTAGTAACCTTGCGCCTCAAACTGGATGGGAACAACCACCGTTTTCCCCTTTGCGTCTAAAAGCTCAAGCATAAATGTGTAAGAACCTTGTCGACGGTCGTCCTTGAAGATGGCGATTGGATCAGCAAGCGCTGTAGGTAGCTGTTTCAGGACCTCACGCGTCATCTCAGGGTGTGAATGGTGTGTAGCGCTTGACCTTTCAGCCCAAGGGAAAAACCCATCAAAGACGTGCGGATGCGCTTTCAGCTCATGAAAATCCGCACCAACCAAATGCATCACTAACGGTGTCTGCTTAAGCATCAGCACAGGTTGAGTAGGTTTGCTCTGCATCTGATCTATCTGCTTCTCCCAAGCGGCCACCTCCTGCGACAACTTCTCCTGGGGACTCGTGCCGTTCATCTGTGCGGTCACCCCATCCTGCCCATGCACAACCTGGTAAAAGCCCGGAACTTTCTCCTTTGCCTTGACAAGATCCGATTCTGTGAGTATGGTATTCCCCATAACGCCTTGAGAGCCCCGAAGGGAATTGGACCCGGAGTCATAAACGTTCTCAAGGTGTAGAGATGCGTCAGTGCGTAACCACTGACGCATTTTCTTTTGGTTCACGTAGGTATGCTTCGCCAGGATCGTCGGCATGATTTGTCCAATCCGTTCGGCTGGAATGCCCGAGCGCTGAGCGAGTAACGTCACCATTGACGCACCAAGTCGAGCCTGCGTGAGAACTTCCGCCTTTTGAAAATGTGGGGCGACAGTATGAATCTGCGCGGCAAGCATTTTTTCGATACGTGAGCTCTCCTGACGCCACTGTCGGTTTTCGACAGAATCTAAGAACCGATCGGCAAGTTTCTGCTCACTGCCATCGAAAGAGGCCTTCACGATCTGCTTCATGAGATCCTTGCGAGCCTGATCAACCTTGATTAGATCTGCCACACTCAAGGCATCCGGAGCAAGACGAACATGATCTGTAAGACGCTGTCCGAGCGGTGTACTTGCGAATTTAGTAGCGTACTCAGAGGTCGACACCTCAACATCGACTCCCAGATCGGCAGCAGCTTCAACCTGATCTGCGACTTCTGGCGCAATCTGCCGTAGATCAGTCATAGAGACGTTTTGATCAATCATTGCCTGACGGAACTCTGCTCCGTCAATGTAAGTGGTCGGCGCTCCTGCTGCATCTGCCTGACGAGCGATTAATGCCTGAATCTTGTTTGGAGCCGTCTGAATAGACTCCATCTGCGGCACAGCCTGTGCTGCTGTCTCAAAGAATTCTTTTGTTTGGTTTGCACGATGTACCTTATGTGCGCCAACGCCGACTGCAGCACCACCACCCAAAGCGCCAAGTACTGCCGTAGCCTGCAGCGTCTTCCAAGCGATTTCAGACAATCGATCAAAGAGTGCCTCTCCATTCACTGCATCAAAGTTTCCATTGGCATAAAGACGAGCTATCTCTTCGGACGCCATATTCACGCCTTCCTGCATGACTTCAGTTGCGACCTCTTCACCAACACCTCCTGCATAGGCCAATGCCGCATGCTTCAGAACTGTTCCCATCGTCGGCGTGGCAAGTGCGGCATTCACGGTCTTTGCCCCATACTTTGTCATCAAGGTACCAAGCAGAGGCTTGGCGGCGGAGCCAAGCACCTTTATGCCAACCATTTCTATAAGAGAGTTGACAGCCCCTGCTCCAGTCGACAACCAACGTGCAGCAGCCGGATCAACCTTAGCCATATACATGTCACGGTAAGAAGACCCTGCTTCGACATCAAAAGTGGACTGTGTTGCTGCACCAAGCGCTGACCCGCCGACAAGACCTGCCACAGTGCCAATACCAGGAATGACGGAAGCAGACATACCTCCGACCGCTGCACCTTTGGCCGCTCCTTCAATACCACTTCCCGAGAACATTGAAGAAATCATTTGACCAACTACAACAGCAGCCTCATAAATGGCATTTCCTTCGGCGTCTCCCGTAAGGGTTTTCATTTCCGACTCGAGCCGACGATCCTCACTGAGGAGATGTTCATCAATCCGCGTGAAGCCTTGACGCGCACGATTCCAAAGAAGTCCTTGTTCTGTCTGAAGCGTGCCAACTTTGTACCAATCACCAAGATGTCCAACGGTGTCAGACAAATAGTCACCAGGTCTCTTTACGAGCTGAATACGTTCGTCAAGTTCTTCATCCCCAGTGGATTCATCGTCGCCAAGACGCAGTGGCTTTTCACGGCTGAATGTTCCAGAAGGTTTGGTGTGCGGATCAATTTCAGGTTTCCATGACTGTGCCGATCCGAGCCTCCCAAACTGCTTCTCCATCAGTGCCAGCGGTTTCAGATCATTTTTGAAGATTGGCGCTTCAAGTGGGTTCTCCTGAAAATAACGACTCGAGGTCGGCAAATCTGCAAGCAACGTTTCGGTCTGTTCGCGCTGCAGGCGTTTCTCTTCTCGATCAAGGTTGAGTTCTACCTCAAGCTGTGAACGGTTGTAGTGCTCAGCAAGCGCCGCCACACGAATAGCCTTTTGCGAATCGCCGCGATCAAGTGCATCTGCCGCCATGCGACGAATTTCGTACTGATCATCAAAGTAGTTCCATTCCGGTTGTTCAATCGGAAGATCTTGCGCAGCATCCACAGTTGGCCCTGACGGCTCGGCCGCATTCGTTTGTGCTGTGAAGTCGCCAATCTGTTCAGGAAGCGTCACGCCTGTTGGCACCTCCGCGGAGACAGGAGTGACGTTAGTAGATTCTGCAGTGCTGCCGGGAACGGTAATCTGAGCCATTACTTTGCCTTCTGAGTATTCTGAAAAATGATGGCCGCGCACATGTTCGATATATCTTCATTAGTGATCTGTGCGTTCGACACATATTTGGATGCCTTACGGTGCTTCTCAAGCTCCCTCAAGGCTTGAGCCATCACTTCTGGCGGCCATCCATAGCCACGGCGCAACGCATCGGCCACGGCTTTTTGTTCCTTCGACAGTGAATCAAGCTGAATGCCAAATTTTTTAAGAACGAATGTCTTGTTGTCAGCATCAGACCCAGACGCTTTGTAAGCACCACGGAAAAGCCCCGAAGCAATATCCGTTACTGCACCGGAATTGATCGCCTCAAAGGCATAAGGATCATCAGAGAACCATCCAGAACCCTCCAGCCTAGATACGATCCCCGCTTTGCCGCGCTCAAGAACATCTCGTGGTATGACACCTTTCTGATACTGTTGCGCCTGATAATCGAACCATTCGCCAGCCGCATTTAAAACCTCCGGCCAACGTGCTTTCAGTTTTTTATTTGCCTTCACTAACGATTTCACGTCGCTCAGGTAAGCCTTTCGATCTTCATTCGATAACTGTTCCTGAGTTCGCTTAAGCCCTTTTAAATCAGTAGGGCTGATTCGATCAGCAAAAGAATTCAAATTGAGATTGGCAAATCTTTCTGGATCCTGAGCAGACATGCGTTCTAACATCCCCCATGTCGTCATATCTGTTTTTACAGATTCCCCACGTTCAAGCTTGCCAATATAAGTATTCAGTGACAGGTATCCCTTAGGATCAAGTTCGCGAAGATCTTCCATCAAGGTGGTCGGAATCGTCACTTCCTCACCTTTCGAAACTTTGTCCGCTACGAAATTCCAAACCGCATCCGTGATCTCTGAGAGACGCTCTTTTTTGATTGCATCTTCAAGGGCGTAGTGTTTCTTCACGATTCTCTCTACACCAGCACGAGATTTTTCATCCTGACCAGCCACTGCTTTAAGGGCTTCTGACTCTGAATTAGCCGACTTCAGAATGCTCGCCGCGATACGCTTTTCCTTCTGATCCTGAAGCCCTGCCCGGACATACTTATCAGCCTGTGCGATTTGGTCGGCCGACATCTCATCCCGATGCGCCGACAGATATGCTTTTGCCTCCGTAGGAGACAGATCGTCAACCATCTTGGAGATACGCATGGCATGAATCGGCCCCATATATTTAGCCATGTCGACCGTCTTGCCGCTAATTCGTGCAACTGTCAAAGCGGCGTCACGAACTACAGCCTCTCCTGAAGCTTGCAATTCGGGATCGTCCGAAAGCGCCTGAGTCATACCCAAACGGAATTGCGCCTGAGCCTGATCCACTTGATAGACCTGTGCTTGTTTGAACTCCCAAGAGCCAACATCACTTCTCAATTTGGCTGACGCATCCTGAAAGTAAGCATCCAATGCGGCACGCTGCCGTGGATTCCCTGCCTTCAAACGAATCGCATCGTATGTCTCTTTGAAATTTGCACTCACCTCATCCGTAAGACTCTTCCCATCCGGACGTTCAAGAGCATTAATCCCTAACAGGGTTTGATAGCCAGAATCTTTGTTGTAACGAAGATCAAGGCGCTTCTCTTCGAGCTGAGTAATCAAATCCTTGGCGCGAACCTGATCAAGTTCGCTCTGCCACTTGTCCACAGTCTGAGAGAATTTGTCGAACCTCTCTACTACGCTCTGTGCCAATGCGTCCTGTGAAAACTCTGTTTTAGGAGCCGCTTGAAGACCTCCCATGTTTTCCGTCGAACCAATAGCAACATTGATACTGAATGGATTTTTCGGAACAGTAATAGCCATATCTGCTCCTTATTTAGCGGCGCTCATGCCGCCGGCCGCTTTGCCGGCACCCTTACCAAAGAAGGAGCCAAAGTTCTGCCAGGTACTTCCGCTCATACCGCCGCCTTTTCCGCCACCAGACATGCTGCCCATCATGTCGGAGGATTCCATTGCGCTTCGTACCATCGTCGTAATCGCTGCTGCCCAAGGTGTGATGGATTTCTGCGCAGAGCGAACAGCCAAAGCCTTATTTGAGACGCCTACGGCAGCACGGCGGTATCCGAAAGACTGCGCGACGGCATTCGCCATGATCTGATTGACCTGAATCTCCTTCGAGATGTCGTAATCCGTTAAAACTTCTGCGCTTGAACCCTGAGCCCCAACACGCACACCATGTGCGGCCATGGAAGTTCGAGCCGAGGACTTCTGCTGTCCGGTTTGGAAGGAAATTGCTGAAGCTTGCTGCATGCCTGCACGCATGGCATCATCCGCGGCCGTCTGATACGTTCGCGCCTGCATATCCAGAAGCTCGGCTTGCATGCCAAGAATCGCCTTCTGCTGCTTTGCTTTGCGATAAGAGAGAAACGGGCCAAGCGTATCTTTAACGCCCTGATAACCGATTTTCATCCCCTGGACAAAGTTGTTGAAGTTCGGCATGCTCTTGATGCCTTCACCAATGGAATTGGTCGCTTCAACTTGCGTCATGCCTTTCGTGGCCGAAGACTGCTGCTGCCCCATTGATGTTTGAACAGGGGCATTCCAGGAATACGATCCGGCTCCAGATCGAAAAGTCCCATACGAGTCCCATGGTGATGATCGGTAGACATCAACGTTTAGGAAGCTCAGCGAACCTCTGTTTTCATTCATAGAAAATACCTCTCGAGATGCTCGAAAGGTACTTCCCTACCAGCTCGCTTTATGAACGCCGAAAAATCAAGCCGAGATAATCCCGGTGACCGCCTGTATTGTTACAGGCAGAGGATCCTCCTGTCTAACGCAGATCTGACCGGAATCTGTCCATGAGGGTTTGAGCTGCAATGGAATTTCTCCAGTCACAAGTTCAGCGGGATCTCCTGGTTGTTCTGCCTTACGCTGTTTGTATTCAACCATAGCAATATCATCAAAAGAATGGCCGGCTTGAATCCCTGAGGAACGGTAGACTCGTAGATAGACCTTCGTCACATTCTTCTGCCGAGCAGATCCATAACTCGAATCGTTCAGGACGCAAGGGAGAGTCTTCAGATCACTGGTATATGGCAGCCCTACATGAACAACAGACGCTGGGACTTCAAGGTTAACTCTTCCATCGCTGACTATTTGTTGAGGAAGCACAGCACCATCTGCCAGAATTGATACGGTTTTACCTTCAAGCCACGTTAACCCGCTAACAATCGTCGTTGGATTTCCTCGGTATGTTCCTCCACAATCAACAAAGAAGGCGTCAGCTTGACTGTCAAAGTTACGCTTCGCCATACGTTCAATGAAGCGTTGATTGTCTCGACGAACAACGCAGTAAAGGACATCCTCATCACCTTCGGCAACACAGGCACAGCTCTCAAAGGCGCCGTCTGTCTGATGTTGGTGCCATGCCCCAACTCCCTCAGAAGCAATGTACGTAAGCCCTAGGAGGGTGCCGTCTGAAGAAACAAACCAAAGCATCGGTACAGGTGCTTTTGAGAAAGTTTGGTCCTGTATCGTTTTGAAGTCGAAAAGATGAGGTGCGCGCAGACAGAGATCAGATGTAACAAACCCACCAGCCTGATACTGATATGCAAATTCGCGAACATGACCACCTCGAGCCGCACAATAGATAAGATTATTGTTGACCATCACCGGCTGCACGTTGGAGGCACCTTCAGCCGCCTGTGTTCGAGCACTGAAAGACGTCGGTGTGAGAGAGTCGGAGTTAAGAGAGTCAATGCGAACCTCGGCACCAGATGTCAGCAGTAGAAGTTGCGACAATGGAATGATGTGCCGAATCTGATTGAACTGTGTGACAGCAATTGCATAGGAAATACGATCTTCATCACGAGTTGGCAACGAATAGGAAAAATCAGATTCAGTTGCGGAACGAGACATCACAATGCGTTGAGGATCATTACGCATACCCGCAAAGCACCGGCGCTGTTCGAAATAGCCAACCGCAGCCGGATAGTCTCCGGCATCGCCGACCTGTAAGCGAATAGAAGCGCCTGCGCCACTTGCCGAATAAATGTGAGCTTGAGGATTCGTGTAACCACGCCCGCCACTTCGTATCGTCGCAGAAACAATCTTCCCATCAGCGACGCCGAGCGTAACCTCACCACCAAATCCGGTGGTGTCAGTGATATTACACGTAGGGGATTCAACAACTTCTAGGGGAATAAGAATTCGGTCGTACCACCAATCTTTAGAGCGCGCAAAATCAAAGCGAATTCTTAAATACGGCTTTTTGTAATTCGTCCCAGAATTATTCACGGTAATGCTTGTAATTTTTACTGTATATCGATATTCAGTATATGTCTCATCCGACGTATATCCTTCTCTAGATTCCGTTGATCTCGTGAATTCCCAAGAAACATCAGCCCCAGAACCAGGCCCATTTTCTTTTGGATGGTCGCCGTCGACAATTGCAATCTCTGGGTTCATTAGAGACCCAGAGAAAGATCCAGATTTCCACCCTGACTGAATGATCAGAGCCCCATCCTTATACGTGATACTGGGATTGAAATGATGTCCGGCTTCATCATGTTTAAATTTGTACCTGTCAGTCTTGCACTTGTCCTTGAACGTCTCTAGGAAATTCTTAGGCAGCGGGGCGATCCCCGCAGGCCAATAGCCAGATCCGCCATTCGTAACCGTTGCACTGATAATGCCCTTTGCTTGTTTAAAGACGTCGTCATAACGACGTGGAGTAATGCTCGTATCAGCTTTGATGTTGTCATCAATGATGGATGTTCCATCCGTATCGCCGATATAACCGTAAAGGCCTCCCTGATTCTTGTAGACACGATACCAAGATGCCCCTGCAACTGCATTCCAACTGATCTTGACCGTCGTACCGTATGCATAAAGATTGGCCACAACAGGCACAGATTTTGAAGCCTCACTTTCTGCTGTTTTATCTGCATTGAGCGACGAAACCCGATACTCAAACGTGTAATTGTTTTCATTCTTATCATCTGCAGCCTTTGCATTTCGTTCTGCTTTTACCCCCGTTGGCGCAGAAAGCGTTGGGTTGAAGCTCAATTTCTCGATACGCCAATCGGTGAGACTGTATCGACGCAGTTCGACAGGTGCATACGCAGGATGCACAAGCGTCACAACGTCAGCAGACTGCACATAATGAACATCAAAAACATCGTCTGCTGTCCACGGCGTCTTAATTTCGTATGGCTCATCGCCATTCATAAGAGTCTTGCCTTGAGTATGGAAACGGGCGTATTTATCTCCAAGTTCAATGACCATCGTCTGGTCACTATTGAACGTAAAGGGAATCAATCGACACTTTTTGTTCGAGTATTTTGCGTGATTGACATAGGCAAAACCCGCGCGATTCTCCACCGGTCCTTGTGGAAGAACAACAAAATTCCGGCAAATTTCAAGCCCGGCTTGATACTTCGCGTCGTCAATACGTCCGTACATTTGCGGGGAAACCTCCCCACCAGTAAACGATCTCTGCAGGACCTTAGTTGAAGCCATAAACACCTCCGTCCTGATCGGTGTCAGGCATGAAGACCGTTCGCGCATGTGAACGGCGATTGTTGTTGCGTGCATCAGCTTGCATAGCTTTGCCTAAAGCCTCTTCATAGAGCTTCATGTAATTCGCTGCCATAGTGGCTCCTGAAGAACCTGCGATCATAGGACCAGCGAGATAAGAGGCAAGCAGCCAAGAAAGGGCATCGCAGAAATCTGTAGAGAATGCCTGCGAAGGGACTTCGTCTGACACATAACGAAGCCAAATTGACGGTTCTCTGCAAATAATCACACGAGCATTTTGGAAATTTTCAACGGTGTATTCCGTCAGGCCGCCTCGTGATCGAGATTCGCCTGGAATATGCACACTCAAGAGGTTCAAACAGTCTGCGGGAAGTGCATAAGCATGTTCTTCTTCCCCTAGAGGCTCTGTCAAAAGCGCTGCTGGAGTCTTACGTTTAACAGCGAAGCTCCAGGGGTATTCGCGCAGGATTTTGTCCTTGCAGATCGGATAAAAACGTGCACAGTGGTCGGCCTGCGCCGACCCTTCTGGGGGATCAATCGAAGTTATCGTTGCCTCATCGCCTAATCGAGCAAGCGCAACGTTACAGATATCTACATCAGTTGCCATGGGAACCTCGTAAAACCAACAAAAACGGGGGCCGTAGCCCCCGAGATAAAAGGATCACCTCCTTTCAGACATTCGCTGCGAAGTCGCTAATACGAGCACCGCGTGGCGACGGAGCCTGCAGCGTGATGCCGCAAGTAACATTGCCTTTGAGTGTGCCGGACGTCGCCGCGTTATAGACCGCTTTAAGGTAACGCGGACACGCTTGAGGAAGACGGATGTTCACACCGGCCCCGGCCGTGGTATCAGTGACCGCCGCCGAAGCAACATCAACGAATGTCGTACCATCAACAGATCCCTGAATGGTGACCTTGACGCAACCATGCGTATCTGTATCAAAACGAGCAACAACGAAAAGCTCGTGTTCTGCAACACCAGCCTTACCGATATCGAGAACATTGGTTCCGGTTGCAGAAGCTCCTGAAAGTTTCTGAGTATCCGAGAAAAGAGATTGAGTATCAAGACGCATGAGGCACCTCCTTACTTGATCTGCGCTTCGGTTGTGCTGATCGAATCGGAAACTTCGATCGGGATGTTGAAAAAGAGCGAGCGGAACTGATCTGCAGCCTCAACGATCTTGACCGCATTGGAGCTCTTTTCGATGGCAGCGATTTCAAGAGCCGTTTTGACCTCTTCACAGCAGAACATATGGACGTTGGTCGACAGGTCGGCCGGGATCTTGTTCTTGGCGCGAATGAGCGTTTTAACCAGAACGTCCGAAGTGAACGTGCCGGTGCCGCCGACAAGGTCGGAGATCTTGATATTCGCGACGCGCACAACCCCTCGCCAATCTTCTAAGGCCGTGCCAGCCTGCCACTTATAGTGGTCACGGTAAACCTCATACATGGAGCCATCGGGGAGAGTCTTGGTTTCTTGCCCCTTGTCTGTATGCTGCAGGCCAATCTTTGATCCCTTCGGATAGATGCCGAAGAACTGATCAAGCGAGATGATGAAGATCGATGTGAGATCGTCACCCGTACCGCCAGCATCGATTACGTGCTGTGCTGCCAGAGCACGTTTCGCTCCAGGCAACTGGTTGTAACGTGCAGAAATACCCATAAAACGATCCGGATTGATGTCCGTATCGCCATAGAAAATGGTTTCCGCCATCGTATTACCCATGCCCTGAAAGAATGGCGTCTGTTCAGACAAACGCCATTGAGCAGTGTTGCCGTTGACGTCGGCTAGATCCTTGTCGACCTCGGCATACATTTCGATGTTGCCGCAAGTATCCGTAACCTGTGCAGTCGTGGACTTCTGCGGTTGGACGCCCTGATAGAGCTTGCGGAACGTCGGCTCAGGAATACCCGTACGGATTCCGTGCAGATAACCGTCGGTTTTGTTGCATTCTTTCCAACGCAACAGCTTCAAAATTGGATCGCGCTTAGAAAGCACTTCCGCAATCGGAATAATGCGACCTTCCTGATCAAGGCGGGAAGCCAGATCAACGAGGGTCGGATACTGAGCAACTGGCATGTAGCCTCCTTAGTTCATATTTGAGTTGTAAAAAAACGCCCTAGCCGGATCGGTCGGTGCTGCCGATGACTTCCCCTTCACAACGACGTCGTTGCCGAGAGCTCGGCCGATGTCGCGAAAGGCTCTAATCACTCCCGGATGTTTGTTGAGATGAAGGAACGTAAAGACCTTTTGAGTCTCTTTATCGAGCATTCCGAACGCGCGATTTGCATCAACGAGCGTCTGCTTCCAGTTGCCCTGCCCGATGTCAGGATCAGCTTTAGCTGCCGCGAGAAATTGAGCACCGAGAGCGTCGCGTTGTTCTGCCTGACGTTGTTCAAGGAGCGGAGACATGCGCTCCACAATCGTTGAAAACGTTTTTTGCGAAAGATTGAGCTCTTTGCAAACTTCGCTCAGTCCATGGGCCGCGCCCTCGTCCAACTTAAAACCTTCCGGCAGATTGAGGTTCTCAGTGCTGTAGCCGCCTTCCGGCGAACCCAGTACATCAACACCAACATCATCTTTGTGCTCGTCTGCACCATCCCCATTTGGAATACCCATACCGCTATCTGAATCAGCGGCGGTGTCGGGAGCTAGTTCAGCCGTCCCCGCGGGCGGCGAATGGGGTGTGCCCGAGTCTGCGGGAGCAGCCGCCGTCGGCGTTTCCTCCGATGTCGATGCGGCTGGAGCTGCAGTGGGTTCATCCATTTCGATGTTCCTTTTCCATTAATTCAAGTAACTCTGGACAAGCGGTTTCGACTCGAGCCCGAACAGCAAGACCGATGTCGCGCTGACCAGAAGCAATCGCCATAGCCAACGGCTGAAGCGAAGTAACGCTCTTCGACATCGAACAAAGTTCGAAGATCCAGAAAAAGGCTCTGCGTCCGCTCTTTGTTCCCATCACAACCTTGAGATCCTGAAGAAGCTGCTTTTCGGCATCCTTGCGCCGTTTTGCACGCTCCTCTTCGATCTCAGGATCAAGTGGATCGAAGTCGTCATCGTGTTCGGGATTCATGGTGCCCTCGAGAGTAGAGGCTTTATGGACACTCATCACAACAACCCCTGTACAGCGGCTTGCTGCAAACCGGCAGAATTGACAGCTTGCCCCAGGTTTTTAAGAACATCTGCCTGATTCATGGCCTGCTGCTGCATTGCGGCTTGTTGTTGCACCTGTGTTCTCTGCTGCCGAATGAGTGCGAGGTTCTTACCTGCAACGATCATGGATGGAGGAACACCGTTCATTGACGAGATTTTGTCAACAGCAATGTCCGCATCGAGCTTGTCCAAGACATCCGGTTTCATCTGAGCAATCAAACCTATTTCTTGAATTGTTTTAGTGATGCCTTGAGCGTCTGCAGTACGCTGTGCCTCAGCAAGCACGGAGATGTACTCGACAGAGAGCTGCTGCCCTTGAAGCATTTCGGGCGGCGGCGGCAACAAATCGTCTTCGATCATGAACCCGAAGGCCGTAGCAACCAACGGATCAAGCATTTCGGAGTGCAGGCGCTCGAGCACGGGCCCAAGCATCATGGACTTTTCCTGCTGCAGTGCAGCAACTTCAGTCGCGGTTCTCTGATCTCCGGCCGATGCAGCGATCATTTGGAAGATGTTGACATAAAAAATGCTCTGAAGCTGCTGCTGACGACGAGCAATAAGCGCCTCAAGAGAATCCACAGAAAGACCTCGCAGATCCCAAGCCGGGCGAACCAACTGCGCATCGTTCGGACCGACGGGGATCAAACCGCCGGGCTGAAGAAGTTGATCAAGCTGACCGGTGTAAGTCATGGGATAGACCATTGCCGGATTTGTGCTCTTATCGACGAGTGTTGCCTCTCGAGTTCCGAGGCGTTGCAACGACTTCGAGAACGACAGTGCTAGTGAACCGGGACCATGACCATAAACAGAATTGGCATATGTCATCCAGCGCGGGCAAAGCGCGGGGAATTCGTCAAACCCCGCCTCAGACAGAACCTTCTTGTCAGCACCTTCTTCAAAGTAGACAGAACGCCACGGCTTGTTGAGACCGTCTCGCCTCTGCTCATCGCGATCAAAACGAGGTTCAATCCCATGAATCACATTCACGCGATGGAACGGATCGGTTTGATACAACGACCTCACATTAATACTTACGGCATCAATGCCCCACTGATCGACGATCTGTTTGGCCGTCATGCTCAATCGCCGATACATGGTATCAATGCGCCCATAAGCATCATCGGCCAACCAATACTCCCCAATCGTTAAGTTCTGCAGCGCAATGGTATCGGTCGGATGCCGTCGACAAATCGTGCAGGCAGTGCCGAACACTGGCAGCTCAATGTAGGACTTATGCAGAGCGGAATAGACCTCTGACTTTGCAAATAACAAAAGCATCTGCTTCTGCACGTCATCAAGCCATTGCCGAACATCGGGTTCTTCATCCAGCTTCGGATCTTTGGTAGTGAGTTTCAACCAAGGCCTTGCGGGTGAAGAAACGCCAGAATAGAGACCGGACGAAAGCATGTCGGCGTACTGGATTGGCGTTGGGTCTACGATCTTGCGATGACGCCGCCAACCTTCATAGGACTTCTCCCCTTCAAAAACACCTGCCTGCGGCAAGATGAAATCACGAATATCTCGCCACAACGGCTCCCAAGTAGCCCTCTCTTCCTTGAGCTGACTGAAGCGCTCGAAAACTTTACGCGGTTCGACGCGAGCCATATTTAGGAGCCCAACAGCGTGTTGCCCTTGCCAAGCCGATTCGGATCAACCGGAGCTCCTTGAGCCCCCGAAAGCGAAGTGTTGCCGAGGCCGCCAGTTGTATTACCTTCAAGAAGCGCCGCAAGATCAGCCTGCTTCTGATTAGCCTTGTTGCGCGCCTGATCTTCATTCTGCTGAGCCCTCTTTTCGGCCTCGAGCTGATCTTTGGCTAAATTTTCAGCACGGTCGTTCGCGCGCTTTTCCTGATACGAATCGTACAAACCGAACAAACCGCCGGTAATCGCGCCCCAAACTGAGCTACCCATTAGAGCCTCCTGATGAAAGTGATGAGCGGGACGGGATACGAATCGGAGTGCCGCTTGGCAAGTACCGTTGCGAGCGACGAACCAACGGCGCTTTGCCATTGAAAAGCAATGCAACCACGCTGCTTAGCCTCTCTCTCAGCAAGAACGATCAAACGACCACCGACACCTCGAGACCGATAGGCCTGCATGCAAAAGATCGTGTCGTTCGTTGCAAACAGTCCCGTTGTCTGGGGATGCACTGAGATAAAGACTGAACAGAGCCCCACCGGCCGCTCTCCGTCGAAGGCCACAAGCGAAAAACTCAGACCAACAGCATCAAGCGCCTCATAAACGGCATCGTTTAGTGCCAGCGGGAATCCTTTCAGTCCGGATTCCACAAAGTTGTGCTGAATTAAATCCGTGCAGAGTTGCCTCGCTTGAAGCAATGACATCGTTTCGTATCTCATGCCGGCAGTGTCGAGGCACGACATGAGGCTTTATGGACGCGCTACATGCTGCGCCACTCATTGTCGAAAGCTCGTTCCGGATCATAAGGACGGCGGTTATTCAGCATCTTCGCAAGGCGTGGATCCATTTGTGGAGGTACTGGCGCCGCGAACGTCAAAGCCAGAGCGTCAGCCATATCAGGTGAACGACCAATGCGTTCTTTGATCTTGTCTTTGGGTTCAAGGATCTTTGTGCCGCGGGTTGTAAAACCGTATGTAGGTGCGGCCAGATCGGCCTGCAGTATTTCGTCTGGAGGAATTGCTCCGCCCTTCTCCAGCCACTGCTTCATCTCCCACCACATTTCCATACGGCGATTCTCGAAGATGTCTTTACGCGGCCCTTTACCGCCAAAGTAGACCTCGGCAACATTGAAACGCATTTGCCGAAGACGATCGATGACGCCGGTGCCTTCGCCTGCGTCAATGAAAACCTGTGCCGGGTTGTGCTGGGCGATCTGAATAGCAACACGGTCTGCGACTTCCATGTTGTCAAGCCCACGAATGACGATCGGCGGGAAAGCCACGAGCCCCTGCCGTCGGAATATCACGGTGGAATCAGAACCAAAGCGGGCGACGTCGACACCGAGCACAACAGGCGCAGACGAGTAATCACGCTCAGCGTAATGCCTGCCTGCGGCGGCTCGAACCGTGTCAATGCTGATCAAATTGTCATCTGACGCAGCATTGAAGTCGCACAGGAACTCCTGCCGGTACTCGTTCTCAGACATTTCCTTGCGCAGACTTTCGAGCTCCTTCTCTGGAATAACACGCGTTTGTTCAACACCGTAGACCATAGCCTTCCACTCTTTCTCGCCTTTAGCCTCTCGTGCTAGCGCTAAGTCATACATCTGGCTGAACAGATTGATGCCCTTCGGCGTTCCAATGAAGACTGCCCACCCCTTGCGGTCGGCTAAGGCCGGACGGATGATCTCGCCCCAAACTTCAGGCTTCATCTGCGCTACTTCATCCATCACTACGCCATCAAAATAAAGCCCTCGCAGAGCATCGGGGTTGTCCGCGCCAAAGATGCGAATCGTCGCTCTGTTGGGCAGGATGATCGATAGTTCGCCCTCGTTGATCTTGCAGTACGGTATCGGCGACGTGTAATGCTTGAGGTAGGACCACGCAATAGCCTTCGCCTGCACACGAAACGGTGCTATGTATGCGTAAAAACCACGCTCCTTGCCATCAACAATGGCGCGTTTAATTAAGTGATTGACCGCTAGAACCGTCTTCCCCATTCGGCGATGCGCAACCAGAACGCAGAAGCGATGAGCATCAAACCTCCGATGGATTTCGTCCTGAGGATAACGCGGCCAATATGGAATTTTGACAGCAGTCTCAGTCACGTCTCAGTGTCCTCTTTTTTAGCCGCGGCGGCCCGATCCCAATAGAGCCTCAAACCGCCTTCAATTTCTGACGCAACTTTCTCGACAGGCTTTTCGCCAACGGTATCGCGAATGGCGACAAATGCCTTGACATCACCGGCAAGTGCAGCTTCAAGCATGGACGCAACGACAGCCTCACCGTAAGTGCCTTCGCCCTCACACTGCTTCATGAGCGCAATTTCCAGAAGCTCTTTGAAGGTCTTACGTCGACGCCGGGAAACTCCAGATGCACGACCTGCCTTTTTCGCATTTTCTCGGCGTTCACTCGGCGTTCGTTTCGAATTTGGGATCAAATTGCTTTCGTTTGCCATCACACTTTCTTCCTCTTCCAATTTGTCGGAGTCTTGCCTCTGAGAACGCCATGACAAACAGCCCAAACGGTCGATTTGGGCATCTCCATCTTTATGGCAATACAAGCGACGGTAAAGCCGGCATCCCAAAGAGCAAGCACCTCATCAATTTCAGCATCGGTATAGATCGCTCTATGGTGATACTGACCAATGCTGTCCCCTTTAACGCCTACAGGCACCATTTCAGTTCTTCCGGAAGAACTTCGGCCACTGAGCTTTGACGACCAAGATTGCATTCTCAATTTCGCGGCGACGATCGAACGATCCTGGCTTGAACAGTTTTGCTCGATAGGCTGCATTGACGAGTTTTTGCACCGCGAGCGGCGGGAGGAACTTTGAGACGCCGAGTGGGACTGTGGGCGGAGGAGTACGTTCATTTGTTTCTTCTTTGTCATTCATTTGGCTCCTCCCAATCCAGTTCAATCAACAGTTTTCCGGGAGCTTCGTCTGGATGCCAAACCTGTTCTCGGAAATGGAAAAGATGATCATTAACATTGAGTGCTTCAGCGATACCGTCGAAGTAAGACTTGCAGTTTGCAATCAAGTTGTCTTCATCCCGATAACGAAGAATTGGCGGAATGGGACAGAGACGAAGGTTCATCGTCGTACCCGCAAGCAGACGAACAGACTGTCCCTTCAAGGCTGTCTTAGTAACGATGAATGCCTGCATCTTTGTGGATTTAAAAATTCGAGCCTTTGAAAACCGATCAATGCGACCATTAGGTGAAAGTGCTCGGTTGGGCCATGGCAATTCAATGGTGAGTGTTCTTTTGGTCATTTACTTTTGATGGACCTCATCCAGACAGTGAAGCGAGTGCGTTGAGCCTTAGCGAGCTTGCGTCGTCCTTCACGCTTTTCAGCATCAGACTCGGGTTCAAAGAAAGGACAAGATCCTGCAGCTTCGACAGATCGAAAGCGCGCGTAGGTTTGTCCTGGTTCTCGATGAGCGCACTCGACAAGCCCACGAGCGAGCATTCCCCACTGTCCAACTTGCAGTTGGAGATACTCGGTTTTTGGCTTTGGACCAAGCGGCGCGACGTTGCGACAATCGAAACAAAGGGGCATGAAGTTCCTTTTGTAGGAACCTCCGTGGGATGATTGAGGTATCTCACTTCCATCAATGCACCCCACGGAGGGAAAACAGATGATTGAAATTGACGTTGCGATCGGCGACCAAACGGTCTATGAAGCCACACTGAAAAATGGGTCGAAGCACTGCTTCCGTTGTCCAGGACAGAACAACGACCATGGACAGAAAAACGAACTTATTGCGATCTGGACGGACAGAAATGACCAAATCGTGCGCTTCACGGAACTCGAGGAGATTGAATCGCTCACGGCGCGTCCGGACATTGCCGTTCCTCCTGATGCGCTCCGACCAGACCGGGTTGAGGAGTTGCTATACACGACGAAGAGGCCGGGTGAAGGGAGCCACGGGATTGTGTATATGCCTCTAAATCTCCTGCGATGAGATAACAGCTGAAGTTCGGGAAGCGATTGTGTCGGGCACACCGAGCGATTGAACTGAAGAAATCTCCCTCCCATCCAAAGGGGGCAGCTGCATCGAGCGGAGATGTCTGCTCGAGATTTGCGGGGAGTTCGCAAACAACTGAGTTCCCCGCAGCTATTTCCCATTGGTTGAGGAAACGAGCCATGGAGTAAGCGCAGCGGATAAGGTCGAAGAGATCAGCCAGATGGTCGACCGTAAGCGACAGTCGTGGACGAACGCCGGTGAAGTCGACGTTGACGGACGCAGAAGAATTGCGTGCAAAGAGATGAAGGAATCGAAGGCGGGGAGCTTCATCATCCGAAAAGATTTCGCCACTGATCTCGATGTCGTTGAGTTTCATTTCGTTTCTCCTCTATGAAAATCCTCGTCGCGCTTACGCGGGGCAGCTGAAGACTCGACGAATCCGATGAGGATGGAATCGATCTCACCGCGGAGGCGGTGCACGACATCCACAACAACGGGGACCTCGGGGAAGACTCCGATCGTGGTGTTCTGTAGAGCCTCGTCTAGTTGATCAAGACTTCGGCGGGCGGCGATAATGCCCTCACCGGCGCGAAGGAGAGCCTTGTTGCGGTTGTTCACCCAGTCGGTTTTCGAGAAAGGTGTTTTCATTGGGAATTCCTGAGTTGAGAAAAGCATTCGCCTGCCCGCACTGCGGGGTCTACAGCACAACGACATCGATTCCAGTTGCGAAGAAGATTTATCGTCCAAAGCGGATTCAGAGTCTTATCAATCCGTCGAATTACGACGCTGAAGTGGGTGCTGCGCACTTCGTGGAGTGGTACGACCTTGATGAGTTGGCTATCACGCGGTGCGATGCTTGCGACGGCGTTGTCCTCTGGCTGGGCGGTGATTTGGTCTGGCCGGTGAGTGCGGGGATCAGACCTGCGGAGCGCATGCCCGAAGACGTGCAGAAGCCCTTCTTGGAGGCGCAGTCGATTGCGGGCGCGTCGCCGTGGGCTGCATGCGCACTGCTGCGTATAGCCCTTGAACGGTTGGTCAATCATCTCGGCGGCGAAGGGAAGAACCTTTACGACCGAATTGAAAATTTGAAACTGCCAACCGACGAGATGCCAATCTGGGACGCGGTGCGAAAGTTGGGCAACGACGCGGCACACGAAGGGCTGTTCCCGTACAACTCGGAGGAGCACGCGGAAGTGCCCGCCGTGATCTCGCGATTCATCAACCTTCTGGTCGAGAGGCACATCGGCTCGGTGGGAGAGGCGGCGGACATCCTCGAGGCGTTGAAGTCGGCAAAGAAGGAGAGCTGACGTCATTTCTCCTCCTTCGCACGTGTTCGATAATCCTGCCAGTCGAAAGCGAGACACTTTCCGCCGTCGCGAAGGCGACTCACTGCTGCGTCACTGAGAACACTTGTGAGTGACGCGCCATTGGAGCTTGCGAGAGGCAAGTTCGAAATCACGATGGTCGGCCGACAGCGCTTGTAGCGACCGTCGATGATTTCGAAAAGACGATCTGTACCATGCGCAGAAATGGGACTTCGACCAATCTCGTCAATCACGAGTACATCTAGGTCGATATAGGCACGGATGAGATTCGCCGCATCGCCTTTAGAACGCCCTTCTTCGTCCTTCCCGTACGTGTCATAAATCTCAGAAAGAAGCAATCCGCAATCGACGATCTTTGCGACGAACCCTTTGCGCAGGGCTCCCATAACAATTGCCATGCCTAGGTGCGTCTTCCCAGCGCCGGTCTTGCCGACGAAAATTAGCGACTTCCCACGTTTGACGCTTGCCTCAATGTCTTCACCCCAAGCTAGAACTGCGCTCTTGACCTCTTCCATCTTTGCGTTGAAGGTCTGCCAGGAAGTCACCGTCATGCCTTGGAATCGCGGAGGGATTTCAAGTGCAAAGTGCTGCGCGAGGAACTTTTGACGAGTGCACTCAGGACATGCGGCGAAGTGAAACACGCCTGCGTCATTGACCCAGTAGGACCGGTATCGACCATGACGCGGACACTCGCTCCATTCGCTCTGAAATCTCGAGTCAGTCGATTCCTGCGGTGTAGTCGATTTCTGCTGTGTTTCTTGCGCCGAAGCCCGCATAGCCTTGATGCGGCCGATCATTTGTGAAAGTGCTTGCATTTTTTCTGTACCAATCAGCCTTAAAGCCTTGATATCCATTAGCGACTGAGAAAGAAACGGCTTCTTCAAAAGAGATGCCAGCCTTTTGAGCTTCGGCTCGGAATGTGTTGATGGTTGTGGTGTTGAGGGGAGCTCGCTTTGCTTTTCGGAGCGCTAGCCAGTCCTGCCAAAGTTGCTCGGGAAGATCGTCAGGCCTCTCGACAGTCGCAAACGAAGTGCGAGCCTTTCGTGGCTTCTTCTGTTTTTTCTCAGGAGAGCTTTCAGAAGCTGTTTCGATTTCGGATACAACTCGTGCTGCCTCGTTGAAAAGTTCGTCGTCAAACGGAGGTTCTTCGCATGTGTGTGTGCTACTACTGTTTCTCTTCTGTTTAACTTCTGTTTCTTTCTGTTTCTCGACCCCACGGTGGGGGCTACCCCTTTCCACGGTGGGGGCTACCCCTTGTCCAATTTGGGGGCTACCCCTTTCCACGGTGGGGCTTACCCCCGCTATGGGGTCAACCCCATTGCGATGGGTAGCGTCTGTTTTGGGAGCGCCCCCTGAAAGCCCAGGAAAGCTATATTCGTTGTGCCATCCACCCTCAATACCCTTGGCGGGTTGCTTCCTGTGCGGCACGCACTCTGATTTAATGAAACCCAATTCACGCAATCGCGCGAGTGCTCGATCTACGCGTTTTACAGTGCATGGGTCATCTTCAGATGAGAAGTACTCAGCAATCGTTTCGCGTGAAGGAAAGCACTTTCCGTCGGCTTCGTTCATGCAGTCAGCCAAATAGGCAAGAACAGCCTGAGCGAAACCGCCGGCACGGAGATTCTTTTTCACGTAATTGAGGGCAAGCATGCTCACGTCCAGTCCCTTTATTTGACTTCAGCTATGAGCGCCTGTGCTTGTTCTAGAAGTTTCTGATTCTTCAACCTCTCTCGCAGGAACTGCAGGCGTGCATGGGGAATACCGTATCGGCGCCACTGGCTAACCGCTGCGGACGAAACTTCGCAAATGCGACTGACAGCACCCGTGCCTCCCATCTGGTCGATATACAGACACGACTGCTCAGGTGAAGCCCTCTTAATTTCTCTTAAAGTGTTCATGCTTAAAAATGGCAATTTTGCTAAGTCATTTTAAGCAATATACTAAGCTATCTTAATTGTTGCGTCAAATTAATCCGGAGGCATAAAGATGTAAGCTCGCTTAACAGGAGTAAGCAATAAATGGCACCAGTAGACAGCACACTTTCAGCTCGTCTTGCATCGCTCTTCGATAAAAGCACTGGCAAGACTCAAGCAGCCCTTGCCCGCTACTGCGGGGTATCCACGTCTGCCGTTAATCAATGGACTAAATCCGGCAAGATCTTTGACAGCAATCTGCGTAAAGTCGCAGAGTTTTTTGGCGTCTCTCAACGTTGGCTTCAAACCGGTGAGGGAGAGAAGACTGCACAAGTTCTGTCATACGGCGTTGGCGATAAAATTCCTGACGGATTCGTCGCAATTCCCGAATACAGACTTGAATTTTCAGCGGGTTCCGGCAGTGAGCCCACCTGGGAATTGATACACGACAGTGAAGATTGCTGGTACCGGGAGTCGTTCTTCCAGAAGAGGCATCTGCTACCGAGTCAATGCAAAAGAGCGAAAGTCTGCGGAAATTCGATGGAACCGGAGCTTCAAAATGGAGACACCATCCTCTTTGAAAGCTTCACCGAGACTCGGCCCGGTTGCGTTCATATCTCTGACGGTGGAATTTATGTACTCACCATTGACGGGGAGTACCGCATCAAGTACCTTTCCAAGATTAAAAACGGATTACTCGTCTCATCTGAGAACTCCGCTTACCGTCCTGAAGAATATGTGGGTGATGAGTGCGACCGACTTAAGATTCTAGGCCGCGTACTGGAGGTTAATCGAAGTCTTTGAGAGTTATACAGCCCGCATTGGGCGGGCTGTATAGAGCTTTTCAGATTGACAGCCGACAAAATCCACCTGACAATTAGATCAATAATAAAGATCAATGCCTAAACCCATCCTAACTCCAAAGACGTTGAGCGCTCTGTCGCAGGGCAATTTCTACAAAATCATTACGACAGAGGAGTATTCCACTTGGAAGGCCGGGCTACGCGACGCTGTAGCACTACGCGCAATTCGCGCCAGAGAAACCCGCATCGCAGCAGGTCTTTGGGGAGATGTAAAGCGCATAGGTAAGATTTCAGAACTTCGTGTGGATGTCGGGCCTGGTTATAGAATCTACTTTACAATTCGCGGTACGGAAGTCATCCTCCTTCTACTCGGCGGGAACAAGCGAACCCAGCAAGCAGATATCGCTAAAGCTCAGAGTATGGCAGACATGGATATTGAGGAAGAGCAATGACAAACACCATAAAAGTCAAACCGTATAATCCTGTCAACGAACTGCATTCAGACGATGAAATCATTGATTTTCTAGTCGATTGCTATAAGGAAGACTCGGAAGGGCTTACTCTCGCTCGCGGGATGGCCTTCGCGATGGACTCCATTGGAGAACCCAAGACCGCCTTACTCATGATTTACGTGGGAATGCGACTTGGCCGAGAGGCAGCCGCACAAGATAAACGCATTAACTTCTCACGTTCAGCTCCCGCTATTTGAACTTTCGCAGTTTCAATGCTATAGCTCATAGCAAACAAGCCCCGACGCTCCGCGCTGGGGCTTTTTCGTTGCCCTATAAATTAAGTTAACTTAACAGTTGATTGATGGAAATCAATTGTTAAGCGCTAAGCTATAATTTATTTAACTTGCCTTTTACGCTAAGCTTGCTTAATATTTTAATTAAGCAATCGGCAAGATCGATTGCCTTTCCTCCGCGTTAGCGGGGCACGCGACAGTGAATAGCTGGAGCGGCAGACGAAAGGCCATAAGAAGACGCGGAGCCAGTACCTCCGCGTCGAGCGCACAAAAGCGCAAAGGCTTAAGGATGCAGTGTCGACCGAGCGGTCTGAAGATCTACGGATCCTCACCCGCCCGGCCGAAAAGGCCAACCGTTGCGCCTTCCCACGAGGGCGCAACCATGGGTCTTTTCAGGAGATGAATATGAACATCAACCCTAGCCGCTACCTTGAACTGAGCGTACCTAAGCGCAAGTCGGAAGCTCGGCAAGCTTTCGATGTACTTCTGGAAGTCACTTGCGCGTTTGTATCAGGAAAGAGTCACCCTCTCTACAACGAGAGGATGGGGCGCCCGTTCAATCAACCGATCTGCGAAAAAGACGTGCAGGACACTCAGGCGGCTTTGGACGCCGCCTTAGGCTCTCTGCGTGAGGAGCTTAGTGCTGTTCGCGAAGTCTGCGGCGTTCCTCCTCCCAAAACGCCACTGTTCCTCTTGCGGCATGCCAAGCCTCACGAAGCTTGTTGAGGTTCCTCGTCCAAGCTTCGCGGTCGTCTACGACTTCTTCAAGCTTCACCGCTCCGCCCTGAACGAGCCCAATGTACATCAGCTCCTGCAACGAGAGCGCTTCTGGTTCCACACCTTCATAAGCAGCCTTTCGTTCAATCATCTTTTCCCTCCTTGAGTTGAGTTCATCAATTGTCGAAAGGAGTCCGACAACTAGATGATCGCACTCAAGGAGGGAAAAGGCCAATCGAAGCCTTCTCCAGTACACACCACTACTTATCGCATTGTCGACAATGTTTTTCTAGATGATGTAGCTCGTTTCAGTGCTATAGCTTGTAGCGTTGTGATCTCTGGCGTTTTGCCGCTTTTGGGATGCAATATCGACGCAGTTTTAGAAGATATTGCTCGCAGCAATGGCGATGCTCGAGGCGCGGCGGCCCCTACATTGCAACCCGCCACCAACTACTGGCCTCGACGCTCACGCGTCGGGGCTTTTCTTTTTCCGAGAACGCCATGACGTTGAAAAAACTTCTCGGCCACAACGAAAGAACGGGTTTCAGCGAAACCTCAATCATCATCTGCGCCGTTCTGACTGGCGCCGGTATCTGCGCTCTCGGTATCTCACTCTGCCTGCTCATGCAGTGGGCAGTTCTTAATGGTTACGTACTTTTTTAGGAGTTCAGCCAATGAACGTCAAAGTCATCACTACCGCGCTGAACTGTTTAATCGGAAGCGTTGCTCTTACTTTCGTCAATGACAACCAAAGCCTCGAATTGGCAACCAAAGCAGCTGTCAGCCGTCACGGGCGTGAGGCCATCGTTATGTACCAGTGGTACAGCGCATGTGTACAAGAACCATCGCTCGATGATTTTGAAGTTTGGCTAGCAAGACAAGTCGAAAAGCATCCGAACTTCAAAAAAGAAGTCGAATCCTGGCGCCAGTATTTTCAGCGTCATCCTGAAGAGCAGGAGGCGGCATGAGCGTTCCCACTCACCCTCACCGGCACGCATCACAAAAAAGTAAAGCGACACGCCGTAAAGAGCACGAACGCAAAGCCCGAAATCGCACTGCTACGAACACCGCAAAAACGGTCATCGACTACATCTTTGCTTTCATCAAGAGATTAAAGCTATGACATGGAATTACCCAGACGGCTTCGATCCTAGCTGCTTAGATCCGAAGCTGGATCTTGAAGCCGATTCAGATGAATTAGCGAAGCAAATTCTAGAGAACGAAGGGCAAACAGCCGTCTGCACGCTATTTGATGCTGTCGAATACCTCTACGACTTCTTCAACAACTCGCCGATACCACCAGCCTTCTTGGAAGAATTTGCCCAGAAGACCAACCAAAAAATCAACAACCTTCGGTCTTAACTAGCAGACGACAAAACTATGACTGAATCGATTTCTCAAATTGCCTGGTTAAAAGAACGTCAAAAAGGCATCGGCGGGTCCGATGTCGCTGCGATTCTTGGCATGTCTCCTTGGCGCACTCCTTACCAAGTTTGGGAAGAGAAAACGACGCCAATAGACGAAACCGCAGAAGAAGATGATGATCGCCCTGCGCTTTACTGGGGACGTGTTCTGGAAGCACCTATTCGTCAGGCATATGCAGACAAAACGGGGCGCACGGTTACGAAGCCCGCAGAGGCATTTGTGAGCTCGAAATACCCTTTCATGCGCGCAAATCTTGACGGAATCGCTGATGACGGCCGGGTGGTTGAGTTCAAGACTTCGTCTAAGTCTGATGGTTGGGGTGAGCCTGGAACAGATGAAATCCCCGACTACTACATGACGCAGGTTCAGCACTACCTTGCTGTTACGGGCGTCAAGACTGCTGACGTCGCAGTGCTGATCGGCGGAAACGACTTCAGGATCTATACGATCGAAGCCGATGAAGAACTTCAAGCTTTGTTGATCGAGCGTGAAAGCGAATTCTGGGCATTGGTTGAGTCCAGGACTCCGCCCGACTTGACTTCAACAAAAGATGCAGCTCGACGTTACCGCGTTGCGACGGCAAAAAAAGCTGTTGAAGCAACTGCTGGGGATGTCGTTGACGCGTGGACCAAATTGTGCGCGATTAAAGAACAGAAGGGTCTGCTTGATGCGAAAGAAAAGACGTATCAACTGCGAATCATGGAGTTCATGCAGGATGCGGTTTCGCTGAAAAGGGACGGCAAAACGATTGCCTCATGGTCTGCTCCCAGCACACGCAAAACCATCAATTCCAAGAAACTCAAAGAAGAGTTTCTTGACGTCTACAAAGCCTGCACGACGGAATCTGCGCCGTCTCGGGCGTTCCGAATTTACCCTGCAAAGGATTAAAAATCATGACCACTCAAATTGTTGAGCCGATCCCGGTAAAAACCGTCGTGAATCCCTTCACTGCAACTGGCGCTGAGGTATCGACACCTACTGCCAACAATCCCTTGGCTGCTACAGATCAAGCACGAGCGATTGCCGAGGTGCAAGCGGCGCTTGTGGTGGCACGCATGAACCCACGCAACCCCATCGTTGCTATGGATCGCATTCTCAATACATGCAGTCGTCCTTCGTTAGCCAATTCAGCAACTTACGCTTATAGCCGTGGCGGCAATATTATCAGCGGCCCCTCAATCAGACTCGCTGAAGCCCTTGCGCAAGCCTGGGGAAATATTCAATACGGCATCCGCGAGTTGTCGCAAAAGGATGGCGTTTCCACGGTAGCCGCTTTCGCGTGGGACGTAGAAACCAACACGCGACGCGAAGTGGTTTTTCAGGTTGCGTTGAAGCGTGATACGCGAAAAGGCAGCTATCAGCTCACTGACAATCGAGACATCTACGAGCTGGTTGCGAATCAAGGCGCACGTCGACTTCGCTCATGCATCCTGTCTGTTATTCCAGGCGATGTAACCGAAGCGGCGCTAAGTCAGTGCGAAGCTACTCAAAGAGCAAACGTTGACATGACGGCTGAGGGCATCAAAGGTCTTGTAGAGACTTTTGCTAAGTTTGGCGTATCCAAAAAGCAGCTTGAAGATCGTATTCAACGCCGCATAGACTCGATCCTTCCGGCGCAAGTAGTCAACTTGCGCAACATCTACAGAAGTCTGCGAGATGGTGTGAGCACGCCCGAAGATTGGTTTGCTCCGGAAACTTCTGCAAATGCATCTGCAAAAAAAGGCGCGGCCGGACTTAAAGACAAGCTCAAGAAGAAAGCCGCGGTCCCCGCACCGCCTCCGACTGTTGAAACCACTGCCACCTCTTCCGAGGCGGTTGCAGCAACGCAGATCGCAGCTGACGATCAGCCTGATGCAGGATCTGATGAACCGGAGAGCGTGAATCCATCCGCCGATCTTTTCGGCGCTGCACCGGCCACTGGAATGCCGCCGGCTCCTCCTGCTGAAGAGGATCCGTGGCTCACAGAAATGAAGGCCGCCGAGGCCGCTCAAGCAGCAGGCGACTGAGCGCTTCAAATTTTCCGCCCCGCGTCTTGAGGCGAACGTAATGACTTCCCGGACGTGGGGCAGGAGCTATGCCTACCAACACTAGTAATATTGGATTTGTCACGTTGATGAGTCGCCCTTTTAAATTACAAGTGTTCCCGCAACTGATCTTGTACCTGGCAGGCTGAAGCCCTCCTCATCAATGGGGAGGCCTCTACGGAGAGGAGATTGCAATCCGCCGTAGTGACATTTTGGCCCCGTTGGTGAAAACCTTCGGAGCCTTGGGCAGAGATCATAACGCTACGAGCTATAGCACTGAAACTGCTTTTGACGTGCTAGGAAAGGTTTGACCCTACCTCGGAGCCCTCAAAGTTGATGAAGGCTGCCTTGTTGTCGAACCCTTATAGGGAGAACTGGAACCATAGTTGTAGTCTGGGTTTTTCGTTCCTAATCTTCCCGTGTGAGGATTGATATTCCCTCGGGTTGACCAGTTGTCATTGCGTGTTGAGTTGGGGCTTGAACGGTAATGCGGAGCAACATACGTGCCATCAGAACGGGTATAGCCACGAACATAAACGTCGGCTGCAAAAGCAGAAGAGAATGCGGCGATTGATAGAAGTGCCGCAAGGAGAAGTTTACGCATTTGATCTTTCCTGTAAAAGAAGAATACGCTAGTGTGACACATTGTGTCGCTACAGCGCTATAGCCCGTAGCGTTACGATCTCTGCTTTACTGGCCTCGAGCTTCGGCAGCGGGGTCTTTTTGGCATGTGTTTGCATTCGGGTATGCTCCACTTCGGCGCTCCAAACCCCCACCTTCCAAGGAGCATCGTTGTCTTTTGTGCAAAAATTTACCATCTTCAAATGGCATTGAATATTTCCTTTCTACTTCTCAATGACAAATTCTGAATCTCTGCACGACGACATGAAGAGCTCAACCCCGATGTTGTTGGTTTACGATGGACCGGCATTGGAAAATCACAAAATTCCAGTTAAGGTTCTGGCTCAGTCTCTGACTGCTCTAAATCGAATCGCAGATGTAGCGAACGAAACAATTTTCGCTGACAAATCGAGAGTCTCGCTTTCTGTGACCACGTTCAAGAAAGGAAGCTTTGGAGTTGAACTCGTCCTGGATTCATCCATATTCGAGGCTGTTACCGATATCTTAAGTGGTAAGCCCGCAAGTGCCGTGGCCAACGGCATTGCCATTGTCTCTTGCTTGCTGGAAATCTTTGCCTTGAAGAAGTGGCTGAAGGGAAGAGCGATCACAAAAATCGACACGATCCCAGACAGAGAACAGAAAACAATTTACGTTGGCAAAGACTCTATTGTCGTGAACAATACGGCATTTGTTGTTTTCCAAAATTCTTCTGTCAAGCGAGATTGCGCAGAATTTGTCAGCCCTCTCAACATTGAAGGGATTTCCTCCTTACAGCTGTCTGATACCAAAAAAGTCTTTGAACTGACCGAGGAAGATGTCGCCGACTTTGTCAAAGAACCGGACGAGCAGTTGCTGACCGAGAATCATGTGACCGTTTTCGTGCAGGTCGATTCGCCAAACTTCAAGCAGGATCGAAAATGGCGAGTTACCTACAACGGTCAATCGATCATGGTTACCGTGTTGGACGAAGAGTTTCTTGCCCGTGTTGAGAGACATGAGGAAACGTTCGGCGCTGGGGATATCCTCAACTGTGAACTCACAATTAAGCAAACACTCAAAGACGGAATGCTCTCTTCTTCGTATGAACTTACCAAAGTCAAAGAGCACAAAGCCCCGCCTTATCAAAACACGCTGGAGCTATAGAGACGTCCCAGCTAAGAACGCCGCCATCGGCTGACTTCTTTCTCATGGCCTCGGAGAGATCCGAGGCCTTTTTGACACGCGCCTCCAGATCGAGTACTCTTCCCTTGCACCGTGAAAGCGACGGTGCCGGGCGTGGAAACCCGACTGATCTCATGGCGCATAAAGCCGCAACATTGGAGCGGCTTTTTTGTTAGCGCCTTGCCGAGGATTGAAACAGTAGGCAAGCCAAGCGATGTAGCTTAAAGCTACACCGATGCAAGACCCAATTTATGGGAGAGGCTTGCGGGACTGCTTCGGCAGGGCCGTATCCATGAGAGCGGTTTTTCCACCCCCGCAATGCCTCGCCCGCCCACCGTGGAAAGTGGGCACGAGGTTTATAACCTCTCATGGAGTCTTGCTATGCAAGTCAATGTCACAACCGTTCCTGCGGTTTTCACTTTTGCCCCTGATCTCACCCTTCGGGTATACGACACGGAAGGCAATCCCTGGTTCGTTGCCGTAGATATCGAACGGATGTTCGGAATCTCAAACATCCGTAAGCGTGTCGCGTCTCTCGATGAAGATGAACGCTCTGCCGTTCCTGCCCCGCAAGGTGGCAGCCCCCTTACGGTGGTCAACGAAAGCGGCTTATGGACTCTTGTACTTCGCTCTGACGCCGCCTTACAAAAAGGTACGGCCGCATACAAAGCACGCAAGTGGGTCACGTCTGAAGTTCTGCCGGCGATTCGCCGCACGGGACGCTACGAAACAGCCCAGTCCGCGATCATCACGACTACAGAGCAGTACGAGATCCGCAAGGCCATCAAATCGCGCGCTAAGAACAGCTCCGTTCACTACCAGACGGTCTACAACGCTCTTTACGATTACTTCAAGATCGCGAGCTACAAAGACCTGCGCCACGATCAGATGAAAGCTGCACTCACGCTCATCGAAACCTGCACACTTAAACCGCAGCTTCCGGCGCCGACGCTTGCGGAAGGCTCAGTCATCTTGTCCGCTCAAGAGGCCGAAGCCCTGCTCACATTCATCTATTACGTGAGATTTCTCTTTGCTGACGTCTTTGGAAAGCTTGACGGCCTTTTGCGCATAGTTGATTCGCCTTTGGCCGGAAGCTTTTGGGACGCTTTCCATGAAGTTTCTTGGGGTCGCATCCTAGAAATTCTTGCCAAGCACGGGCACGACATCAACGATATGCCCTGCTATCAGCACTGGTCTTCCTGCCAACCCAAGCGCAAAGCCGCGTAATCACCTAATTTTCTTAACAGGCCTCGGAGAGATCCGGGGCCTTTTTCTATTGGAGCATTCTTAATGAATGAACTCATCACAAATTTTATGCCTTATACAACTAACCATTCATCAACACATTTTTGAATGCGCTCTTTCCAGTCATTCTCATCTGATGCAATATCTCCTTGCTCTATTACAGAATCAAGAAATTTTCTCACATCAACAGGTTTAGGCTGCGTTGTATAATTATAAGAATTTTCAACCAAACGCATGAATTGATCTAGATCTAGTGGAATAATTTTTGTTTTTCCACCATACAAAGCAATTGGAATATGATTCAGCCCGTAAAAATGTGCAAGGGTTGCAGAGTTTATCGTAGGCGCAATAAATAGACAATATGTTTCTTTACCACACCCTTTTTTCAAATATCCCAAATGACGCGCTACGGGTTCGCCCTCTGATTCATATTGTTTTTGCCCAGATTGCATGGTTACTTCAACAGATAACGCATAATCCCTGTAATCACATTCAATATCAGGCATATTACCTGCCGCCGTTGACAATGGTTGACCTATGTCATCAAAGTTAAAATTACCTTTAATTTCACCGCCATCAAGCATAGTCATAGCACGCCATGTGTTGTATTCCAACATCAACGGAGCATCATAATATCCATCAGAAATTATCTCATTAAATGTATCAATAATTTCCGAATACAAGGCATAAGACTTGATTTTTATGACTTGTTCATTAATAACAGTCTTCTTGCGTTCAGCCACAATAGAATCGCGCAAATCTTTTAACTCATCTAATGTCATCCCTGATAACTGCCGTTGCGTATATTCGCTTATACGCATTAGATGGTCTGCCACATTATTGCGATTATCAATATATAAAACAGGCTTAGAAGCGTTAAACAAATATTCTTTATATTTTTCTATATCATCAATATAGACTGGCTTTCTTTCCACACTTTTAAGTATAAAATCTACATCCTTTAGCTTATCCGGATAAAATGAAATCGAATGATTTTTATAAGACACAGAAACAAGACTTGTATAACGCAAATACCGAAAGCAAGCATCTGTATAATCCCGCGCATTATTCTTTTTGGTAGAAATAAATTTTTTTAAGCTTCCATCTACAGTTTCCCGTGTCTTTGTTTTGCCTGCATCAATATCAGAGGCATACGTCTTCAACAATATCTCAGTCCATTTTTCATCAACAAATTTTTTATACCGCCCTTTATATGCTTCTTTTTCTACTCTAAATTTAAGAATAGCATTTTTTATGACTTCGTATTCTCTGTAGTCAGTCAACATTAAAGCAAATATTTTGAGTTCATCAAATGATAAGCTTTCCAAATCACGCACAAGGCGCATAATTTCCAAATATGGCTTAATAAAGAAAGTACCGCCAATTGCATCTGCTTCAACATGATATGGTGAAGGAAGCTGAAATTTCAATAACTGCCGTAAAAAAACCTCTTGCGGTCGTTTACTATATACAAATGCATTTCCCGCTTCGGTTAATTCGATATATGGTTTTAAATCAACAAATCCTAACGCTTTAGGGGACCGAGTTATCCTGTCCCTCGCACTAAAGTCCTTATTTTTTAATGAACCTTTTCCTTCAAAAAATGAGGATTTAGTTAACAGTTCTGTAAACTCAATTTGTGACTGCTTATTCCATTCTCTACCACTAAAAGTTTCAGCCAAGAGCTGAATTTCAGGTATCATTTTAGAGGGTGTTCGGGGTGATGTTGTAAAAAACAGGGCCTTCTTTTTCAAATATGCCATATATACATCTCCCTTTTAATAGTTCTTTACGACAACGTGCATTTTATCGTTTTTGAAACGATTGCGTATATTCACTGCATAATTCTTGTAATATTCATCAAAAATATAACCACTATAGAGTTCTTCAGTTAATGGGGTCTTTCCAATAACCATTAACGCTCTGCACGATAAATTCCGAAAGTCTTCTGCTAATCGTCTATGTTCAGTTTCATCGAAACCGTTCATCATATCAATGTTGCCATAATCGTTAAAAATACAATCATACGGCGGGTCAAGAAAAATAAAATCGTCCTCACCAGCCATGTCAAAGATTTTTCGATAATCCATATTGAATAATTCTGCACGCTGCAACAACTCACTATGCTGAGCAGTCACAAGGTGCGTATTAAGATTAGGATACCTACCGAATGGAACATTGTATTCGCCGCTATTGTTGTATCTTATCATACCAGAATAGGCTGTTTTGTTAATAAAAAAATACAAAACACCATCCAAAAATGAATCATCTGGGTGATTAAATAACTCGCGAATTTTATAATACAAGTCCTCGTTTGCATTCGGAACTCGTTCATCTGGTGACAAAGCTTTTAGTCGTTTATATTCTGCTTGATTGACTTCATATTGTCGCTGAAGTTCATCAAGTTGTATGCGCATAGCAGGGTAATCGTCCCTCAATTGCTGATAAAACATCATTAAACGCCCATTTAAGTCATTTATTATTGCATTATCAGGCTCAAGATAAAAAAATACTGCGCCACCACCAAAAAAAGGTTCTATATAACGATTAAAATTATCAGGTATATATTGAAGAAAGCGGAGTATCTCCCTAGATTTTCCTCCACGATATTTCAAAACCGGATTCATTATTGCACCCCATTTCTATTCTTTGCCTTTTGGCATACTGTAATTATGCCATATTATTTGAATAAATTCAATTCCTTTTCATCAATTTTATCTATTTTTATGATGCCATTTACAAAAGTAAGTTCCACTCAACCAACCTGAAATATGGGAATTAAGGAATATCTACGCAAAATAGGATATATTATCCAAAGTCTCTAACAAGAGCATTTACCGAATTGATCTTGTAACGCCATTGCACAGAGTTAAATTTAACTCGATAACAGCCTATTTTGCCCATTTTTGAACACATTTTCGTTCCCAAGGCACCATTAGCCCATCACTCTGTTGCTTCAACACAGGCTTCACACCAGCTCAAGCACCTAACCGCGTAATCATCCACTTTTCTTAACAGGCCTCGACGCTCACGCGTCGGGGCTTTTCTTTTGGAGCATTCTCAATGAATGAACTGATCAAACTTTCGTCAGCCCGCATCAACGACGAAACGGTGCAGACCTGCAGTGCTAGAGACCTTCACCGGTTTCTCGGAATCGGCAAGGACTTTTCGACATGGGTAAAAGCTCAGATTGAACGCGCTGCATTTGCTGAAAATGTGGACTATGTAAAAATTTCAGGAAAATCACTATCCCCCAAAAGGGGGAATTCAGGGAAAACACCTACTGAGTACTTTTTTACGATCTCGGCATCAAAAGAAATTTCGATGATGAGCAATACACCGAGGGGCAAGGAGGCACGTCTTTACTTCATCGAATGCGAACGAGTTGCAAAGGAAGCAACTGCAAAACTCCGTGCACAACCTGCCGCATTTGCATTGCCAGACTTCACAAATCCTGCTTGCGCAGCCCGCGCATGGGCGGAGCAATATGAGCAACGCTTGGCTCTTGAAGCTCAGGTCAAGAGTGATACGCCTAAAGTTGAATTTGCCGAGGCTGTCACCGCGTCAGACGCAGAGCATACGATCACCGAAGCCGCCAAAGTGCTCAGCATCCGCCCCAGAAAATTCTTCGACTGGCTCCGTATGGGAGGATTTATTTACAAACAAGGCACACAAGCTATGCAAATTTCAATCAATAAGGGCTTGATGGTGACTCGCTTCCATACGTTCAAGCACACCGATGGGGAACTCGACAAAAAAGCACATGCACGAATAACAGGCAAGGGACTGTATTTCTTCTATCAACGCCTACGCCATGAAGGCTTGATCGACCGTAACCCCAATCTGGAACTGACTGCGTAATTCATTTTGAATCAGCAACATCGATCCACTTTAAGGTAGTCAACCATGACACAAACAGAACACCAACAACTGAAGGATTATGAATTTCTGCGCCCCGCCGAAGCCGCCTTGTACATGCGAATCGGCCGCACAACATTGTGGCGTTGGGCAAAAGAGAGGAAGTCTTTTCCTAAACCGATAAAGATGGGGTCAACAGTTACGGTCTTTCGCCGATCGGAGCTAGACGCCTATCTGAAATCGCTTGAAGGAGAGAGATTGGCTGCAAGTTGATGCATAGAGGAGTCGAAGGACTCCTCTTTTTTTATGTCCGTCAATCTATTTTCTGAAAGCAAAACCGTCCCCAGGCAGCCATGACAGCTCGACGCTCTGCTTCAAGAGTAGCCCGATTGTATGCCCCACCGTAGTCGTCTTTTAGCTTGTGCGCCATACACAGCTCTACCGCCTCTTCATCAAGTAGCCGACGATTTTCACCGCTTTTCGACCATGTTTTAAAGCTCGCACGAGCAGTTCCATGTTGAGTTGCTGTGATCGGCCGACCTGCCTTTTCAGATAAAACGGGATCAACCCATCCCTTGCCACTATTATTCACACTGCGTTGATGTAGTCTGCTGAACACCTGCCCCATTGCCGCATCAGAAAGAGCTTTTTTCAATCGGGGCGAAGGGAAAATCAACTCGGAGTCACGAGGCAACGCCGTCAATATTGACAATGCTTCGTCAGAAAGATACACAGTGTGATCACCTCTCCCCTTAGTTTTGAAATTTGAATTTGGAATCCGGAGCGTACGGGCTTCAAAATCGACATCTGTCCACTTTGCCAGACGGACCATCTTTGATCGAAGTACGGTCAGAATAGAAAACGCAGTCATGCGATAGCTCACGTCTGAAAAAGTCATGAGCTCAGCCATAAAATCAGGCACCTCGTGAAAATCTAGTGCGGGCAAGTTCTGGTGCCGTTTTCGGTTTGCCTTAAAAGGCTCAAGAAGTACCCCGAGTACACCTGTTAGATCAGCCGGATTCTCTTGAGAACAATATCCCTTCGCCTTAGCCCACTGGAATAATTTGAAAACTGCAGACTTACAGTTTTCCCCAGTATCAGTCGTCGTCTGCCATAACGGTTTAAGTAGGCCAAATACGTCCTTCGGCAATAACGCCGAAATTGGAATGTCTCCAATGACTGGATTGATATGGTTCGCAAAGTATGCCCGCATTACGGACTCTCCCCGAACATTATTGATCCAGTAGTCACCTTCAGCTCGCTCGCGAATCCACTCTTCAGCACAAGCCGCAACGGTATGGCAAAGACGATCACGTTCTTGTCGCTCTGCCTCCTGTTGGAGTTTTTGTTGTTCAATCTGCTTGCGACGCCCCTCTACAGGGTCAATCCCGTTCCGAAGCATTTCTGCAAATGCAGCCGCACTTTCTCGAGCTTGTTTGAGCGAAATCGCATTTACCGCACCAAGGCTAATCATCGTCCGCTTCTTATTCATTTGAAAGCGATAAACGAAGTAACGCGCACCCTCTGGCTTGACCAGAAGCATTAGCCCAGCAACACCCCCTAAAGTCGTCAGCCCAATCTTGGAGATGGCGGCAACCTCTTTGGAGGTCAGTGGTTTGATGATCTTTGGCATAGGGAACCCCGGCGGTTGGTTATACCATCCGTTATACCATCCGGCGGCGAATGTTCCAAAATTGAATGAAACACCTAGAAACCGCGCGACACGCCCTATATGTGCCGAAGTCCTTGTTCAATAAGCAAAAATGGAAAGGGTCGGAACGTCTTGAAACGTCCCGACCCTTATCATGTGGTGGAGAGGAGGAGGATCGAACTCCCGACCTCTGCATTGCGAACGCAGCGCTCTCCCAGCTGAGCTACCCCCCCGCCAGAGGAGAGAAATTATGCCTCTCACCTAAATACTTGGCAAGAGAGCTCATCCGGTTATCCCATATATGCGGTATATCACAACTCAGATCGGTTCTTTGAGCATTTAGCAAAGAATAGTTCCGTCTTCCCTCATCACAGATTAGGCAGTTGCATGAGCCATAATGTTGCACATGCAGAAGATTGATTTTCACTTCAATGTCCCCAATCGCCTACGGTATGCGTGTCTTGTTGCGCGTACTGTCTATAAGCGTGGACTCACACTCGCGATGTGGTCGTCGGAGACGAAAAAACTCACAGAGCTCGACGAGCTGCTGTGGCGGTTTGACGATCTCGCATTTCTTCCGCATGTTTTCGCTGATGATCGTCACGCAGCTGAAACGCCCATTCTTCTTTCAACCAAACTGCCTCAGCTCACCGGTGACGTACTTGTGCTGCTTGACGACGCACTGCCCGCTGACTGGCAGAAAGAATTTGGACGTTTTTCACGCATCATTGATGTTGTGAGCACTGAGCCCACCGAACTCAAACTTTCGCGCGATCGTTGGCGTGCCTATAAAGCGGCGGGTGTGGAACTCGCCGCCTATGACCGCCGCAAATAATCCGCTGCCGACCCATTTTGAAGGACATCATTCATGAACCGTCAGGAACCTGTTATCGATTCACGGTTTCTTAAATGCCGCACGCTGAAGGATCGCGTGGATCTTCCTTGGGAAACTGTCGAAAACTTAACGAAACAGACGCAGACACCAATCCCAACGCAGGTGCATGTTCAGTCGCAGTCCGTTGCTGAAATTGAGCCTCAACCATTCGAGCCTCAGCCTTTGATTCTGACTGAAGCGGAAAAGAAAGCGCTTATTGCCCGTCTCGCACCAGCAGTTGAAGCCGCACTTCGAGAAAACTTGAAGAATACGGTTGAGATGGCAGCCGAAAATGCAGTAACCCGGATCAAAGCAGATCTCGAACGTTCCGTAGCATCAACCATTCAGCAGGCCGTCGCCGCAGAAGTCCAAAAACTTGACCTCTCCGACATCATCAAGCGCTGAATCATTTGCGAATGCAAAAGCCCGTTGACTCAAGGCAGCTGTTGTTCGTGAGAAAATGGCGAAATGCTTTGAATTTACGCAGAGGACGGTCGTCTGACCTGCCTCTGCTTTTGATTTTTCCTTGCGCGCTCTTGGTATGACCCCCAGTGATCGCGCGAAACCCTCTTTGTTAGTCGACAACTCACCATGACGGATAAAGAAACGCAGGAACTCGCCAAGAGTTTTGAACCCAATGAAATTGAAGCGCGCTGGTACCCTGCCTGGGAAAAGAGCGGCTGCTTCAAAGCCGGCCTTGATCCGAAAAAGCCTGCTTTTTCCATTCAGCTTCCCCCACCCAACATTACTGGCATCCTGCACATGGGCCATGCCTTTAATCAGACCGTAATGGATACGCTTACCCGCTATCACCGCATGGCGGGCTATAACACAATGTGGCTGCCGGGCACAGATCATGCCGGCATTGCCACTCAGATCGTTGTAGAACGCAAGCTTGAAAAGGAAGGCATCTCCCGTCGAGACATGAAGCGTGAAGACTTCATTGCGAAAATCTGGGAATGGCAGAAGTTCTCCGGCGGCACGATTCTGGAACAGATGCGCCGTATGGGTGACAGCGTGGATTGGGATCGCCTTTACTTCACGATGAACCCGAAGCTCTCGAAGGTTGTCATTGAAACTTTCGTGAAACTTTACGAAGAAGGCCTCATCTACCGCGGCAAGCGCCTGGTCAACTGGGATCCGAAGCTCCAGAGCGCAGTTTCTGACCTTGAAGTTGAAAGCGAAGAAGCTGACGGTCATCTTTGGGAAATTCGCTACCCAGGCGCTGATGGCTCTGAAGGTGTCATCGTTGCAACGACCCGTCCGGAGACGCTGTTTGGCGACCAAGCCGTTGCGGTTCATCCCGAAGACGAACGCTACAAGTCGCTTGTCGGCAAGATGCTGAAACTCCCGCTCACTGATCGTGAAATACCTGTCATTGCGGACGAATACGTTGATCGTGAGTTTGGATCGGGCTGCGTGAAGATCACGCCGGCCCATGACTTCAACGACTTTGAAGTCGGCCGCCGCCACAATCTCGCCATGCTCAATGTTCTGACGAAGACTGCCCGTATGAACGAGAATGTACCGGCGAAGTATCAGGGCATGGATCGCTACGAATGCCGCAAGGCCGCAGTTGAGGATCTCAAAGCTACTGGTCTGCTTGTCGCCGTGAAACCCATCAAACACATGGTGCCTCGTGTTTCTCGTACCGGTGAGATCGTCGAACCGATGCTCTCCGAGCAGTGGTACATGGCAATGAGTAAGCCCGCTCCTGAAGGCTCCCTCTATCCGGGCAAGTCAATCGCTGAAGTGGGACTTGATGCGGTGGAATCCGGCGAAGTAAATATCTTCCCGGCTGAATGGCGCGGCGTCTACCGTCAGTGGCTCGAAAATATTCAAGACTGGTGCCTCTCTCGTCAGCTCTGGTGGGGTCATCAGATCCCTGCCTGGTATGACGAAGCTGGCCGAGTCTATGTTGCGCGTACAGAAGAAGAAGCGCAGAAGCAGGCAGGCGAAGGTGTAAAGCTGACGCGCGACGAAGATGTGCTCGACACGTGGTTCTCGTCCGCCCTTGTCCCCTTCTCGACTCTTGGCTGGCCCCATCCCGAAGGCGACGAGAAAACCGCCTACGACCTCTATCTGCCGAGCACCGTGCTTGTAACCGGCTATGACATTCTCTTCTTCTGGGTAGCCCGCATGGTGATGATGACGCGTCACTTCACGGGTCGTGTTCCCTTCAAGAATGTCTACATTCACGGCCTCGTGCGCGACGCAGAAGGTAAGAAGATGTCTAAGAGCGAAGGCAATACGCTGGATCCGCTCGACATCATCCAAGGTATTGACCTTGAGCACCTCATTGAGAAAAACACCCGCGGTCTGCGCCAGCCCGAAAAAGCTCCGATCGTTGAAGCCAAGCTCCGCAAGAACTATCCGAACGGGATTGCTGCCCATGGCGCTGACGCCCTTCGCTTCACCATGGCGGCGTATGCGACGCTCGGCCGCAACGTCAACTTCGATCTGAAGCGAGCTGAGGGATACCGTAATTTCTGCACTAAGCTTTGGAACGCCACGCGCTTTGTATTGATGAACGTTGAAGGAAAGGACTGCGGTGTCGGCGCTACGGCGAACGAACCCATGCAGTTCTCCTTTGTCGACAAGTGGATCATCAGCGAATTCGAACGCACGGTGAAGGAAGTGACGACAGCCTACGAGGACTATCGCCTCGACAATGCCGCCAATGCCATCTATTCCTTCGTCTGGAATCAGTACTGCGACTGGTATGTGGAACTTTCCAAAGTTCAGCTGCGCGGTTCTGAAGCTGAACAGCGTGCTACGCGTCATACCCTTGTCACGGTGCTCGAAGCTGTTCTGCGCCTCGCCCATCCGATCATTCCGTTTATCACGGAAGAGCTTTGGCAGAAGGTTTCTGTCACCGCTGGCGTGCGTAAGGTTGATGAAGATGCCTTCCTCATGCTCCAGACCTATCCGACATTTGATGCGACGAAAGTGGATGCCGACGCCGTGGCACGCATGACGACCATTCAGGCGCAGATCGACTCCATCCGCAATCTGCGAAGCGAAATGAAGCTTCCTCCGTCGCAGAAGATGCCGCTCCTCATTTCTGGACCAGAAGCAGAATGCGCAGCGGCGGCACCTTATCTGCAGCAGCTTGCACGCCTTGAATCCGTTACGCACGTCGAGGATCTTCAGCAGGCCGCTCAGGGCTCCGTAGCGCCCGTGGCCATCGTTGGCGATTTCAAACTGATGCTCAAGGTTGAAATTGACGTCAAAGCTGAACGGGAGCGCCTGTCCAAGGAAGCCGCTCGTCTTGCCGGAGAAGTCAAGAAATGCCAGAGCAAGCTCGGCAATGAACGCTTCGTCTCCAAGGCTCCTACTGCTGTTGTGGATACAGAAAAGAAGCGCCTTGCGGAATTCACGGCGCTCCTTGCTAAGGTTGAGGAGCAGCTCAGCAAACTGCCTCAGGCATAAACTGCTTGCGTCCGGAGAGATTCGCTTTAGCGAATCTCTCCAATCACAGATAACACAAGAGCCGCGAAGTTAACTTCGCGGCTCTTTCTTTTATTTGGCCTGCCCGGCAGGAATCGAACCCGCGACCCTCTGCTTAGAAGGCAGATGCTCTATCCAACTGAGCTACGGGCAGGTCTACGTTGAATTCTGGTCGGGGCGGCGAGATTCGAACTCGCGACATCTTGCTCCCAAAGCAAGCGCGCTACCGGGCTGCGCTACGCCCCGAAGAATGCGGATTATAGGGGATCCTAGATTCTTTTGCTTCCGCACCCCCTGTTAAAGGCCGATTTAGGCCGACACCCCTTAAAATTATCTTTTTATCTCCATCCTCATACTACTAAGAAGAGGCAAGTCCATGAGCCAAGCTCAAGACAATTCCAACGATCCCCTGCATGCCAAGAAAAAGGCCTGGTCCGGCCGCTTCAGCGAACCCGTCGACGCCTTTGTACTCCGTTATACGGCAAGCGTTGATTTCGACAAACGCATGGCGCTCGTTGATATCGACGGCTCCGTTGCACACGCCACGATGCTCGCCAAAGTTGGCGTCATCTCAGCGCAGGATCTGGCAGACATTAAGCGAGGCATGGCTCAGATTCGTGAAGAAATTCAAACAGGCAAGTTTGAATGGCAGCTTGAACTTGAAGACGTGCATCTCAATATTGAAGCTCGACTCACTGCATTGATTGGTGACGCCGGCAAGCGTCTTCACACCGGCCGCTCCCGCAACGATCAGGTTGCAACCGATATCCGCCTCTACCTGCGCGGTGAAATTGACGAAATTATTCGTCGTGTCGAGCATCTTCAAGAGGTCCTCGTCGCTCAGGCTGAAAAGAACTACAACGTCATCATGCCTGGCTTCACGCATATGCAGGTTGCTCAGCCGGTTACGTTCGGCCACCATATGCTTGCCTATGTCGAAATGCTCGAACGCGATCATGCCCGTCTGATTGACCTGCGTCATCGCGTCAATTCGTCACCTCTCGGCGCAGCTGCCCTTGCGGGTACAACTTACCCAATTGATCGTGAATACACTGCGAAGCTCCTCGGTTTTGAAACGGTTGCTCAGAATTCATTGGACGCCGTTTCAGACCGTGACTTTGCCATCGAGTTCTGCGCAGCAGCCTCTCTCATCATGGCGCACATTTCCCGCCTCTCTGAAGAGCTCGTCATTTGGATGAGCCAGCGCTTCGGCTTTATCAAGTTGCCGGACCGCTTTACGACGGGCTCCTCCATCATGCCGCAGAAGAAGAATCCGGATGTTCCGGAAACAGCTCGCGGCAAATCCGGTCGTGTTTATGGCGATTTGATGTCGATGCTCACCCTCATGAAGGGAACTCCGCTCGCTTACAACAAGGATTTCCAGGAAGATAAAGAACCTGTCTTTGATGCGATTGATACCGTCAAGGATACGCTTCGCGCCTTCTGCGACATGATGGCTGGTGTGGAACCCCAGCCTGAAGCCATGCATCAGGCTGCGCAGATGGGCTTCCCCACTGCAACTGACCTTGCTGATTATCTTGTCCGTCACGGTGTTCCTTTCCGTACAGCCCACGACATCGTCGGTCAGACGGTTCGAGCGGCTGCTGAGCGCAAGTGTGGACTTGAAGAACTTCCTCTTGAAGTTCTGCAAAGCTTCTGCGACAAGATTGAAGCAGATGTCTATCCGGTGCTCAGTCTTGAAGGCTCCGTCAAAGCCCGCAATCATGTGGGCGGCACGGCCCCGAATCAAGTGCTTGCTCAGGTGAAGCGGTGGGAAGAGATTTTTAATTCTCGTAAATAACGACTAAAGCATTATTTGCAAAAAATGGCTGAGTTTGTCACTCAGCCATTTTTATAGCAACATATTCATCAAACGTATTCAACTGATTTGCGCTTAACCGTCTTCATCAATTTTTTAATGGCTTCTACAGAAGAATAAATTTGAACATTCCCAGATAAGTCAACTGTTCTCACGGAGATATTAATAACTGGGGCATATCCTTCTGCATTAGAAGAACGTTGCTGTAAAAATGAATATGTCTTCAGTGTATCAACGGAATCCACGCATATCGTTATTGCTTTTAGCCGAGCGCAAACAGCATCATCTGCTGACATAATTTCTTCTGGATAGATAGTCACCTTCTTAGAAAAATCATCATATTTTGGCCTTCCCTTGACCCAAACAGCCATCTTGGGCGCAATCCAAGTCTTCAGTGTTGCCCAAAGATCCGAAAATGCGAAAAACTCTATACTGTGTGTCCCATCGTCAATGCCGACAACACCCATTACACCGCGTTTTCCATTGATTTGACGAATAGAAGATATAACCCCGCCGACGCAAACGTTCTCTTTGCTGACCTGAAGCTCATCAAGAGGCATGCATCCGATTGCCCGGAGGTCGTCCTTATATTCATCAAAGAAATGACCGGAAAGTGAGAAGCCGAATGCCGTCATCTCTTCTTCTAGATTTCGACGGAAAGACCACTGTTCGCCCTCTACCCAATTGACGATCTTTTTAGTCTCCTCTCCGCCGAAAAGACTGTCTTGACCAGCGCTTTGACGTACAGCGGCGCCACCTTGCAATGCATTACTAATGTTGCTGAAAAGCTTGCCTCGATCTGCATCTGTGGAATCAAACGCCCCTGCACGTACCATGCTTTCAAAGATGCGAAAATTGACGCCTTCTACACGAGCAGCAAAGTCAAAAATATCTTCAAATGGTCCATTCGCTTCGCGCTCGGACACAATTGCTTCAACTAAAGCACGGTTGATACCTTTAATCGCACCAAGACCAAGCTGAATGACGTTTTCTGTCGGCACGGAGAAGAACCATTCGCTAACATTCACGTCCGGCAGTCTGAAGTCCACACCGTTTGCTCGAGCGTCATCGATCAGTGCCTTCATCTTGTCACCGTCGTCCATCACCATGCACAAGTTGGCAGCAAAGAATGCCGCTGTGTGATGAACCTTGAGATATGCCGTCTGGTATGCGACATAAGAATAAGCTGCGGCGTGCGACTTATTAAAACCGTAGCCCGCAAACTTTTCCATCAAGTCGAAGATCTCCGTGGCAACCGATTCCTTTACACCTCTTTCTCCTGCACCCTTAATAAAAACAGCGCGCTGGCGCTTCATCTCTTCGACATTCTTTTTACCCATTGCGCGGCGCAGCAAGTCTGCACCGCCCAATGAGTAACCGCCCACCACCTGAGCCACACGCATCACCTGTTCCTGATAGACCATGATGCCGTATGTTTCCTTAAGGACCGGTTCCATCCGGTCGTCAAGGTATTCAACCTTTTCCCGCCCAAATTTTCGATCGATATAGGACGGAATCAGGTCCATTGGGCCCGGACGGTAAAGTGCATTCAAAGCCACCAAGTCTTCTAGTCGATCTGGACGCGCCTGTTTCAAAAGTCCCCGCATGCCATCCGATTCAAACTGGAACACTGCGGCGGTATTGGCTTGTTGGAAGAGTTCATAAGTCGCCGCATCGTCGACCGGAATACGTTCAAGTTCAAAATGCTGCTCTGGATAGAGCTTGTCGATGATCTCTACTGCTTTGGCAAGAATCGAAAGTGTGGTGAGCCCCAAGAAGTCAAACTTCACAAGGCCAACATTTTCGACGTCCTTCTTATCGAACTGACTGATAGTATTTTCGGGACGCCCGTCGGAGTTGTAGAGCGGACAGAAATCCGTGAGCTTCCCTGGTGCGATCAGCACGCCGCCGGCGTGCATACCGAGGTTCCGTGTCAGGCCTTCCAACGGTTTGGCAAGTCGAATGATTTCTTTATATTCGTCATCGCGTTCAATTGCCTCTTTGAATTCCGGCACTTCGGCAATTGCATCGTCGAGAGAAATGTTCCGCCCCGGCTGCATGGGAATAAGCTTCGCGAGCGCATCCGTCTTCATGTATGGGACGTCTAGCGCACGCCCCACATCACGCACAACTGCCTTGGCCCCCAGGGTGCCGAACGTAGCAATCTGACTCACGGCATCCACACCGTAGGTTCGCTTGACGTAGTCAATCGTTCGGTCTCGGTTGTACTGACAAAAGTCGACGTCAAAGTCAGGCATGGAAACGCGTTCCGGATTCAGGAAGCGTTCAAACAGCAAGTCGAAATGAAGGGGGTCCAAATCCGTAATGCCGAGCGAATAAGCGACAAGCGAACCCGCACCAGACCCTCGGCCTGGTCCCACTGGCACGCCATGCGTCTTCGACCAATTGATAAAGTCCTGCACGATCAGGAAGTAACCAGGAAACTTCATCCCTTTAATAATGCCAAGCTCATATTCAAGACGCTTGTCATAGGGCGGACGCCTTTCTTCCAAAACCTTCGGATCTGGATACAAAAACTCGAGGCGCTTTTGCAGACCTTCCTTTGAGAGCTGATCGATGTAGTCGTCAAGCGACATGCCGTCGGGCGTCGGGAAAAGCGGCAGTTGAGGCTTAGAAAGCACGCCGTCCAAATTGCACCGTTTGGCAATTTCCACTGTATTTTCGATGGCGGCCGGAATATCTGCGAAGAGCTCGCACATCTCGGCTTCACTTTTCAAATACTGTTCCGGCGTATAGCGCTTGACGCGTCGAGGATCCTGCAGCGTGTAGCCCTCGGCAATCGAACAACGCACTTCATGTGCTTCAAAGTCTTCGGGCTTTAGGAATTGAATAGGATGCGTGGCTACCACTGGCAGCTTTTCCTCAACCGCGAAGTTCGCCAGGCGAGCCGTGGCGAGCTCATCTGTCGGGCGACCGGCACGCTGCAGTTCAACATAAAAGCGGCCCGGAAATTGAGCTTTGAAGCGTTCCGCTGCTTCGTGAGCAAGCGCCCACTTCTTGCCTAACAGCAAAGAGCCCAATTCACCCTGCGCAGCGCCCGACAATGCAATGAGGCCTTCGGATCCGCCGTCATCAAACCATTTGGGATCCACCAAACCTCGAGCTGCATCATTGTTCGTCAAGAATGCCTTGGTCAGCAGCACTGAGAGCGAATGGTAGCCCTCGTGATTCATGCAAAGGACCCCCAGCCGGAAGGGTTTATTGAGATCCTTCGGATTAATGACCTTTAAGTCACACCCAAGAATGGGTTTCAGCCCTGCCGCCAGCGCATGCGTATAAAAGCGCAGGCCGCCAAAAACGTTCATCAAGTCGCTGATGCCCACTGCAGCACCGCCGCCCTCAAGGACGGCATGGATCATGGGGTCAATGCGGACAATGCCGTCCGTAATTGAGTATTCAGAGTGGAAACGCAGGTGAACGAAACGTGGAGACGGCATCAGCGTAAAACAAAGAAAGGCATGCAGAAATGAAAACGGCGCCCGGTTCCCCAACAGGCCTTGTTGAAGAAGGAGCGCCGCAGTTCGGAGGCAGTATGAATTAAGACTGCTTCAGCAAACGAATGCTCACTTCAGGGTCGTATGGCTGAATCTTATCGCGGAGTGCTTCACTTACAAGCACATCCTTCAAATTGTCCCTAAGCAGCACCGCATGCACGTCAGGGTGGGCAAGCAAAAACGCCTCAGCCTTCTCCCATCCCATAGCAAAGAGTGCTGTGCAAAGAGCATCCGCCCGAGCACCGTTTTGATCCACAATCGTCACGGATGCAATGTCCGTTGCTACTGGCTGGCCTGTCGTGGGGTTAAGAATATGCCCATAGCGATGACCGTTCTTCTCGAAGTTGCGTTCGTATGCACCAGAAGTAATAACGTTTGTATCGCTCGCAGCAACCACAGCAAAGTAGGAGCCGCGGCTCTTATCGGGACTCTGCAGACCAATGCGCCATGGCGTTCCCGGGTATTTTTCCCCCATTGCTACGATATTGCCGCCCAAATCAAGCAGCGCATGAGTTGCTCCGGCAGCCTTGAGTTTCTCTGCAAGTTTCTGTCCAATGTAGCCCTTAGCAATAGCGCCCATATCAACATTTTGGTCACGGCCAATCTGCATGAACCACTTGCCGTTCTCCTCCGTCACACGGACGTGGCGATGATCCACGCGGCGAATTGCTTCCTTGATCGCCTCATCACTTGGCACATGATCGCCGCCAAAACCGATCTTCCAAAGGTTCACCAACGGTCCAATCATCGGTTCAAATGCCGAATGGGTCATGTCTGCAATAGTGAGCGCTTCCAGAGTCATCTCGGCGATTTCGGGTGTGACTTCCACCTTCTCGCCGGCATGCTTATTGACATTGTTGAGGGGAGAATCCTTATGCACACTCATCATGTCGTCAAAGCGCACGACCTCGTCCTCAACGATTTGCGCAAAACGCTTCGTCTCTTCTGGTGTCTTCCCAAAGACTTTGATCTGGACAACCGTTCCCATATGGAAGGTCGTTGTGTCTAATTCGTATTCTTTGGCTTCCTGCTGCTCAGACTCGGCAGCAGCTGCCGTTTCTGCAGCATGAATAGAAAGTACCGGTAACGAGGCACAGAGCGCCGCAGCCGCGGCAATCCAAAAGATTTTTCTTGCAAACATTACGTATCAGAACAGAGATAGGAAGCTCAGACAACAAAAAAGGAGGACGCCGCAGATGCGAGAATCCTCCTTTTCGGATTCAGGGCTTCCGAAGAAGCCGCTGTCCTTAAGCCGAATTACTGGGCCTTGGAAAGGGCGTCCTTAACGGCAGCCTTGATGCCTTCGGACGACAGCGTGGCGCCGCCGACGGAGTCAACGCCTTCAACGCCGTTCTTCTTGACGATTTCCGGAATCATCTGTTCGATCGGAGCAGCGATGATCATTTCCGTTTCGCCGTGCTTGACGACCTTGACGTCGGCAATCTTGCCGCCCTTAACGTCGACCTGAACGGTGATCACGGATTCGCGGCCCTTGCCTTCACCCGTGTAGGAGCCATCTTTGTAGGTGGCAGCCTGGGCACCGACGGCGAGCAGAGCGGCAGCGGTAGCGACGATGATCTTCTTCATGATGTCAAATTCCTCGAGTATTTGTGTGCGGTGACTTGCCTGGAACTCTTTAAAACCGATTCCGGCAGAAGTCTTTGCTTCAGGAGCCGACAGTAAAAACCCGTCAGCTCAGCTGACGGGTCATATTATCACAGTGAAAAATGAAATCTACGGGTTAAGTCTCATTTGCTGCTTAGGCCCCTCGCATTAATTCTTTCGAATTATTTCCCCCAAGAGTCGCGCAAACCCACAGAGAGATTGAAGACCGGATGTTCGGGAGCATGATCCTTACGATCAGCAACGAAGTATCCCGTACGCTCAAACTGGAAACGCTCTTCATTGGCTGCATCAGCAGTGCAAGGCTCCACATAACCCTGAAGAATCGTCTTGGAGTTGGGGGTCAGATGATCAAGGAACGTTCCTTCGCCCGCTTCAGGATTCGGCTCATTAAAGAGCCGGTCGTACACCCGGAATTCCGCCGCACGGGCTGTCTGGGCATCCAGCCAATGAATCGTAGCCTTGGTTTTCACGGACATTGAGCCTTCCGTGCCGGACTTGGTCTCGGGGAGATAATTCGCGTGAACAGCCGTCACACGCCCCTCTGCATCCTTTTCAAAAGACGTTGGAACGATCACATACCCGTAGCGCAAGCGCACGGGCTTAGCAGGAGAACCGTCCGCCGGCACCGTTAAACGACGGAAACCCTTTGGCGGCACTTCAGCAAAATCAGTTTCTTCAATCCAGAGTTCACGAGAGAACGTGATGCTGCGGGAGCCCATTTCAGGCTTTTGCGGGTGATTCTCTGCAACCAGCTCTTCAGACTGCCCCTCGGGGTAATTGTCGATAATGAGCTTCAACGGTTTCATCACAGCCATACGGCGATGTGCACAGCCTTCAAGATCCTCGCGCAGGCACTGCTCGAGAACGCTGTAATCGATCCATCCGCCAGACACCTTTGAGATGCCGCAGCGTTCAGCAAACATCTGCATACTTTGGGGTGTATAGCCGCGTCGACGCAAGCCAATGATGGTCGGCATGCGAGGATCATCCCAACCATCGACATACTTTTCCTTCACCAGCTGAATGAGCTTACGCTTGCTCACCACAACATAGGTGAGACTCAGACGATTGAATTCATACTGATGCGAAAGCAGGAAAAAGTTGGGACGAATGACAGCAGAAAGCGCCGACTGAAGAAGCGGCGTGAAGTGTTCAGGATGATCTGTAAGCAGTTCAAAAAGTGCCTTGACTGAAGCGTCGGACACATCCGGGACGCCATTTGTCCATCCATTGAGAATACTTGCAGCACTCTGCTCCACAGCACTTTGGCCGAGTTTCTCGCGAGCTGCAAAGCAAGCAGCGGCAAACTCAGCAGCTTTGGGATGCGTACGGTCCTTCATCTGAGTGAGGACAGCCTTGGCTTCCTCGAACTGCGGCGTGCGCAGTACCGGAACCACGCGTTCAAGCGCCCAGTCATAGAAAGCTCGCTGATCCTCAAACTCCAGAGTGCAAATGGAATGCGTGATTTCTTCAAGCGAATCTTCAATCGGATGCGCAAACGTATACATCGGATAGATGCACCATTTGTCTCCCGTTGCATGGTGTTCGGCAAAACGAATGCGGTAGATCGCCGGGTCACGGAGATTCATGTTGGGACTGGCCATGTCGATGCGCGCCCGCAGCACCATTGAGCCCTCCGCATGCTTGCCCTCACGCATTTCACGAAAGAGCCGCAAGTTTTCTTCAATCGGGCGATCACGATACGGTGAATTTTTGCCGGGCTCCTTCAGCGTGCCGCGATTGTCACGCATTTCGTCTGCAGTCTGCTCATCGACATAAGCGTAGCCAGTGCGAACCAGATGCTCTGCAAACTGATACATGTACTCGAAGTAAGAGCTTGCAAAATAGAGATTTTTCTCTCCGTCATGCTCCCACGTGAAACCGAGCCAACGTACGCTGTCAAGAATGCCGTCAACGTACTCCTGATCTTCCTTCACCGGATTGGTATCGTCAAAGCGCATATGGCAGCGCCCGCCGTAGTCACGCGCCAGACCGAAGTTCAGGCAGATGCTCTTGGCGTGCCCAATATGCAGATAACCGTTCGGTTCCGGCGGGAAGCGCGTACGAATTTTGGCCGGATCAGGCACCCCATTGGCGGCCTGTTCGGAATAAGGCGCAGGATGCCCGCACCAGAGCCGGGGTTGATTCACGCCGGCAGCAAGATCTTCTTCAATAATGTTGCGGATGAAGTTGGTTGCGCGCCCAGTCTGAGCTTCCGTGATTTCACTCATCGCCGAATTCCAAGAGGGAAAAAATGAGGTTTCACCGCTTGGCGAACCTCTGATATTGAATTGTGTTGAATTTTTGATTTTACCGCCGTCAGATCCGTCATTCGGAGATCACGGCACATTTCAATCAAATTTCCCCTGCAGCCTGATACCGTGCGAGATACCACTCCACAGTCTGCTTCAGTCCGACAAGGAACGGCATTGCTGGCTTCCACCCCAGATCTCGTTCCAGTTTTTGCGCATCGACGGCATATCGGAAATCATGTCCTGGCCTATCGTCAACAAAGGTGATGAGCTCTCGGTATTGATGACCGCTCCAAGGGTGCATCTCATCGAGCAGTCTGCAGATTCCTTCAGCAATATCGAGATTACTTCGCTCACAATGCCCTCCCACGTTGTAACGAGCGCCCGGTGCCGCTTGATGAAAAATCAAATCAAGCGCTCGACAGTGATCATTTACCCATAGCCAATCACGCACGTTGAGACCGTTGCCGTACAGAGGCACTAGGGTATGAGCCAAACAACGCCGGATGATCGTTGGAATGAGCTTTTCATCATGCTGCCAGGGTCCATAGTTGTTTGAGCAATTGGACAAGGTCACGTTCATCCCATAAGTTTTGGCGTAAGAACGAGCCATCAAATCGGATGCTGCTTTACTTGCCGAATAAGGGCTGTTGGGAGCATAAGCACTATTTTCGTCAAAAAAACCGGACTCTCCCAGTGTGCCGAAAACTTCATCAGTCGAAACATGATGAAAGCGCGACGACACTAACCGTCCCGTACGCTGCCAATACCGGAGAGCTGCATCCAACATCACAGTCGTACCGTGAATATTGGTGAACACAAAACGCATCGGATCAGCAATGGAATTGTCGACATGACTTTCTGCAGCAAAATGAATTACACCGGTAACGTCATACTCCTCCATCAAATCTCTGACAGCTGATTCATCGCAAACATCACCGTGGATTGGAATAACATTCGACAATTTAGCTTGTCGAGGAAAAGCTTCTTTATTCGCAGCATAGGTCAGCGCATCCAGATCAATCAAACGATATGCTGGATATTTTTGAGCGAAATACTCTACAAAATTCGTACCTATAAAACCAGCACCACCGGTGATCAAAATAGTTTCCATAACAATTAAGACTTAATTCGGCCACACTGCACACAAGCCTCAGTAAGAGCGTCTTGCCATGAACGGGGCTTAATTCGCCAAGCTTGAAGACTTTGCAAAGACAACACACTGTAGTGTGGACGCCGTGCTTTCGCCGGATACTGGACTGCCGGGATTGCCTCAAGTTTACAGGTCGTTCCTATCCTTTCCTGAATTGCTGAAGCAAAGCCAAGCCAAGAGGTCTCACCGGTATTGGTAAAGTGGAGCACCTGCATGGATCGCAAATGTGCGCCTTGCAGGTAAAGCTCTACGAGAGCATCTGCCAAATCTTCTGCCAAGGTTGGAGCACTGAACTGGTCACTAACTACGCCGAGCGACTGTCTTTCGGAAAGCAGTTGAAGCATTGTTTGAAAAAAACTCCTCGTTCCTGCAGTCGGCGAATACAAGCGAGAAGTACGAATGATGCAGCCACAAGCCTTTGAAGTCAGCAGTGCGGCTTCCCCCATTTGTTTACTGCGCCCATAAACTGACAGCGGTGCAGTTTGACTGTCAACCTCATACGGCTGCCTTGCCCTGCCGTCAAACACATAATCAGTAGAGATATGCATGATAGGAATGCCAGTATCCGTTAGATATTTTGGCGCGGCTGCATTAACCGCAATGGCATCCCTGGAGTGATCTTCGGCATCGTCAACAGCCGTATAAGCAGCACAGTTAATAATGCAGTCAAAAACACCAGGCCGGAGCTTCTGAATGACTGCATTCTGATCCGCAATATTGAGCTCATGCCGATCAAACCCCAGTCCCAATATTCCCCTTCTCCTAAGGGCTGACAGCATAGTTCTGCCCAATTGACCGCCGGCACCGGTTACGGCAATCACCTCATGCACCCTTTAGTGAAATGAAATGCTGGAGTTTGACAATAAGCTTCAAATGAGGCTGCATTTAAATCTTTATTGGAACGGATGTATTGCTCTGCGGGAATATGCCAGTCGATGCCCAGTTGGGGATCATCTGCAGCGATACTGCCTTCCGACTCTGGAACATAAAAATCACTGCATTTATATGACACGACTGCGTATTTAGAAAGAACCGAAAATCCATGTGCAAAACCTTTAGGGATATATATTTGTCTGTGATTTTCGGCTGAAAGTTGACAGCAAACAACTTGACCAAACATTGGAGATCCCATCCGAATATCAACTGCGACATCAAGGATGTCACCACATAGTACGCGGATCAGTTTTGCTTGAGCGTAAATTCCTCTTTGGAAATGCAAACCTCGAACAACGCCGTAAGAAGATGCTGATTCATTGTCCTGCACAAACTTATCAGAGATGCCGATCTTTGCGAAACTCTGTTGATTGTATGTTTCGCAGAAATAACCACGATCATCTCTGAAAAATTGGGGTTCAATCAAAATGACATCTGGATGTCCAGTAGAGAGCTGTCGCATAGAACTTTATTAAACGAGGCGCTTGATAAGACTCGAAGTATCAAGACGGCCACCGCCCATCTGCTGCACTTCTTGGTAGTAACTGTCAACCATTTTCGCGATATCAAGCTTGGAACCATTGCGTTCGGCTTCTGCCAACGCAATACCCAGGTCTTTACGCATCCAATCCACAGCGAATCCAAAATCGAATTTACCTTCGACCATCGTGGTTCCCCGATTGATCATCTGCCAAGAGGATGCTGCGCCGCCGGAGAGCGCCTTGATGAGTTTCGGCATGTCTAGTCCTGCATGCATGCCGAATGCCAACCCCTCTGCCAGTCCCTGCACACACCCCGCTATGCAGATTTGGTTCACCATCTTTGCAAGCTGACCAGAACCCACAGCACCAAAATGCGTAATTTGAGAAGCATAAGTACGCATCACCGGTTCAGCTGCCGAGACATCCGTATTCGTACCGCCGCAAAGTACGGTTAAGCAGCCATTCTCTGCACCTGATTGCCCGCCGGACACAGGAGCATCCACCCACCCGATCTGACGTTCAGCGGCTTTTTGGGAGAGCTCTCTCTCCACCACGGCGCTTGCCGTAGTATGGTCTACAAACACACTGCCGGGATCCATACCTGCCAGAGCCCCATTTTCACCCAACACAACGCTTCTCAGATCATCGTCATTGCCGACACAGGCAAATACAAATTGGGCTCCACACGCCGCTTCTCGGGGAGTTGAAGCAGCCTGACCGCCAAACTCGGCGGCCCATTCAATTGCCTTAGCAGCAGTACGGTTGTAGACACATACATCTAACCCGGCTCGAGCCAGGTGCCCCGCCATGGGATGCCCCATGACACCCAGACCTAAAAATGCAACCTTTATGGACGGCATTTGCGGATAGTTTTTCTGCTGCATTGCATACACCTATAAAAAACAGCGGGACACCTCACATATCAAGAGATGCCCCGCCACAAATCATTAATCAGCGGATACCGGTAGCGGCATAGGCATCTTCAGCAGTCTTTACCACTTTCCGAGCAAGGGCTGCCGTTGGATCGACGACAATGACTCGACTGCCGGCGACTTCAAAATCGTCGGATTCATCAAGAATCAGCGGCAGTTCGGTGCAGCCCAGAATGAGACAGTTGCAGCCATGAGTCTTTACCAGATATTCAGCGGCTGAAATCAGATCCTCTCGGCAAATGCCGTTCGTGTACCCAGCTTTAGCTCCCTGAGGTCCGTAAATCGCTGCCATAACACGCTCCTGATGCACATCATCAGGCACAAACATCGGTAAGCCCATGGCATTGGCTTTATCACCATAAATACCTGTCTGCACGGTTCCCGTTGTTGCCAGCAATCCAATTTTGGCGCGCGTGCCTAGTTTGTTTTGGATTTCATCCAAAGCCGCCTGCTGCATATTGATAAACGGAATCTTGATGAAGCGTTCAAGATATGGCAGGAATGCATGAGCGGTGTTGCAGGGCACAATCAATGTGCTGCAGCCATCGGCTTCCAGACGCTGTGCGCAATGAAAAAGCGCAAGCGTCGGGTCTTCACCGCCATTCAAGAGACAAGCCGTGCGATCCGGAATCTGAGGGTTCTGTTCGACAACCAGCTTGATGTGTTCCTGATCCGTCTTGGCAGGTGTTGCCTTCACAATTTTGTCGTAAAGATCCACTGTTGCAGCCGGCCCTAATCCTCCAATTAGTCCGACCTTAAAGGGCTTGGGCCGACGAGCGGGAGTTGAAGCAACGGCCATTTCAGCCGCATCAGAAAGGAGGTCTTCTACGGGAAGACCTTCAGCTCGAAGTTCTTCGACAAATCGAGCCATCTGCGAGCAATTAGGAATCAGCACCTCCGCGCCTTGCGCCATGAGTTCATGACCAGCCTTGACGAGGTAGGCTTTAAATGCCGGCGTCAAACCATTGCGGCGCAATCCCTCGCACGGATTTTGGATCTTGGCAAATTCTGCCTTCATCTCCTCGTCGGGAGAAACCCATTTGACCGCTGGACCAAAATGCTCTGCGAAGAATTCCTGCGGCACAGCAGTCCCAAGACAAGCCATTGTCTGAATGGTGCCACTTTTCACTTTGTCATCCAATTTTGCCAGCAGCGAAACAATCGGCATTTCCAACTCTTTTCTCAACTCATCAAGAAAAGGTTCGCTCTTAATGTCGGCCAGCACCGCGGCTTCACAGCCTTGACGCTGAAGATGTTCAAGCGCAATCAGAGCCGTAATCTTGCGGTCTGCGAGCGCTATACGCGGTGTGGGAGCATCGAGCGGAAGCTCTACATTGCTTTCCACCACTTCGACCGGCAGGTCGAGTTTGGCGCCGACACCGATCAGACAAGACTTCATCTTCAATGCCGGCAGCGGATTCAGCCCCGAAGTCAAACCAATTTTTTTTCTGCCCATCATTCTTCTCCTTTCGCGCAGCAGTACGACGAACCACGATTCGTCGTACTGCGCATGAACTCAATTGGTACGGAAACGACTTATTTCGTACTCAATCGCTCAGACGGTTCCCAAGTGTTTCACCCCAATCGTAAAGTGCTTCGAGCACTTGTTGATGTCTTTCATCATCATAGAGTCCGCTTGCTTGCGCTTCATCGATCTGATCAAAATAGTCGGAAAGTTGAAGCATCCCATCTCGTCCTGACATGATCCGATCTGCACAGAACTGCCGCCACCGTTCAGTCTCTTCGGCTGAGAGCATTTCAGGCCAGTTCCGTGCGCGGAAGCGGAAGAGCATTTCAGCAAACTTCTGGTCGTCGAAACGAAATTTTGGAGCTTCCGCTGCGAGATGCTCAGGCATCATGCTGCGGATCTGAACAAATCGCGCTTTATCTCCACTGCTCGCAAATCCAGAATAAAGAGATCGATCAGGATCCGCGCTTGGCGCTGCAGCATCATTAGAGCGCCGTTCTGCAGCCAGTTCCGCAAAAATGGTCTGTACCGCCGGCGCCACAGCCTTAAGCTTTTGAAGATTAGCGGCAGCAACGTCCAGATCAATGCCGTATTTCTGCGCCCGTTCCCGAGAGAGCACTTTGAGATTTGCACAAACAAACGGTGAAGCATTCGCCTTCAATCGCCGAATCGGCAGCCGCTCAATACCCTGAGCTCGCTCCTTTATCGAAGGGAAGAGCCGTTGCTTGATTTCTTCATAAGAGAGCGATTGCAATACTGTCGGATCAAAAGAAAGATCCCACATCCAACAATCGTGCTTCTCTTGAAAGAAGCAAGCTGCGATCCCCGTACATCCCCGAGCGATACCAAATTTAGGCGTAACCCAGACCACAGGTTTCATATCCGCTACTGCAGCAGACACTTTGGCTGTCGTCCGATTTTCGAAAGCCCAACGCCATAGCTTAGGCTCCCTCTCCGCCAAAAGTTTCGCCATTCCAATTGTGGCTTCGACGTCAGAAAGCGCATCATGCGCATGACCATGTTCAATCCCGTTGGCCTTTGTCAAAAACTCCAGCTTGAAGCACACTCCTTTACGACCTTCGGCCTTCGGGTACTTTATTGGATCGATCTCTTCCCATCGAGGCCACTTGATGGTATCTCCGCGAAGCGCCCATGCAGCACAGACAACAGGAAATAGATCCCATCGGGAACATCCTTTTGCCCAACTATGAGTGTACGGGTCAAGAAAATTGCGCCAGAAGAGGAAGCGATTGACTTCGTCATCAAACCCCAATGTGTTGTAGCCAATGCTGACGGTTCCCGGAGTATTGAGTCGCTCCCAGATCAAATCCGCAAATTCACTTTCGCATACACCTTTTTCTGCACAGTATTGCGGCGTAATACCGGTCAACAGACAGCTTTCAGGATTAGGCAACTGATCTTCCGTTGGGCGACAGTAGAAAATTTCACCGGTATCACCCGAAAGGGGCGAAAAATCGAGTCTTGTGCGTCGCCCGGCGAATTGTGCCGGTCTGTCCTTGCGTGGATCGACGCCAAAAGTTTCATAGTCATACCAATAAAAGGTTGTCTCAACAGATTGGGCGCCCATCGAAGATTGAGTCATGATGCTGTCCTTCTTATTTTTAAGCGATGATGACATCCCATTGCTCCTGCGTATAAACGGATTCCACCTCCAGCAGGATGGGACGTTCGATCGCCTGCTGCAACAGCTCGAGCGCCTGAGATTCTTCTTCTAGCAGTAAGTCAATAACGGTTTGGCTTGCCAAAATACGAAATTCCTTCATTTCCTTATAGAGTTTCGCTAAGCGCGTAATTTCGCGCAGAATGTCATAACAAACCGTTCTCGCTGTCTTAATCTCTCCGCGCCCACCGCAAACAGAACAAGTTTCGCAGAGGGTATGCGCAAGAGATTCACGTGTGCGCTTCCTCGTCATTGCAACGAGACCGAGTTCATTGAAGCCGCTCACCGTCATCTTGGTGCGATCGAGTAAAACAGCTCGACGCAATTCGCTCAGCACCGCTTCGCGGTGCTCGTCTTTGGCCATGTCAATAAAGTCGACAATGATGATGCCGCCGAGATTTCGTAAACGGAGCTGACGAGCAATAACCTGAGCTGCCTCCAAGTTAGTTTTGAAAACGGTATCGCTGAAGTCTCGTTTCCCAACATAAGCACCCGTATTGACATCGATCGTCGACATTGCTTCTGTCTGGTCGAATACAAGGTATCCGCCGCTCTTCAACTCAACTCGGCGCCCAAGTGCAAGTTCAATTTCTTCATCAATGTCATACTGTTCGAAAAGCGGTCGCTCTCCCTCATAATGATGGAGTTTGTCAACTGCTGCTGGCACGAAATGCTTGGCAAACTCTAATAAGGCTTCATATTCAGCCTCATCATCAACCTCAATGACAGCTGTCCCTTCATGCACCATATCGCGCAGCGTTCTTTGAGCTAACGTCAAATCTTGATACAGCAATGTCGGCTTCTTGACTTCCTGTGCCCGATGACGAATGCCATCCCACAACCGAGCCAGATAAGCCATGTCAGAAAGGAATTCCTGTTCTGTCGCCCCTTCTTCAGCGCACGTCCGAACGATATAACCGCCCTTTTCATCCTTTTGCCGAACAGTCGTTGCTAGAGTCCTGAGTTCTTCACGCAGAGCCGCATCCTCAATACGCTGCGAAACTCCAATATGAGAATCGTTGGGGAGATAGACAAGCTTACGACCAGCAAGTGAAATCGTTGTTGTCAACCGTGCGCCTTTGGTACCGATCGGATCCTTTGCCACCTGAACCATCAAGCGCTGTCCTTCATGCAGAAGAGACTCTATCGGCTTGAATGTTCCAGTGTCCGTTCTGGCTCCTTCAATCTCTGCAATGTGCAGAAATGCCGTACGCTCCAGACCAACATCCAGAAATGCACTTTGCATTCCCGGCAGAACGCGAACAACCTGTCCCCAGTAAACGTTTCCGACTAACCCGCGAGCGCAGGCACGTTCAATAAAGAGGTCCTGAAGAAGGCCGTCATCTAAAATAGCGACACGCGTTTCTTCTCTAGAAGTATTGATAAGTATCTGTTCCACAGGACGATGCTCAACTTGCCGTTTGAATAGTGTGCACATTGTAAAGGGCTAATCGTTAGGCAAGTTCTTGCCCCATTCATCTTACTTTCATGAAATTCCTCATCGTTTCCCTTCGCTATCTTGGTGACTGCCTCTTGGCTGCTGCTTTGGCACCAGCACTAAAAGCCCGCTTCCCCGATGCCCAAATCGACATGCTCACCTTTAAAGACAACGCCCCCATTCTGGAAGGAGTTCAGGATATTAGTCATGTAATAGGTGTTGAACATCACCCCAATAAGTTTGTACAAGCCTGCAGCCACCTTGCATCTTGGAACAAATACGACTGGGCATTCATTACTATGAATAGTACCCGCACAGTTCTATATGGTTACTTTGCAGCAAAGCATCAAGTGATGGTGCGTCCGTATCCATCTCTAGAGGAACTTTGGAAACGAATTCTGATTACAGATCAAATAGATTTTGTCGGCGGCCAAATCCTTGAACGCACTCAACCTCTTCTCGGACCACTTTTCAAGGGAACAGCCCCTAAACTCTGCCCTATTTATCCTGATCGGGAATTATCGACCGACCTTCAAGCAAAGTTACATATGCTTGGGTCGTACGTCGTATGCCAATGTAATTCTCGATACCAAGACAAAAATTGGGGCATAGAAAAGTGGATCGAACTAGCACACCTGCTTATGACAGCCGGACATGGCATATGTTTCACAGGAGGATCAGGAGATATTGACTATCTCCTCAAAATTACTGAAGCGCTTCCTCCACAAAAAACCTTCATCGCAGCGGGTCATGCAAGTTTTGGACAGACTTCGCGAATCATCGTGGGGGCAGTCGCCTATATTGGCGTTGATACCGCAACCTCTCATATTGCTGCAGCTACGGGCATACCCTGTGTCTGTCTTTATGGCCCAACGCCTGTCGACACATGGGGTCCAGCGCCTAAATGCGGCCAATCAACACCTTATTCCAACGATTTAGATATTCAAACAGTAGGCAACGTCACCGTTGTGCGACGTGATAACACAGATATCCCTTGCTCAGGCTGCACTCGCCATCTCTGCGCTCACTACAACCCGCCTCAACTATCACGTTGCATGCAGAGTATTTCTGTAGAAAAAGTTTGGAATGCACTCTGCTGTCATACACCGATAGGCTCTACATTGCTTTAATCTTAGTGCAATGAAATACTCGCACTGAAGCAAAAACACCTGCCAAAAGAAGCACCATACCGACACTCATTAATGTTGTAGGCAAAGCCTGTCGCATAATGTGTGCATAGATCACTGCGAAGATTGTTTCGAAAATAATCATTTGACCGCCCAATGCGGGTGTCAATCTGCGACTCATATCATTCCAAAAACAAATGGCAAGCCAGGAGCATACGATCCCCAAAAATAATACGCCGATAAAAAAATGTGTCGGTGTAGGCTCCCAGAGTGAAGTTGAGGACTCCGTCATTGCGGCATAAGCTGCCAAACCAATGGCTGCTGTCGGCAGTGTTGCAGCACCTTGAGCTGCCGTCCAAAACATTGGAGAAATTTTCGGATGCGCAATTAACCAGTTCGCATTGCTGATTGGATACCACGTCCAAACCAACAAACTCAAAAATGCATAGAACACCCCTAGCCAGAATCCTGCAGGGGGCTCATTGGAATTTGCAAGGAAGTAGCTGAACTCTGTCCAGTTGAGGCAAACCATACCGGCAGCCACCAAACTGAGCGGAAAAACGAGACTGCTCCAGGGTACTCCTGCCCCACACCGCCTTGCTGAAGAATTTGCCACAATGGCCACACTAATTGGGATGACCGCGGTAAAAGCACCAGCAATCGGCGCGCCAGCCAATTGAACTGCAGACGCCAACAGCCAATAGAAAAAAAGATTTCCCACCACGCCTAAGGCAGTAGCGCTAATCCAATCTTTCTTGGAGACTTGAGTCAGATACTTTCCATTAAAAACCAGAAGTACTGCCGAAAAAAGACCAAAAATCGTGTATCTGGCCAGCGCTATCAACATCGGGTCATATGTCGATAGCCACAACGGGATGATGTAGACAAGTCCCCACAGAGCACAAGCGATGATGCCGAAAATGATCCCGATGAACATGAAGCAGACTCAGTTCTCTTTCGAAAACTGAAGAGTATAAAGATGGTTGTACAACCCGCCATTGGCAAGCAACTCTTCATGCGTACCAATTTCGGCGATACGGCCATCCTTCATCACAATAATGCGGTCAGCATTGATGATGGTTGACAAGCGATGTGCAACAACAAATGATGTACGTCCCTTAAGGAGCGTATCCAGCGACTTCTGAATGTGCTTTTCACTTTCCGTGTCCAAAGCACTTGTTGCCTCATCCAAAAGTAAGATGGGGGCGTTCTTAAGAAATGCTCTCGCAATAGAAACACGCTGCCGCTGCCCACCAGACAAATGGTTGCCATTGGGTCCTGCTGGAGAGTCCAACCCTTCCGGCAGTGTTTTGATGAAGTCTGTCAATGCTGCAGCCTCTGCTGCAGCTTCAATTTGCTCCCGAGTCACCTTGTCACGACAGCCATAAGCAATATTGTTGGCTATTGTGTCATCAAAAATTGTTACGTCTTGACTGACAAGGCCTATTTGCTTACGCAAACTCTTGAGAGTGAGCTCACTCTGAGCGATGCCGTCAAAGTAGATCTCACCTTCTGTAGGAACCCAGAAGCGAGGGATCAAATTGATGAGGGTCGATTTACCTGCGCCGGACGACCCGACTAACGCAATCATCTCCCCAGGCTTAACTGATAGCGAGAAATGGCTAATCGTCTGCTTATCCTCGTTAGGGTAAGCAAAACTTACATCGCGGAATTCTACGGCACCACTATAGTTTTCTAGAGTCTTTGTACCGGCATCTTTTTCCGGCAGTTCATCAATCACGCGAAATAAGCTTTCTGCAGCGGCAGTCATTGCTGCCGTTGTACCGTTGACACTAGAGAGTTTGCGGATCGGCGGCAATAAAAGAAGCATTGCAGCCAAAAACGTGGTGAACTCCCCAACCGTAAGCAATCCCATGTTGGCCTGCATCAAGGCGAACACGATAACGATCGATACTCCCGCCATTGAAGCGAATTGAGTGAGCGGTGTTCCTGCGGAGTAAACCTTCTGCGCTTTCAATGTAAGTGACCGCAGTCGTTCATTGACATCACGGAAACGCGCGCTCTCGTAGTCATAACCATCATAGACTTTAACCACCCGCTCACCACTGTAGCTTTCCTGAATTGTGCCGATCAGCTCCCCAAATGTTTGTTGAGTCTGCGTTGTCAAGCGCTTGATATGTCGGTTCACCCATTTGAGAATTAAGGCAATAACTGGACCAACGATGAAGGTCACTAATGTAAGCAGCCAGTTATGCCAAAAAAGCACCCCAAGAAGGCAGACGATTTGAATGGAATCACGAATGATGATAGTGAGTACACCTGCTGCATTGGTCAGAGCTGTGGAAGCTTCATTGATGAACTTAGCCTGCACTTCTGCGCAGCGATACTTCATAAAGAGATCATCTCCCCAATGAAGAATCCGCTCGAACATCAGTGTTCGTAGTTCAAGCATCACCCCCTGAGCAACTCGTACTAAAAGGAATTGACTTAGGTATTGGCTACCACCGTGTAATACCGAAATACCTAGTAGAGCGACAGGAGCAAGATAAACAACAACCGCATCCTGTTGGTAGAAAGCCATGTCTGTCAGCTTGCCAAGCACCAAAGCAATCAAAGAAGACGCTCCACCGCCCGCAATCATGGCCAACGCAGCCCCTATGATGTACTTTTTATAGGGTGGAAGATATCGGAACAATCTGAGCAATTGCGGATTGCCTAATATGGGAATGTACTTAAAGTTCACTTTCAATACGGCAGGATCAAGACTAATGCGCCATGATACTAGGAAAAGAGTTAATTAACAGCTATCTTTTAATTTTCCAACACTCATGATTTAAAATGTCCAGTCAAGCATCGTTTACATCCCGTCATCAGACACCAGCAATCGGTATCGCATGCCACTCACTCAGACTTGATGGGGGTATGGGAAGGTATTCTCTTGGCTTAGTTAAAGGCCTTAATGAACTAAATATTGAACCAGTAGTTTTTACTAAGAAGATAGATGAGAACGCAACAGCTAATTTAAGATTTAAATTAGAATTAATAAACTGTCGATGGCTGCCAACGAAACTTCGCGACTACTTCTATAATTACCGAGTAGAAAAAATATCTAAAAAATATAATTTAGATGGAATTATTTCGTGCAACAGATATCCTAGAGCCAGCATTTGCATCTGTGGCGGAACGCATAAGGGGTATCTAAATGCCATAAAAAGAAGACCGTCTTTTTTTGATAAAAAAATGATCAGTCTCGAAGAAACATTTTACCAAAGAGGTAAATTAATTGTTGCTCACTCCAACGGAATGGCTGACGAAGTTCACAATCTTTATAATATACCCACATCTAAAATAACTACAATTTACGCACCATTCGACACATCAAAATTCAATAATTCACCCGCAAACCAATCGGACCGCTTAAATTTCTTCCATCTCAACGGGATTCCAGAAAAGAATACTATATTTTTAATTCCATCAGCCGGCAATCATTATGTTAAAGGTTTAGATTTTCTCGTAAAATTTTTCAACCAAACTGACTTGCCTATATCATTAATAGTAGCCGGACGACCAATAAAGGCTTCTAGAAACGTTTTCTATATAGGTTTTCGGCATGACATGGAAGTGATTTATAAATTTGTAGATTATCTCATTTTATCATCTCGATACGAAGCTTTCGGGATGGTTGCTATTGAGAGTATATTAAGTGGCACTCCTGTTATCCTATCAAAAAATATATTTTCCAATGAAATAATCCACCCTGAAGCCAAAATATTATTTGATGGATTGAACGAAGGATCTCTTGAAACAGCTATTACTTCGGCCATTCAGCATAAACACAAACTTAACAATCCATTGCAATATATTTTATCTCCGGATACCGAAGAAGAACATGTAACTAAAATTCTTCAAGCAGCTCACCTCTTTTAATTCTCGTCTAACATCGCGATGAATAATTTCTATATCACCTGTCGCATCCCTAATCATGTCGGCGATTGTTGCATGGCTTTGCCGGGGCTACGACTTCTCGAGGCAAGTGGCCTTACCCCTGTATTGACAGGCAAACGCTGGGCCGAAGATCTTCTTGCCGGCACAGGCTGGCGATTTGAACCTATTGAAGGTCATGTCACAGAAGACCTTGATCGCATGCGCAATATTGCACGTCGTTGGGGAGGACATCCCAAAGGGCTCCTCTTCCCCAACTCATTTAGTTCTGCTCTTCTTTATCGTATCGGGGGGATTCGCAGTGCGGGATTTCCCACAGATTTTCGCCGTATTCTGTTAGATAAGGTTGTACCCGAACCTAACACGATGATGCATGAAGTTGAACGGTTCTTCAGGCTTGCTCATGAAGCACTTGAAGCTTGGGATATTAAACCAGCCTGGGATAAGGTACCGCCAAGCCTTGGTCTCAAACCACTCAAACGTCATGAAGCTGGGGCTAGAAATGTGATAGCGCAGTGCGGCATTCCAGCCAACTATGCCCTTCTTGCACCAATCGCTCGAGGGCTGCACCATGGGAAAGAGAAGCACTGGAAACACTTCAACGAGCTTTGTAGGCCGCTTCGTGACATGGGAATAGAACCAGTTGTTTTCCCTGCCGCTCGAGAGGTCGAATTGGCGAAAGCCGCCTGCCCAGACGCCAAAATTTGCCCTCCGACATCTCTCGGCACTATTGCTGCGCTTGCCAAACATGCACGTGTAGTCGTTGCCAACGATTCCGGCATGAGCCATGTAGCTGCAGCGGTTGGCGCCAATCAGATTACATTGATCGGCGTTACAAACCCAGTTCGCACACGTCCGTGGAACCCTAGGGCTATTGTCCTGGGCAGCGAAAATGGATGGCCGACTGTGGATGAAGTTTTAGGCGCAATGAAGAAAATCGTGAATGCGTCATGAAAGCCAGCATCATTTTGTCTACTTACAATCGCCCTCAAGCATTGCTGACAGTGCTTGAAGCATTGAAGCTGCAGACAATTCAAGACTTTGAAGTTTGCATTGCTGATGACGGGAGCACAAAAGATACTCAACAAATCATTGAGAATTTCCAGCAAAATTCTGCCTTTCCAATACTGCATGCCTGGCAAGATGACCGAGGATTTCGTGCGGCATCTGCTCGCAACAATGCCGTCCGGATGAGTTCTGGTGATTACCTTTTATTCCTTGATGGGGACTGCATTCCCCGTCCGAACTGGATTCAGCAACATCTGACACTTTCAGAAAAACATGCATTTGTTGCGGGCAATCGAGTTTTGTTGGATGAAACACTCAGTCATGCAATTGAAACACACAGAATCCCTTTTACAGATCTATTCGGTTTAAACGTTTTAAGACATAAAGAACACATCAATCGCCTTATACCGCTTCTTAAAATCCCATTGGGATCAATGCGCAAACTTAAACCAACATCATGGGCAAAAGTTCGAACTTGCAACTTAGGGATTTGGCGGCAGGATTTTTTAGCTGTCAATGGATTCGATGAAGCCTATGAAGGTTGGGGATTTGAAGACTCCGACCTAGCGATCCGTTTGATCAATCTTGGGATGCAGCGCAAACTTGGTCTTTTCGCAACGACTGTTTTTCATCTGTATCACCGTGAAAATGATCGACATTTAGCAGGCATCAATCGTCAACGTCTCGAGCAACGGCTTCAAAATAAAATCACTCTTCCTGAGAAAGGTTTGCTTTAACCATTTCCTCGGCAAGTACTTTCGTTTTCTGCGTGATGAGGAGTCCGCCCAACATGCGGGCAATCTCTTCCACACGCTGGGTTGGATTGAGTTCTCTCAAATAGCTCACGGTCTCAATACCGTCGGAAACCTTCTCTACTTTGAGATGATGGTCGCCGCAAGCAGCTACTTGCGGCAAATGCGTCACGCAAAGTACTTGCCTCGTCTGCCCAAGCTGTTTCATCATTCGGCCAACCACTTCACCTGTAGCACCACCTACGCCACTGTCGACTTCGTCAAAGATAAGCGTCGGGACACTTGTATTACGGCTGGTCAACGTAAAAATCGCCAGACCAATGCGAGACAACTCCCCTCCGGACGCCACTTTAGCCAAGGGACTAACATCAACGCCAGGGTGACCTGCCATTAAGAATTCACACTTTTCAACGCCGACTTCACTGCGCGGAATGGGGACAAGTTTTACTTCAAATCGTCCGCCCTTCATAGACAGCGTTTGCATTTCATTCGTAACCGCCTTGGCGAAACGTGCGGCCGCTTCTCGACGAACTTTTGAGAGCCTTTCCGCTGCGGCATCATAGATTGCTCTTGCCTCAGCTTCTTCAGTCCTCAAAGCATCCAGATTTTCGTCGTTCTGCAGCTCCTCCAAACGACGCTTATTTTCTGCCTCAAAGGCATAAAGCACTTCCGGCTCAGTGCGATACTTTCGTGCCATCGTAAAGTATTTGGATACGCGTCGATCTACTTTCTCAAAACGATTGGAATCCGCTTCTGTCTTATCCAGAATCCGCTCAAGATCGTGTGCCGCATCATCGATCAGCTCTGCTGCCGTAGTCAGAGTTTCACTGACACCTTTGAGACGTTCGTCGTAATTAGACAAATCATCAACACGAGATTGCGCACGTGAAACCAAATCAGACGCCGAATCCTCACCTTGGGTAAGCCAATCAACAGACGCAGTGAGACCTTCAATAATAGAAACGCCGTGGGAAAGTCGAGTATGTTCTTCGTTAAGCGACTCCCACTCTCCCTTTTTAGGCGCCAACGCGGAGAGATCCTCAAGCAGCCAGGTGAGCTGCTCGATTTTGGCGGTACGAACCTCTGCACTAGAGCTCGCTTCTTCAAGGCGTTTGGCCTCGGCGTTCCAAGTCGCGAAAGCTTTTTTAACCGCCTCAAGCTGAGCTGTGTTTTCTGCATAAGCGTCAAGCAGCTTCAATTGATTCTGCGTCTTTAAAAGAAGCTGATGCGCATGCTGCCCTTGTATATCAACTAAAGTGTCGCCAAGCTCCTTCAGCTGCGAGAGCGTCACCGTAATGCCATTGATCCAGGCACGTGAGCGTCCGTTTTTATCGATGCTGCGGCGTACAAGCACTGTTGACGCGCTGGAATCCTGCAAATCATTGATTTCAAGCCACCGAAGAGCCTCTTCCGAAGGCATGAATTCAGCAATGATATTGGCTCGTTCAGCGCCCTTACGAACCATATCGGCATCAGCTCGGGCTCCGCGAATCAATTGAATTGCATCAATCAAAATGGATTTGCCGGCACCGGTTTCACCGGTCAAAACCGTGAAGCCCGTAGAGAGATCAAGCGCAAGCTGATCAACGATGACGAAGTCTTTAAGGTTGAGCGTTGTAAGCATCGTAAGAGCTTCCTTCAGCCACTGATCTGCTCGTGGTGCTTCACACTGGTGGGTGAATAGTTCCACTTTAATTTTCGGCGGAGCAAGTCGTAATAGTCGTAACTGAGCGGATGAAGAATCTCCATCACACGTTCCGAGCGCTGAATGCGAAGCATGTCACCCGGTTCGACGTCACAGAATTCCTGCATATCGAAATACGCTGTTGCATCACGGGCGTTTACGAGTTCAATTTCAATGCGCTTTGAGGACGGCAAAACGATGGGACGATTGGAAAGCGTATGCGGAGCAACCGGCACCAAAACAACGGCATCCATTGAAGGATGCAAAATGGGACCGCCGGCAGCGAGTGCATAGGCGGTTGACCCCGTGGCGGTCGAACAGACAACACCGTCTGCCGACTGAGCACTCATCTGCTTCCCATCGACATAGATGATGAAGTCAACCATGCCTCCGGCACGGCCATGGCTGAAGCCAATATCATTCACTGCAACATTGCGAAAGATTTCTCGCCCATTGCGAAACACTACGCCTTCGAGCAGGTGCCGTTGGTCTGCTGAACATTCCCCGGCCAGCATGGCAGGCAGCACCCTGTCCATATCGTCAAGCACAACGTCTGTGATGAAGCCTAGACGACCGGCATTTACACCAATCAACGGACAATGAGAATCCGCAATCTGCCGAGCGACACCAAGCAATGTTCCGTCACCACCCAGTACTACGGCCACGTCGCTGCGACGTCCCAACTCAGGGCGAGGGAAGCCTCCATCAGGATTACCGAGAGCTTGAGCCGCGCGTTCCTCTAAAAGGACCTGGCATCCCGCACGACGGAGCACACTCACCAAATGTTCAAGGGGTTCACTGAGATTTTCAGTTGGTTTGACGAATACGCCGACGGTTTTCATAGCTGATATCCAGAGGCTCAAAGTTCACCAGAATAGTATTTCAGAAAATAGTATTTGACGTATTTATTCATTGTGTAGAAAGCGTGATTGATACTGAAAATGAAACCCGCGCGACCGTCAAGCACACCGCCATTGATGAAATAGACCTTGAGAAAAGCCCATATTGGGCGAAGCATGATGTCCTTCACGAAGGAAACGTTCCGCCCCTCTTCAAGATACTTTTCTGCCGAAAGTTCGGTGTACGTATTGAACTTATTGAAATAAAGCTTCCAACTCCGGTAGGGGTAGTGCGTGAGACCTGTACCGCTGAGGCGTTTTTTCTCACAATTCACACGAATTTCTTCATGTACACGTCCGTATACCTTGACTGCCATCTTAGGCACCATGCGGCAAACCCAATCGGGTCGAAGAATCCCATGTGTAGCATGAATATGCCGAAAGGCGTTGTGCCTCTGCACGAAGTATGCACATCTCGATCCGGACGCCGCTTCCTGCAGCTCTTTAGCCAGATCCGGGGTTACGCGCTCATCTGCATCAATCAAAAAAATCCATGGACCTGCGGCCTGCTCAATACCAAAATTTTTCTGCGCCGCCCAGTCCCCGCTGAGACTTCGAGAGAATACCTTCGCCCCAAGTCGTCGGGCCGTTTCCACTGTACCGTCAGAGCTGCCGTCGTCCACGACGATCCACTCGTCGGCGAAACTGCAGCTTTTAAGACACGCTTCAATGTTATGCACCTCATTGCGCGTCAGGAGCACAATAGAAATTCGCTTAGCGTTTTTCTCGTTATCTTCGACCACGTTGTGCCCTCATACAGTGTATTAAGTGTGTATTCAAAGAAAAAGCTCCGTGGCCTGATGTCGCCAGACGGAGCCCTGTCTTTAGTTTAAAGGCTGATTAGTCTTCTTCAACGTCAGCTACGGCCACGGCGTGGAAGCCCGCATCAACGTAGCAGATGTTGCCGGTAATGCCGCTCGCCAGATCAGAGAGCAGGAAAGCAGCAGTATTGCCCACTTCCTGAATGGTCACCGTACGGCCGAGCGGCGCATTCTTTTCCATCACACGCAAAAGCTTGCTAAAGCCCTTGATGCCGGATGCAGCGAGCGTCTTGATCGGGCCGGCGGAAATGGCATTGGCGCGAATGCCTTCACGGCCGAGTGACTGAGCCAGATAGCGCGTTGACGCGTCAAGCGCTGCCTTGGCCAAACCCATCGTGTTGTAGTTTGGAACGGCGCGCTCTCCGCCCAGATAAGTCAGCGTAAGGCAAGACGCATTGCGTCCCTTCATCATCGGCAGGAAGGCCTTGGCCAGAGCCGGGTAGGAATACGTTGAAATATCAAGCGCAGTGTGAAAAGCGTCGCGAGAGAAACCTTCAAGGAAATCGCCGGCAATCGACTCTCGAGGAGCGTAGCCGATGGAATGAACGAATCCATCGAGCCCGCCCCACTTTTCCGTGAGCGTTTCAACAACGGCAGCAATCTGATCGTCTTTGGTCACGTCCATCGGAAGCACGATATCGCTGCCAAACTGCGCGGCAAATCCCTTCAGGCGTTCTGCGAAGCGTTCATCGGAATACGTAAAAGCCAGTTCAGCACCTTCACGATGACAAGCTTCGGCGATGCCGTAGGCGATGGAACGGTTGGAGATAACACCCGTGATCAGGAGCTTTTTGCCGGTCAGGAATCCCATGTTGGTCCTCTTTTAATAGGGATGGGAAAAACGCTGTCGTTATGATTGGCAGCGGGGTCTCCCCCATCAATATGAAATTGGAGTGCAGACGGCGTCAGCACTCGTAATGCTGCCCGCCATTTTAAGCGGGCAGTCTACCGCTCGGATAATTTCCCCTTAAATACGCACATCCAAACGGACGAACGGCCAGCAGAGTGAATTAAGGAATGCGCAGTGACTGCCCAACGTTCAGGCGACTTGTCGTAAGCCCGTTAAAACTCATCAGGTCAGCAATAGACACGTTGTGGGCCGCCGCAATGGAAGTGAGCGTATCTCCAGAACGAACACGATATCTGCGGAGTTCACTGGCACTTGCTACTTTGGAAGCTGATGCAGGAATCACCAGACGCTGACCAATAGAGAGTCTTGAACTTCTCAATCCATTGGCACTTCTCAGCTTTGCCACTGTTGTACCGAAGCGCTCAGCAATCGACGTAAGCGTATCTCCAGAGACCACGCTATGCACTGTGGTTCTCGGGCTCGCTGCCGTTGCCGGTGCGGGCGGTGCTTTAGGCGCATCGCTCTCTGGAATCTCTAACCGATCGCCCGCCTTCAGAGCATTGGAGGTAAGCCGATTTAAGCGCTTTAGCTTCACAACACTCACGCCGTACCGATTGGCAATCGAAGTAAGGGTGTCCCCTTGTTGAACGACATAAGTTGTCGTTTCTTCCTCGATAGGTTCACCCGACTTTGGAATGCGCAGTCGTTGTCCGGCTCTGATGGTATTGGAGCTCAATCGATTCGTCGTTTTAAGGGATGCCGTCGAAACACCGTAACGCTGGGCAATAGAAGCCAGCGAATCACCGCGCTTTACCGCGTAAATAACGTGTCCAGAAGAGGATGGTGCCGAAGTTTTCGCTGCAGTACGAATCGGTTCTCGCGCAACATTGGGCACCGTGAGCACTAAACGCTGCCCGGAATGCAGACGATCTGAACGAAGTCGGTTGCCCTGTACGATTGATTTCACCGTAATGTGCCAACGGCGCGCAATGCTCGACAGTGTGTCGCCCGAACGCACACGATAGGTGACACGGCGCCAAGTCGTAAGCGGTGAAAGGCGAAGCTTCGCATCTGCCTCTTCCGCAGCGATGTCTGTCTGCTCATCTGCATCCGCGAGAACAAGCAGCGTGGAATTCGGAAGCACTTTGCGGCCGGCAGGGATACCGTTCACTTCACGCAAGAACGATTCCGTCATGCCAGAGCGTTCAGCCACAGAAGCCAGCGTATCCCCCGCCTGCAGGCGATAGGTTGTCCACCGTGAAAGCGGCTGTCCAGAATCCATCCAGCTTGCGAGATTGTCGACGAAAAAGTCAAGACGATCGGCCGGCAGAAGCATCACATTGTTGTGCGATGCCACAATGACCGGAAGCTTAAAGCTCGGGTTGAGCTGCCGGAACTCCGCTTCAGACATGCCGGCCAATTCCGCCGCCGTTTTAAGGTCAATATCGCGAGGCTTTGTAATCCGTACGAAGAAGGGCTCGTTGCCAACGTCGGGCAGTTCAATGCCATAGCGGCCAGGATCCTTCACGATGCGCTTGATAGCCTCCAGTTTCGGAACGTAGTTGGCCGTCTCTCGGGGCATTTTCAAATGTGCGTAGTCTGTTGCCTTGTGGCTTCGTTTAGCACGCTCAACAGCTCGCCGAACACTTCCTTCACCCCAATTGTAGGCAGCGAGCGCCAACTGCCAGTCATTAAACATCCCGTGCAGATATTCAAAGTAGTCGAGTGCTGCACGAGTGCTTTCCAATACATCGTTTCGGTCATCGCGCCAGAGGTTTTGTTCAAGCGCATAATCCGCGCCTGTTGCCGGCATGAACTGCCAAAGGCCAGACGCTTTTGCGCGAGAAAGGGCTTCGGGCTGGAAGGCACTTTCTACAAAAGGCAAAAGTGCGAGCTCCATTGGCAGTCCGCGAGACTCCACCTCTTCGACGATGTTGTAGAGATATTGACTCGCACGCATCGCCATGCGCTGCACATACTCCGGATCCTTGGCGTAATACGTCGTCCACCGATCCACCAAAGGCGAATTCAGTTCCGGAATACCAAAACCTCCGCGAATTCGATCCCAAACGCTGGCGGGCACTGCGGACTCACGCTCCAAAGCCGCTTCCGTTAACGCAGTCTCGACCACAGTCCCTCCAGCAGATGCATTCGTTTGGGCATCCTGAGGAACATCCTCCGCAAAGGAATAAGTCGGATGAACCGCCGCAGTTGCTATGAAAAGCGCGACAGACAATTGAGTAAGGGCAGATCGAAAAGACGACGGGTTCATGAGCGGAGAACTTCCGGAACAGTTAACAGGCGTAAGGCCTGCATAATCCGTTAATCTTAATGCTTGTAATGCCTCGGACTTCCGTCATCCGGGCATTTCTGCCTGCTTCAATCTTCTGCAGCGGGCAAGTTTCCGCAACGAGTTGTTAACTGCACCTATGTTCCAGCGCTTTTTTGGGCGCTCCGAGCGCCCTGACAAGGGCGCGGGAGCTCTGCCTGCACGTCTTACGTTTGACGGGTTCCTGCGCACATCGCCAGGCCGACTGCTCCTTGAATGGGAAGCTGAAGCCTACGATGAATTGACGGTTGATGTCTTCGGCAGCTGCGCGCTGCAGATCGGCATGCCAGAACTCAACACGCTTGCCGAAAATCGTATGCAGTCGAAGTGGCTGATCGAACTGCAGAGTACGGTTTCCGTTTCCGCCGACGTCTTAAGCGGAGATCTCGGCTGCATCGTCGCTGCCCCGGAGCTCTTGCCTATCGCTGATGAGTCGATGGATCTCGTAACGCTTCCGCATGTGCTGGAACTTTCCCCTAACCCTCAGCAGGCACTTCACGAAGCCGTTCGAGTGCTCGAACCTGAAGGCCGGCTTATTCTTACCGCCTTCAACGGCGCAGGCTTTTGGTGGATGCGGCAGCAGACCGTCCGGCTCGGCGCCAAGCCCTATCTGCCTACCGACATGGCGCCGATTCCGCTTCGACGTCTCAAGGACTGGTTTGCGCTTCTCGGACTGGAAATTGACCGCGGACGCTTCGGACTCTATCGTCCAGGATTTCGAAGCGCACGCCGGCTTCATGCTTGGGAGTGGCTTGACAAAGCCGGCGACAGATGGCTGCCGCAATGCTCAAATATTCTTTTGCTCTCCGCTGTAAAGCGGCGTCCCGGAGCGCGAATCGTCAACTGCAGCGAATTTGCCAATATTCCAGCTAAAGTACCGACCTCAGGCGTGCCGGCCGCCGGCCGTGTCTCGTCAACTTTCTCTCAAACCTCCATCACACCGTCCGCACCGATTGCGGAAAACCATAAAGCACCATGACTCACGCACCTACACCTACTGTTCTTGAAATTTGGACTGATGGGGCCTGCAAAAAAAATCCCGGCGTAGGGGGTTGGGGAGCCTGGCTCGTCTGGGGTAAGTACACTCTGGAGCTCTATGGCGGCAGCGCGCTTACGACCAATAACCAAATGGAGCTGACAGCTGTCATTCGTGCACTCTCGGCGGTCAAACGGCCTTGTCCCATCATCATTCATCTTGACAGCAGCTACGTTAAAGACGGCATTACACGGTGGATTCACGGGTGGAAAAAGAACGGCTGGCGCACCGCTGACAAAAAGCCCGTCAAAAACGGCGAACTTTGGCAGGAACTTGATCGATTGGTTAGTCAGCATCAGATTGACTGGCGTTGGGTAAAAGGACACGCCGGCGACCCAGGCAACGAAAAAGCCGATGCGCTTGCTAACCTCGGCGTTGAGGCCGCTAGAGGCGAACGACCTGAAAAATTATCGTAAGATCGCGTAAAGGCGGTATCCGTTCGATGCATCACTTGCAAAGCATCGTTTTCTCAGTACAATTCTTTTTCTCTCAGCGCGCGGTTAGCTCAGGGGTAGAGCACTGCCTTCACACGGCAGGGGTCACTGGTTCAATCCCAGTACCGCGTACCAGATTCTTACAAAGGGCTTGAACTGCATAGTTCAAGCCCTTTGTTTTTTCATGAAGGCAGGTGGGCTGCAGGGACGACGAAGCCCCTGTCCCTGAAGTGGACATCGCAGCCTCTTCATTGAGGCGGCTCGAAAGCGTTCCGTCAGGTTGCTGCGTCAACGCTGAGCTGGCCGATCAGTTCCCCAGTGTCTTTGTCGACGATCTGCCCACTCAGAGTGATCACAGTGCGCTGTTCCCGCAGGTTCTTCGATGTCTGGAGCAACCGTTTTACGCGCGTATCCCGAAGCGCGGAGCAGGTTGTCTCGACGTACTCTGAACCGTCCCAGATCATCGCAAACATGATCATGGCCACCTTGTGCGCTATGGCAACGACTGCGCGCCTCGCACCTCGGCGTTCCTTGAAGGCCTGAAACAGCGCCTTAAGAGCACCACGCTTCATGAGACCGATGCCGTGAGCGACTTCCGTCAGGGTTTTGCGTGCCCAGCGGTTACCCTTCGGGGTCTTGCCACTACTGCTCTTGCCGGCGGACTTGTTGTTGCCGGGGCACAGACCGAGCCAGGAGGCGAAGTGTGCTGCATCGGGGAAGCTCTGCTGCTCATTGGTGAACTCGCAGAACAGGAGCCGTGCGGAGAGCTCTTTGACGCCGGGAATGGTCATCAGGCGGTCGATGTACTCCTGATAGGGCGCCTGCATGCGCTCCAACAGCGCGATCTGAGAATCGCGTCGCGCAATCAGATATTGCAGGTGCTCATAGGAGCTTCTCAGGAGCTCACGCAGTGCATCAGACATGGCGAAGTTGATGGCCTCAAGGATTTCCTGCTGCGTGGCGCGGAGCTGTTTGCGCGCGGAGCGGACGATCTCCTCAAAGTCCCGATCGCCCCGGATATAGGCGTCAAGAATCTTCCCGGCGGCTTTGCCGTGCACGTCGCTGAAAACGGAGGTGGCTCGACAGCCGACGGAGTTGAGATTCTTGTTGTAGCGGTTCTTTTGACGGCTGATGTCGTCGCTCAGCCTGATGATGTCGCGGGAAACCATCCTCATGTCGCGGAACGGGCGGCTTGGAACGAAGGATTTGTGGAACTTCCCCAACCTGGCGTACTCAGCGAGGCGTTTGGCATCCTGAGCGTCCGTTTTGCGGCCGACAGCCGCCTTGACGTCCCGTGCGTTGACAAGCGCAAGCGTGTCGTTGTCGAAACCGACGTCTTCGAGACTGCGGTATGGGCTGAACCAGAGCACGCCGGTGGATTCCATCAGAATCACTGAAGATTCACGCACACGGCACCAGGCGGCGAATTCCAGAAGCTGAGGGATGGTTGTGCCGAAGCTGCGGTGTTCGGACGTAAGCTCGCCCGCGATCGGGTCCAACTTCTGGAAGCAGCAGATGAGCTGGTCGTGGTGGACATCAATGCCGACGGCGCTGAGGTGAGCCGCTTCAACTGTGCAGTGGGATAGCTGCCGAGAGATGATGCGGTCCGCTCTTGTCTTAGAATTGGCCATGATCAGCCTCCTCTGAGCAAGGGTGGTTGACACGGGCTGCAGGAATTCTCGTCCCTGGGAAAAGAAACTTGAACTACGGGCGTCCGAACGTCAATTCGACCGGTTCCGTGATCACTTTTTCATGCGCCTTCAAAAGAGAGGAATATGGTGTGCGAAAACCAGATCCTGCAATTTTTTACCGGCCTCGCAATGGGACCAAAAAGTAGTACGCAGTCTGGCCGAGTCCCTGCAGCCCACCAGCTTTCATGATAGAGGGTGCAGGCCGCAAGGGCCTGCATGTACGATTTTTTTGAATTCAGCCAGTACCCCAAACTCCCGGGGATGCACCTAGTCCCGGAACACCCGCGGGGGCAAGGGCAAACCTAAGAGGGTAAAGAGATCTCGGATTTTTTTCGGGATCTCTTTTGTTTTCCAAGCGTTGCGATCAGTTGGTTTATTGGCCTTCAGATAACGCAGCTGCATGAAGGCCTTCGTCAAAGAATTGTTGGGCAAACGGTTCGCTGCCGTTTCGTTGCGTCGACATGCCTGGAGCTACCGCGAAATATTCGTCAAGTCCGGCCTTTGCGAGTCAATCACGTACGCGCACCTCGAGGAGCTTCGCGAGCAGGGCTTGCTCGGCAACACGGGCGCCATGATCCTCGACGGCTCGTTCGTTGAGGCCCCCAAGCAGCGCAATACGCGTGAGGAAAATCAACTCATCAAGCAAGGCCGGGGCGGCGAGCTGTGGAATGATCAGCCTGCCAAGAAGCGCCAGAAGGATGTTGACGCCAGGTGGACGAAGAAAAACAACGAGGTTCACTACGGCTACAAGATTCACGCTCTTGCCGACGCCTCCAGCAAGTTCCTGATCCACAACGTCGCCACGCCGGCAAACGTTCACGATTCAAAGGCTCTGAACTGGGTCCTGAACGAGGAGGAAGATGAAGGCCGAGTCTTGTACGCCGACTCTGCCTATGCCGGCAAGGAACTCGAAGAAATCGTCCGCTACTTCAACGTAACTCCCTGTTTCTGCGAAAAGGGCCGGGTCAACCATCCTTTGACAGCCAAGCAGAAGGCACACAATCGCAAAAAATCCAAATCCGCTGCCGTGTGGAGCATATCTTCGGCTACATTCAGACGGTCTTCACGGGCTCGTTCGTGCGCAGCATCGCTTCAAGCGGGCTGAGGCGCACAACTGGGTGACCATGCTGGGCTACAACCTGTGCCGCCAGGAGATGTACTGCCGAAAACTGGAATGAAAATGACACGGCTGAGGCGTCCGAGATCGCTTCAAATCACCCTCCCAGCAACCGTCTTACCCAAACAGCCTCGATGTCACTCGGACATGGAGGCTAGCTGTGTTTTTGTGAGCTCATACGCAAGCAGTTTCAGGCAGCTTTACTTCTGGGCAGATAATACTTGGCAGTTCCCTTAAGGTACAATCTTCCCTTGAATAAGACACTCTTTCTCTTTCCTTCAATGAGTCATAAGCGCAAGGGTTTTGCTCTGTTGAAGGAATACTTCACGACCACACCCTACGATGAATGCTTAATTGTGGCCGGAAGGCCTATTGATGGCGAGTACAAAAACATTCAATACGTGGGTTTTGTCAATGAGATGCAGGAGATGTACCAGGCCTGTGACTATTCAGTCTTGGCAAGTTTCTATGATCCTTTGGAAACCGTGGGGATGGAGAGTGTATGGAATGGGACGCCTTCACTGATTGCAGAAACAATCGGCAGTTGTGAATGTGTGGATCCTGAAGCGCTTCGGAGCTTTGATGCGTGGAGTCTTGAGTCCTTTAAGAAGGTGATGGACGACGTCCGCAAAGCGCCTTTAAAGATCACACCTTCTTACCAACGCTACGTTCATGTGCCGTTAGATTTGACGATTGATGAGCATGTGAGAGAGTTGATTGAATTGGGTAAAGGATTTAGTCAATGACGATACAGTCGGCATGACATTATGATCGTTCGAAATAGAAAGGTATGTAGGGATGACTAGTGAAAAACAATTAACAGTTTTAATGCCAGTGTACAACACGAGAAAAGAGTGGCTAGATGAAGCTGTTAAATCTATTCTTGATCAGACATATAAAAATTTTTCATTCCTAATTATCGATGATGGTTCCATAAAGGAGACTGCTGACTACCTAGATACTTTAGCAACGAAGGATAAAAGAATTACAGTCTTGCATAACGAGGCTAATCAGGGGTTAGTTTATACGTTAAATCGAGGGCTAGCGTTTGCAACAACACCTTGGATAGCACGGATGGATGCTGATGATTGGGCTTTCCCTGATCGTTTATCTAAACAAATGGAATATTTGAATAAACATTCTGGAATAACGGTATTGGGAACAGATGCTATTTATCTAGAAACGGGAAGACCAACAAGAAAAATACAACCATTATCTCATACGCAAATAGAAGCGTGCTTGCCTTTTTACGACTGCTTTGTTCATCCAAGTGTGATTCTTCGCAGAGAAGATATTTTAAAAATTGGAGGGTATCCCAACTCCCTTTATGCGGAGGATTATGCACTTTGGATCAAAATTTTATTTAAAACTGACTATAAGATGGAAATACTACCCAACACTTTAATGAAGTACAGGCGTGGGGAGTCCCGACCAACTTATAGAAGAATTCAAACGAAGTCTACATTTGAATTGCTTGAAAAGATAGCAAAATACCTTAATACTGAAGTACCTTATTATTGGAACCATTCTCAAGAAAAAGATTTCAGATTATCAAATGAGCAGGCTCTTGATTCCATCAAGACCCTAAGCTATATTGCTTCAATACTAAATATAAAATTCCCAGATATAGATAAAGATTTTTTAGATTTATCCTTGCTGAGAGAGAAAAAGAAGATTTATCGGTTAGCAACTTGTAGCGGAATCCAGGATTTCATAAAAAATCTTAATGTTCAAGTGAGCTATCTGGCCCTATGCTTAAAAATAAAGCTTAGCAGGCAAATGTCTTCAAGGGAATGATCACTCTGTATTATGTGTTTAGAGAAGTTTATTTTTGATGAAAACACCAATTGTTTTTGCTATAAACGAGAGTTACTATAAGCAACTGGAAACTGTCATAGTATCTATATTAGAAAATTCTCAATCAAATTTTGAGTTTATCGTTTTATCTAAGGGGCTTCCGGAATTTTGCAAAGATGCAATTGGAAAGACTATAAGCTTATACGGCGATCGCAGTTCGGCAAGATTTATAGATTTGTCGAAAGTTAAGAATATAAATATTGAGTCTTTGATGTCTCGGCGAGATGATTATTGCTATATTTCGGTGGAAACGTTCTATAGATTTTATATCCCGAGTTTGTTACCAGAATACGACAAGGTAATTTACCTTGATGCAGATATTTTGGTTTTTGATGACTTACAAAATTTATATAAGATCGACGTTGATCAGGTGTATGTTGGTGCAGTTAAAGACACATATGTAACGTCTATTGTAGGACAAAACAAAAAATCAGAAACTCGACCTAAAATAAGTTTTCGCGACTATTTGGCTACAGTATTGAATGTCAAGCATACGCAATATTTTAACGCTGGAGTGTTGCTATTAAATCTTAAAAAGATTAGACGAGATAATATCGAGCCGAAGTTGTGGAATTTTGCTATTGATAGATCCCCATTAGATTTTCAAGATCAGGATGTTCTTAATGCTGTGTTGGGCAATAAAGTTAAATTGATCCCTCCTCGATGGAATTTGTACAAAGATTACACTCATAAAACTATTAATAGATCGGATTGTCAAACGACTCCAGGGATAGTGCATTTCGCAGGCAGGGAGAAGCCTTGGAATACAAAAAATCCATCCTATCGGCACCTTATAGATTGGTTGGACGCGTATAAAAAGATATTCTCATGCGAACCTCAATTTGAAGATAAGTTGAGCAGGATAAAATCTTTAATCAAGCGCTATAAAGATAAGGAATTCGTTTCAATTGGAAAGAAGGGGAGGGAGATTGTTAGTATTTATCGCATAGAAATATTCGGGAAATGCGTTTACAGTAAACGAGTTGAAGTGGAGATATTTTAATTTATGCCATTTTTTAAAATGATTGAAAATGTCAGCAGACATTTCTCTAAATCAAAGAAAATTCGTGTAGCACTTTTGATTGACGAATTCTTTGGTGGGGCTGGAACTGCATATGGCGGATATGGGTTCCTAGCTAGAAAGTTCATTGCAAAGTATATACCAGATGAAGACATAGAAATTGATGTACTACTGGGTAAAAGAGAAAAAAAAGGCGGATTACCATCCATTTTCGTATTAAAGGAACACTGCGATAATGTTGATCTCCATTGGTTGCCGAGGAGGAAATTTTTCTCATCACTGTGGCTCGCAGCAAAACATTATGACTTGTATTTATCAATTGAATTAACAGATGATTACGTATTGAAATGTGAGAAAAACGACAAAAAGAAACTAATTTTATGGATACAAGATCCACGGCCCAAACGTGTTTGGAAAACAATTATTGGGACGATGAAATCCATAAAAGATCCTTGTTTTTATAGGCAAGAAATTTATCAGTTAGTTCATGATATGAACGAAGAAAAGAGGATTAAATTTATAACACAAGGTAATTCACTCAACCCGCTGGCGTTGGAATTATACAATTTAGAAAATACCGTTCCAATTTCATATGTGCCAAATCCAATAGAAATTGATTTTGAATACAGGTTTAACTTAAATCAGAAGAACACGATAATATTCTTAGGCCGTTTAGAGGCACAAAAACGGTGCTGGATTTTCTGCGAAATAGCAAGGCAAATGCCTCAGTACAATTTTATTGTTCTAGGGAATTTCTTTCGGCATATTGACGATAATAAAAAAATGATGCGGGAATATCTCCCGCCTAATAACCCCAAAAATTTAATATTTAAGGGGCATGTTGATGGAGAAGAAAAGAAAGAGTTGCTAAAATCGGCTCGCATATTGATTAACACATCTATTTGGGAAGGCATACCCATTTCGTGGTTAGAATGTTTATCTTACGGAACTGTAATTATTTCGGCATTTGAAAGAGATGACCTAGTCTCTCGGTTTGGAGAGTATGTCGGGGAAGTTCCTGGAGATGGATTTGATTCTGTGAACAGATTTAAAATTGCGATTGATGAGTATATGAATAACGATGAACTTTATGTGTTAAAAGCCACGCAGGCAATTGAATACACAAGAAGTAATCACAGCATTAAAAAATTCAAAGAAACCATGAAGCATGTCATCCATTCTGTTGCTAAAGATTAATGACTATTAATTAATCGCTTTCATTTCAAAACCACCATGTTATTTTCAATAATTATCCCTGGCTTTAATTGCTCCGAGACAATTTACAATGCAATAAGTTCAATTGTTGATCAAAATTATTTAGATTTGGAAATTATTTACTGTGATGATTGCAGTGAAGATGATAGCGTTAACGTAGTAAAACGAATTGCCAATAAAAATAAAAGTATTAAGATTTTTCAAAGCGATAAGAATCGTGGGCCGGGGTATTTGCGAAATACGGGAACTAAGTTGGCGTCAGGTAGATTTGTGATTTACCTTGATGCAGATGATTGGCTTGAGATGGGAATTTTGGGGAAGCTAGCTAATGTTATTAATAGTCACCCAAGTATCGAATTAATAGAATATAGAATAAACATTGTAAAAAACAATGTCTCAGAGGAGGCAAACTGGTTAAACAGAGGCGAAAACGGGATACGATATACAGACAAAGAAGATATATTACTTGCGACAGGAAATGGTAATAAATGCATAAAAAAGGAGTTGATAGTAAATAATCTGTTGGAAAATGTAGTCAACAATAGATCTGGCGAGGAGGTCCCATTTTATTTGATGATATATAAACTAGCTGGGAAGTTCTATTATTTGAACGAACCCGGTTTAAATATATGCGTTTCCGATATATCGCTATCTAGAAATAATGCAACTAAAGACCTCTTTTTGCATGGTATATTTGTTGTTTTGGAAAATCTGAAATCAGAGCTCATACGGTTGAATAAGTATGATGAAGCGGAATATGCATCTATGTGTCAAAGAATATTAGGTTGGGCTCTTATAGAGAAAAAATCATTGGATGTAACGTATTTCATATTTTATTACAGGGCGTTTAATTTTCTGAAAAACTACAATGCTGTTCCAAAATGGATGAAACCCACTTTTCTTGCTGTAATCAGATTGTTAATGTTTAGGAAACTGTGATGCATGTTGAAGCGCAGGATAGTTGTTTTGACTGTTATTTGTGTGAAGGGAATGTCCTCGTAATGCAATCAGTATGCAGTATGGAGCGGATGGATTTCTTGTGCCCAGAATAGACGCACGTCTTTGTAATGATTGCAATATATGCGATAAGCTATGGTGGGCCTGGACAAAAGCGCTGAGAAACACTTTTGTCGTATCAGGCGTCTGCAAACGCAGATGGGATATTTCTGCTGAAACAAAAATCCCTTAAAAATCATAAAAATGATAAAAACAAGTCATTCAATCATTTGATTTTTAAGAGTTTTCCAATGGAACAGCTATCTTTTACCGATCTTGAGATCGAGATCCGAAAAGTCGGCGGATACGGACTCAAGCTCACAAATCCTTGTCCTGCCGAGAGTAAAAAAGCCCGAAAATTCGGGCTTTTTTACTGGAAAATCATGAGTGTATATTGTGCAATATACGTACTCAATCACCGCCGCAGAGAAACCCATGTCCCAGTCCGAAACCCCGATCAAAACGCGCATTGTCCGCGTGAAGCACTAAAATGGCACGACGTACGTCGAGCGCCGTCAATTCCAATATGACCCGAAACGAAAGTTCAACGTGCCCGTGAAATCCGAAAGAATCGGCAAGATTTGCCCGGAAACGGGGGAAATCATCCCCTGCCGTCCCAAGCGAAAGGCGGAACCGGTGAACAATCTGAGCGCTGACATTGCGCCCGAGGCGACTGCCACTCGCACGAACACCGGCGGCACCGATTTGTTGGAGTGGGCCGGTCGTACATCGGGTTTGGACGCTAAAGTTCGCGCTGCTTTTTCTGGCTCAGAAGATCCTTTCGGCTGCCCGCTATTGGGTGATGACCTGGGTCTCGACGAGACGGGCATGCAGAGGCTGTTCCAGGCACTTGCCAACGATGTCGAAGACGGCTCTCCGGTGTTTGCACTTGACAGCACAACGACGTCGAGCCATTCGAGAAATCTTGACCCGTATATCCGTGATGGCTTCAACAAAGCGGGTGACAGCTTGGCTGCGTACAAGCTCGTGACGTTCTACTCAATCGCTTCCCGTCTCCCGGTCTCCTTTGAGATGCAACCCGGCAATATTTCCGACGTGTCGTGCGTCACCAACGCCATTAAACGCGCGCAGAGTTATCCTGGATTTTTCATGCTCGGCCCTGAAAGGACCGGGTATTTTTCGTTATCCGATTGATTTATAACGAAAAAAAGCGTGCCATCTGATAGAATTGCTATCGTCTAACAACAACCTGCCAAAAGCCTCGCTTCGAATAAATTCGACTCATATTCGCGACGGTTTCAACCGTCCCGTCAAAGTTAATTTTCAGAACACCGTTTCCTCCGTCGCCGGAATCATCCCCGCCTTTCACAAATTGCGGGATGTAAATTTTTTCGATCGCCTGCTTGAACCATTGTAAGCGTCCCATCGCTTCATGGACGGGCGCGGCCGCAGTGAAGAAACTGTGGAGACTCTCACAACCAAGGAGTTTCCAAGATGATCACTCTGTCCCGCCCCATCAACTGGGCCTATTACTACTACGGGTGGCGTAATTCCGGCCTGAGCTTTCTCGCGTTCTACGAACGAGTCTTCGAGCAAGCCTATCCTCCGATCAGCAAAGCCGAAGTCATTGCCGGCTTCATGCTGTACCACGAATCTGACCAGCCCAGACCGCATTCGAAACCGGTTCGGCACTTCAGGCAAATTTGGGAATCATCGGCAGCCCCAGATTCCAATACCGTTCGAATCATCATTTTTGCCGAATGCCCAGCGGCGGAGCCGCTGGCTGAAAATCCTCCCAAACGGCTGTCTGCGCAATCCGTTCTGCCTGTTCGCGTTAAGCCGCACCGTGCTGTTCAGAGCACCTTGGATCTTCTTCGCTCTTCGGAGGAATCATGGCAATAGATTTTTCCGACAAACGGGTGACAATGGTGGTCTGTCCTGTTGACGGGCGGTATGGCTTTTATGCCCTCTCTGATCTTGCTTTCAAACTGCTGCACATTGATATCTATAAACAGGAAGACTATGTCGTCTTTGTTTCCCGATCCCGCGGCATTTGCAAAATCATCTGTACCGATGAGTGCGGCACAACGCTCATCACCCGCAAACTGCATAAAGGCCGGTTCGAACGTCTGCTGATGCAGGCACAGGGGCCGGCAGCAATGACTGTTACCCCTCAGATGCTGGCTGACTTCATCAACGGCAAGCCGCTGTTCGTGAAGCGTGAATCACTTTGGCAGGGATAGTTAAACGAGCAAAAAAGTGCGTTTGTTACTGTCTTGCATTGGCTTGCTGCAGAGGCGTTTATAGAACGGTGTAAAACGGCGTATTTTCCATAAATATCAGTTTGTTAAATGTGATATTTATGGTAAAATCAGAACCATAAAATCAAAGTTTTTTGGGGTTCTGAGTATGCTTCGCACCGCCTCCGACATCAGCGCTTTAACGCCCGAACAGCTGCGTGAACTCGTTGCTTCGCTGCAAAAGGATGTCGTCTCGCGGGAAAAGCATGTCACAGCACTAGAACAGAATGTCGCCTTGCTGGAAAAGGAGGTGAAAGCCGAACACGAAAAGCGCTGCAAAGCCGAGTGTGATTTATGGGCACAGCGTGAAGCTGTTAAAGAAAATCTGCCTGCTCTTAAAGCGGCAATGCGAGAGTTTTCCCGTGAAGCAGGTCCCTACGGGGACTTGCTGAGCATGTCCATTTACGAGCAGGTCAGTTTTCTTTGCAGTGAGCTGATTCGGCTTGCCCGGGATGCAGCCATGTACCGGCACGAGCACTACGGGCATGGCCCGGACATGCCGGGCACTAAAGGTGCCGTCAGGGAAGTTACGCCAGACGATGTCCGCAGCGTCTTCAAAGGCACCCGCAACACCATGCAGAGCATGGCGCGGCAGTTTCAGGCACTGACCCGAGCCGCCGGCAGACTTGATGACGCAGATCCGGTGCGTATCGGACTCGAACATGCAGCCAGTCTAAGGGCAGTGAATAAACCCAATACGGAGCGGAAAAACCTTGGACGAAGACCCAATCCGCCCAAGAAACCGCCTAAACGCCAGGAAACTGTACCAGCCGAATCACTTCCTTGTACAGGACGAGACCCTAAAACCGGCAAAGTCTGCCGCGGGAAACTCAAGCCCATCAGCGAAATCGTGGCAAAGCTGAAAACCAAGCATACCCGGATGGCCGACCAGATTGAATTTCTGGAAACGCACAACCAGATCTACTATTGTGAAGCGTGCGGCGAGGTTTTTATTCCGACCGCAGACAATCAGGAAGTTCCGATCGTGCCCAACCGAGAGATCGGCCACAAACTGTTGGTGGAATGTGCTCTCGGGGTCTGCAGCGGCACCCCCATTTCCCGGGCCTCAGCTGAATTTCAGGATGCCTGCAGTCTGGGATCCGACACCATTCAGCGCAACTTCAATGATTTTGGCCAGATCTATTTAAAGCCGCTGATGCTGGCTCTCAAGGAGGAGCTCAAAACTCGTCCGACAGTAGTGGCCGATGAGTCAACGCTGGATGTCCTCGAGCTTCAAGGACGAGGACATCAAAGCGCTAAGACGCACGAAGCGGCAGAACCGATCAGCGGGAACTACTTTCTTGCCCTGACGACTCCTGCACAGACGGACTATCCCGTTGCCTGCTATGAATACATGGGCTCAAGCAGCCTTAAACGGCTCCGTGAGATGCTCGGTGATACATTCCGCTGTGAAGCGCTGGCTGCGGACGGATATGCCGCCTATGACAGCCTGATCGCCCAAGGCTTTGGCTTGAACGGCAAAGCCGTTCGCCAAAGCTGCCTGACGCACCTGAGGCGTCGCCTGTGTCAGGCTATTGGTGCAGAAGCTCTCAAACAGCAGGCCGAAGCATTCGCAGATGAAGAACTGGCATCCATCAATCTGGAAAGTTTAAAAGCCGGAGATCCGGATCGGGAACTGATGGCTGCAGTCGTCATTCTGGGGGCCGTCTACGCTGTGGAGCAGCGCTGTGCCCGGGAACCTCACGAAACTGAGGCAGACTGGCTTGTCCGTCTGGCCAAGGCCCGCAAAGAAAAGTCGACGGTATTGATGGATGACCTGGACCGCATCATGCTCAAACTGAGCTCCGGGCGAATAGAACCGACCTCCAACGCAAAGAGCTGGAGGAGTATCCGGAAGTCCGATCCATACGCTGCCGCCTGTATCTACTACATGAACGGCCGGCAGAAATTCCGTACGTTTTTGTCCGATCCGCGAATTCCGCCGTCAACGGATATCGTCGAAGGGCGAATACGCCCTGTAACAGTGCTGCGCAAGAACATCTATTTTATGCAGACGCTCCGCGGAGCCGAAGCCATGATGGCTGCTTATTCTCTGGTGCAGACTGGCAAACTCAACGGGATGGACGTGCGCACCTGGCTGAGCGACTTTGTCGCCGCCGCTTATATGCATTGTGTCCGCAAAGCATGGCGTTACGCCTTGCAGGAAGGCAAAGATCCGACAAGAAAAATCATGGACTACAACGTCTCGCCGCTCGCTGAAGTCAAGGCTGCTGCGCAGGCAGATCCTGACGACGACATGGCTAGAACCAGACTGGCCTACAACATGCATCACCTCATCGAAGACTTTGACTTTACGGCATGGCTCCCGCGGAATTGTGCTGAGCGTTACCAGAACGAGTGCGAAGTCGATTTCCATGACGTCGCCTGTGACATAGTGCAAATTGGTGAATAGGTCTTGAGGTTCCCAGTTAGGTTTCTTGTCCGCGTAGCGCCGACAGAACGACGAGTAGGAGTAGGTCTTCTGCCCGGCATTCATACGACAATATTCGTCGTAAACGAGCTGAAGCGTCATGTGCTTCTTCTGGAGAAGATCGTTGACGACCTCCCAGTTCGGCTCGCAGTGGGAGTTTGGGGTTTTGGGATACACCCGCTCGTAGATTTCCCCGTCCGAGAGTTTGAGAAACGCCTCGAGATCAGACCTGGCAGCCGATGCCAGTTTGTTGATGAAGCCGTTGGAGGCTCCCGTATAGTGACGGATTTTGGAGTAGCTGAACCCGCAGTTCAGCATGGCCAATACCGTTCGTATGATGGTCATAGCAATTTTCCGTGTCATAAAGGCTCCGTATATTGATCCTGAAAACCGTGGAATCTACACTCAGTCAGATTCGCCGAAGAAGAGCTCGAGGA
>ENA-ORTP01000036-ORTP01000036.1-human-gut-metagenome-genome-assembly--contig:-NODE-36-length-153739-cov-5.031675_pt1 | contig 153739 bp, 128 predicted proteins | sample MGYA00241913_ERZ509190 | MGnify/ENA primary metagenome ERZ509190 (study PRJEB26280, sample SAMEA2338839) | human gut metagenome | biome: human gut; feature: human-associated habitat; material: faeces...
GTGTTAAGCACGCCGCCAGCGTTCATCCTGAGCCAGGATCAAACTCTCTGATAAAGTGTTTGTTCCGGGTTTCCAGGATAACTACTTGGCTATCCATGACAATTGAAGTTCCTTCAATTGTATATCCCTTTTACTGTTTTGGTTCGTTGAACCTAAGAATAAAAAATGTAAAAGAATTTTCGATTCATGTGTTTTACTGTTCAGTTATCAAGGTTCCTGTCGTTTTGACAGCTTTGATATTTTATCATATCATTTTCAGCTTGTCAAGAACTTTTTTCAAAAGTTTTTTACCAGCCATTCGGCTGTGCTGTTCTTTTTTTCGACAGCCACACTAGATTATCACATCTGTATTGGTTTGTCAAGAACTTTTTAAAACTTTTTCACTTCGTTTTCTTTTGCTTTCTGACAGCTTTTATAAGATATCATGTTTTTCTATGTTTGTCAACATCTTTTTTTATTTTCTGAAATTTTATCGATATCTCATTATTTTGTTGTTGCTTTAAGCTGAATTGTCATCAGTTTCTTAGCGACAGCTTAACTAGAATATCACATAGTCTTTTGTATGTCAACTACTTTTTTATATATTCCAGAACAATGCACATCAACGATAATTTGTCATAAATGTCTAAACAAAAAACTGCGGACACCGCTAATCGCTTGCGCCCACAGTTTCCTACTTTTCTATTTAACTACCACTTTAAGTTCTTTATCACCTATAACCTGATAGTTTAAATCTGCCTTTCTACCTTCTGTCCAAACAAAAATCTCTCTGCCTTTTCTTTTTGCATGTACAGTAACTGCCGGCTTTCCTTTCAAGTCCGGAATAACAGTAACACTTTCCGCTCCATCCTCAAAACAAGATAAACAAATCGTTGTATTTTCTGTGTAGTCATATTCTGGACTATTCGCATTTGCTCCCAGTGCCAGTATGGTATTCGCACGTACCAAAAGCGGCATAGAGAAATAATCATGTGTTTCTTTATGCCATTTTCCACCTTCTACGGTCTGCTCTGTCAGAATATTATACCATTTTCCTTCTGGAAGATAGTATTCTACTTCTCCCGATTCTTTGAAGACAGGTGCAACTAAAAGTGCATCTCCCATCATATACTGTTTATCCAGAGTTTCACAAGCTCTATCTCCTGGAAACTCCACAAACATTGGTCGCATCATTGGTGTACCTTTCTCATGAGCAATCACTGCCTGCTGATACAGATAAGGCATTAGTCTACATTTCAGTTTTACAAACTTACGCAGCACATCACAGGCTTCTTCGTCAAACAGCCACGGCACACGGTAAGAAGAAGATCCGTGTAAACGGCTGTGCGAACTCAAAAGTCCAAATTGGCACCATCTCTTGTAAATATCTGCCGGAGCAGTATTTTCAAAACCGCTGATATCATGACTCCAGAAACCAAATCCAGCACAAGCTAGAGAAAGGCCACTTCTTAACGTTTCTGCCATGGATGGGTAATTTGCAGAACAGTCACCGCCCCAATGTGCCGGGAACTGCTGCCCTCCTACTGTTGCGGAACGGGCAAATAAAACCGCCTCTCCCTCTCCTCTTTCTTTTACAAGTAAGTCAAAAACCGCTTTATTATAGAGATAAGTATAATAATTGTGCATCTTAACCGGATCAGAACCATCATAATATGCAATCTCTTTTACCGGAATTCTTTCCCCAAAATCCGTTTTAAAACAATCCACTCCCATATCTAGTAGTGTCTTTAATTTTCCTTGATACCATGCGGTCGCTTCAGGATTTGTAAAATCTACCAATCCCATTCCCGCTTGCCACATATCTGTCTGCCACACATCACCATTCTGCTTTTTAATTAAATATCCATGCTCCATTCCTTCCTTAAACAGCGGTGACTTCTGTCCAATATAAGGATTAATCCATACACAGATTTTCAATCCTCTGTCATGATATCTTTTCAGCATCCCCTTTGGATCCGGGAATGTTTTTGGATCCCAGGTAAAATTACACCATTCATACGCTTCCATCCAGTAACAATCGAAATGGAACACATGGAGAGGAATATCTCTGTCTGCCATACCCTGAATGAAACTGCTGGTGGTTCCCTCATCATAATCTGTTGTAAACGAAGTGGTCAGCCACAATCCAAAAGACCAGGCCGGAGGAAGTGCCGGTTTACCGGTTAAATCTGTGTATTTTTCGATAGTTCCTTTTGGCGTACCGCCATTAATCACATAGTAGTCCAGACGTTCTCCTTCTACAGAAAACTGAATCCTTTCCACTTTCTCGCTGGCAATTTCGTAAGAGGCATCCCCCTCATTATCCAAAAGCACACCATATCCTTTATTTGTAATATAGAAAGGAATATTCTTATATGAAATTTCACTGGCTGTTCCCCCATCTTCATTCCACATTTCAACGGTTTGTCCATTTTTTACAAACGGAGTAAAACGCTCTCCCAGCCCATAAATATATTCATCTACATCAATCGCCAATGCCTCTGCTGTATAGGATTTTTCTGTCTTATTATTTACAATATAAGCCATATTTCGAAATCCTGTATTTGTAAGTTCCCGTTCTCCATCCATGAAACGGATTCCCCAGGAATTTGGTTTCTTATCAATTACAGCTTTCGTTTTTCCTGTCTGGTAAACAAGGAATTCTTCTGTTTCCTCTATCGTCACTTCCGGCAATGTTTCTTTCACCTCAGCAAAAGGACCTTTATAAGCCGTTCCCTCAAAGTGTTTCACAGACACCTTGATCACATCTTCCATAGGGCTAGAGAGACGAATAGTCAGCAGTCCCAGATTCAGGCAATCTCCTCTATTAGAAATATGTTTTCCCGGCGCATAGACCACCAGGTCGTTCCCCTCTCTTCTATAAGAAGAATATTCCACTGCATAAAGAGGTGTCATTTCTTTTTTTATGCACCAGTAACCATCTGTAAATTTCATAAATCTTTTCTCCTTTCTGTCAGCCTTTCACGGAACCTGCGGCCACACCACCTACAATATACTTCTGTCCAAGCACAAATACAACCAGCACCGGAAGCAAAGTCAGCATAATATCTGCTGCCACCAGATTCCAGGAATTCTCAAATGCACCAAAGAAATTATATACCGCCAGTGTCATAGGCCACTGTTTTGAGTTATTCAGATAATATAATGGCATTGTAAAGTCATTCCAAACTGCCATGAAATCAAGCACAAACAAAGTAGAAATAATCGGCTTTAATAATGGTGCAATCACCTTGATAAATAATTGTACTGGTGTACAGCCGTCAAGGACTGCCGCTTCGTCAATTTCTCTTGGGATTGTACTCACAAACCCGTATGCCAAAAATAAACTAAGCGGAATATTGATTGCCGCATACAATAAAATGATTCCGATTCTTGTATTCACAAGATGAAACGCCTGCATAACCTTCATCAATGCCACATTATTAACCGGCATGGCAATACCGGAAATAATGAAATAATACAAAAACTTATTGATACCTTTCTGGTTTCTTGAAATAACAAAGGATGCTGCCGAAACCAGGATTACGATAATAACAACGCTGCATGTCGCATACAAAAGTCCATTGAAAAAAGAAGAAATCAGCTTGCCTTGCTCGATAACCGTAGCATAATTTTCAAATACCCATTCCGTAGGAAGAGAAAGCGTCATCCTATTTGCTTCCGCAGAGGTTTTAAAGGAATTCAAAAACAAAACCACAAGCGGTATAATTACAATCAGGCTTATAAACGCAGCCACAACATTTCCTATAACACGGCCGATAATTTTACCCGTTCTGCCCATTATGCTTCAACCTCCTTATTTTCCATAGATTTAATAATAAAATATAAAAGTGCCAGCATCAGGAAAAACAGCACACTGGACAGCGTTGTACCCATAGCCAGATTTCCTTTTGAAAACTCTTTGTAAACCGCAGTGTTGATAACACCTGTTGCATTTCCCGGCCCGCCATTTGTCAAAGAATAAATCATATCAAATACACGAAGTCCATATGTAACATTTAAAACCGTTACATTTACCAGAACTGGTTTTAGCAATGGCAGTGTAATACATCTGAATTTCTGAAAAAAGCTTGCCCCATCAATGCTTGCAGCTTCATAATATTCCGGTGCTATAGAAAGCAATCCTGCTATCACAACAACCATGATATAACCCATACCTTTCCAGGTATCTACCGTCATGACTGTCGGAAATACTAAGTTCAAATCCGTAAGCCAGTTTTTTGCCAGTGCATCTAATCCGATACTCCTTAAAAAATTGTTTAAAAACCCTGTAGTTGGATGCAGCATACTCTTAAATACCAAACCAACCACCAAGTAAGACATAACCTGAGGTGAAAAAATAATCATTCTCTGGAAATTCTTACATTTAATAAATTTCTGTGTCAAAAGCAATGCCAGTGCAAGACCAACCACTGTTTTTGCCGTTGTAGTTACAATTGTGAACACTACAGTATTAAAAATATATTTCCCGTATTCTGAATTGCCCTCAAAAATCTGTTTATAATTGGTAAGACCCACAAAATTTATTTCATCCGTGAAGTTATTCCAATCCGTAAAAGAATATCCAATACCTAAAACCCCGGGCAAAAAACACAGAAGAAAATAGACAAGAGCGGCTCCCGCTGCAAAATACCACGGATACAATTTTTTTCTGTTCATATACAACCTCCTGAATCTCTATAAAGCCTCTGAACTTTTGAAGAAAAGAAGGTGCCTAAAAGCACTTCCGCCTCAGACACCTCTCCTTTCACTGTTTGCCTTCTATCTTTACTTTGTCCAGCCTGGGTCTTTCTGTAATTCAGCCTGTTCTGTACGGCGGTCCATAATGGTCTTTAATACATCTTCCGGTGTAGAAGCTCCTGTGTACATTGCCTCCAAGTCTTTTCCTACATCCATCCACTGGCTGTCAATATAGTTTACAGAAGTCTGTACAACATTTGCTTTTTCCAGAGAATCAATTAAAGCCTGGTCTTCCTCTGAATACTTACTTTCAATCTCCGGCCAGCAAAGTGCACTTAAATCCGTCTGTCCATCCAGACGTTTCTGAAGGTTTTCAGGTCTTGCAAGAAATTCAAAGAACTGTTTTGCTTCTTCTACATGTTCACTTTCTTTGTTAATGAAATACGCATTGCTTGCAGGGTTTACACCAATCGCTGTATTATCTCCCCACGGCATAACAAATGCACCCATTTTTTCTGTCGCCTTAAATTCAGGAAAATCTGCTTCAATCTGTCCTCTGAATCCAAGTTCGTTGATAACCATTGCACATTTTTCTGTTGCCATTGCTTCTTTCGCATTTTCCATTGCATTGCTCAGATAATCATCTCCGAAATATCCTGCTTCTGCACATTCTTTAAGCTGTTTAATAATAGTAAGAAGATGAGGGATTTCATCCAGATCCACTTCGTTGGCATTTAATTTATCATAGATTTCAGGATCATCTGCCAGCCACAATCCGCCTGTTTCAAACAGAGGAAGCACCTGATGCCATCCATTTGTTGTCGCTTCATAGATTGGTGTAATACCTGCATCTAAAATCGTCTGGCATACATCTTTAAATTCATCATAGTTCGTAGGAACTTCAAGATTTAATTCTTCAAAAATATCTTTGTTATACAGGTAAAAATACATTTTCGCACCCGGGAAGGTAATACCATAAGTCTTATCATCTACACTGACTGCGGAACGGGCACTTTCTTCCATTCTGTCTACCCACTCCTGATCTGACAGATCCACACAATACTGATCCACATGCAAACTGGATGCCAGATTAATTGGTGTATCTGCACAGATAATATCCGGTGCTTCCCCTGAGTCTAATTTCACCTTAATCAAATCTCTCCACTGGGCATCTGGTGAAATCTGGAAATCAATCTTGATTCCTGTCTCTTTTTCAAATTCTTTCGCCAAATCCTGCACAGTACCAGTTGTTGGAAGACCGCTCTGATGACTTCCGAATGTTAAGGTAACCGTCTTTTTTCCGTCTGACCCTTCCTCACTTTTCCCATCCGATCCACATGCTGCCAAAGAACCTGCCGCCATAACCGCTGCAAGAGATAAACCTAACATTTTCGCTATATTCTTTTTCATGATTTCGCTCCTATTCATTTATTTTTTAGAAATTACGTCTATATTTTATCGATAAAACACGTTTCCTTTGGTGTAGATACATAATAGCACAACACCAGCTATCACAAAATAGACAAAACAGAACTCTGATTTGCATTTTTTTGAACCATCCTATATAATTTATTTTTGAAAAAGGAGGAAAGAAAATGGCAAAATCACCAAAACGATATTCTCAAAAAATGTATTTATTTAGCATTTATGGACTTTTTATTCTGACTCTTCTTTGTATTTTTTTCACGTTTACTTATACGCACTACAAAAATAATACCATAGCAGAGGCAAAAAAAGACTCCGAAAACCTGTGTGTTTCACTCTCAAATGCCGTTACCACACAGTTAGATAACATGTCCACCATCTCCATGAATATTGTTTATTCCAATGCCATTAAAAATAACTTCAAGGAATTTTCTTACATGTACCGGCAGACAGGAACAAACCCAGAAGCCCTGATAGCTTCCCGGGAAAAGGTTACGGCCATCAACGAAATCGTCACAGCCATTATAGGCGCCTACCAGTCTGCTTCAGAAATCAAACTCTATACCATGGATGGCTCCTGCGTGGAAGCAGGATATTGGATGAGAACTTCCAATGTCAATCTTGAATCCATAGAGTGGTACGAGGAAGTAATGAATCTAAACGGGCATAAATATTTTACTGAACCATCCTATCACCAGGATCTCCCCAGCACAGAAGGCAGCAGCAACCCCAAATTCATTTCTCTTGTCAGAATGTTTTTGGACAGTGCCGGAAAGCCAGAAGGTATCGTAGAAGTTGTTCAGGATTGCAACACTATTTTTTCTCTTGCTTCACAGATTGAACAATCCAACCCTGGAACCACTGTGACGATTTACAATTCAAGGAAAGAAATGGTCTATCCATACACAACACCAAGAGAAGAAGATTATTATTCCGAAATTCAGCACTCTGGTTTAAAACCAAATAACGGAGAGCTAATTACTACAGGCAATAACAACTCCGTATTACTCACATACGAATCTCTAAGCGAATATGGCTGGACTGTAATTGTAACAAAGGAACAAGAGGCTGTTTATCTGCCCCTTCACAATTATCGCAATATGGTTTTTCTCATCGGAGGCGTTTCTATCATACTTACAATGTTAATTTGCTTTTTCATCTCACAGAGGCTTACAAAACCTCTGGAAAAACTCACAAAAGCAACAGGAAAAATAACCATCAACAGAGTTTTATCTGAGGAAAAAGTAAACCTTACTTCTGCTGACAGCAACATCAGGGAACTTTCTATTCTATGCGACTCTATACGCAACATGTACGAAAAGCTTCGCTCCACTTCACAGGAAGTTCTACTGTCCCGTTCAGAGGAAACAAGGGCAAAACTCCAGGCTACGCAATCCTTGATTAACCCTCATTTTCTTTATAACAGTCTTACGAATATCAGCATCATGGCTGAAGAAGAAATGAACGAAGATATTGTGAAAATCTGCGGCGCTCTATGTGATTACTTCCGCTATATTACATCCGGACAGGAAATGATTGTACCTCTGGAAGAGGAAATTTTTTATACAGAACGCTATCTAAAATGTATGAAGTTTCGTTTTGGCGACGAGTTCGAATATAAAACTTCTATTGCACAAGAAACAGAATCTTTCCTGATTCCAAAACTTTTAATTCAGCCAATTGTAGAAAATGCTTTCAAATACGCTTTTTGTGTCAGTCCTCCTTGGCGTTTAATGATTCGCTCATATGCCAAAAATGAAACTTGGTTTCTGGAAATAGAGGATAACGGCGGAACCATGAGCAATGAAAAAAAGAAGGAATTAATACATCTATACGAAAACCTAAACATGAACGAAGAACTGAAATCTATGGAAATAGGAGGAATGGGATTGAAAAATGTCTATCTCCGGTTAAAGCTGCTTTATGGAGAAAACGCAATTTTCAAAATAACAAATGACTATCCAGGAAGAACTATTTTTATAGTAGGCGGTCCTATTTACCATTCAAGGGAGGAATATTATCATGAGCACCCAAAACTATAAATACGTTGTTGTAGAAGACGAGCACTTAATCAGAAAGAATATCATTAAAAAAATCTCCTCACTTCAGCTCCCCTTTACACTTGCCGGAGAGGCTTCTAATGGGCTGGATGCACGGGATATAATAGAAAAAACATGTCCAAATCTTGTTATTACGGATATTCGTATGCCACAGTTTGACGGTCTTGAACTAGCTCATTATCTGTACAAAAATCACCCTCATATTAAAGTGGTTATTTTAAGCGGATACAATGACTTTTCCTACGCTCAGTCTGCAATCAAATTTCAGGTTAAAGATTATTTATTAAAACCCGTAACATTAGAAGCCCTGTCAGAATCTCTCACTAAAATCCTCACCTCTATTCAATCTGAAGCAGGAGAATTAGATGCTTTGCGTACAGATTCCGGACGTTTAGACCAGAAAAATATTTGTGAACTTCTGGAAAAATATTTAAAAGACCACTACAAAGAGGAGGTTTTCTTCGGAGAACTCGCCCAAAAATTTGGCTTTACTCAGGAATATCTGGGAAAAATATTTAAAAAATATTCCGGTGAAACGCCATCCAAATACCTGACACGCCTGCGTATGAACGAAGCCAAACGGCTTCTTCTGGACAACCAGGAAATGGAAATACAGAAAATCGGAGAACTGGTAGGATATAAAGATGGATTTTATTTCAGCAGAGCCTTCAAATCTTACACCGGAATCCAACCCAGCGAATTCCGCAACCAAAAATAAAAAACTGCCGGAAAATCAACACCCTAATTAGTGCTTGATTTTCCGGCAGCCCTTTTATCCCATCTTAAATTCCATCATCTTCCACATTCTCTTCTGTAAGCTGCCTGATTTCTTCCTCATCAAACTCAATCTCCGGCAGCAATTCAAAATAAAAGTCCGTATATTTCTGAGCCAAAGCCGCAATACAACGGTTCTGATACATCTTAAATCTTCGGACTGACAGCTCATCTTTTTCCAACTTTATGTAAGCACTGATCCATAGCTTCCGCCCTGTCTTCACTACCTCAAAATATAATTCTGAATAGCTGCAATCTTTCAATTCCGGCTCAACAGTCTCTCTTATCTCCTGTATCGTTTCTTCATCCGGCGAAATCAAAAGCAAATCCCGAATACCCGATACCACGGTACCTATTGGTTCAGGAAGCATGATAAGGGACAACACAATGGCCAGTATAGAGTCCAGATAAGGCGTTAATTTCTGGAACCACTCAAACGGAACCAGTATAGGAAGGAAAAAGGCCAGGGTCATTCCCATGGAAATCACACTGTCTATCTTCCAGCCCTGCATTTCTGTTTCTATGATGGGAGAATTCAAAGTCCGGTTCTTACGTTTCAGATAAAGGGCTACAATAATGCTGATGAGCATACCAGCCAGTTCAAACCAGGCTAACACGCCAAATGCCACCCGATGCCCTCCATGAAACAATATGTTGATACTGTTGGAAATCATGCCTATGGTTACCGCAGACATGGTAATGCCCTTTATCACAACAAAAACTGTTTCCAACTGCATATGCCCAAACGGATATTTCTCATTACTTGGCTGATAAAGCAACGGAATCAAAAAAACCGAAGGAAGCAGCATACAGAATTCAATTCCGTCATACACTGCATCCAAAAGCACCGCCTGGGAACTTGTTACTATAGCCATAATAAGCTCTAAAACTACAAAGAGGAGATTTCCATAGAGGGAAACCGTCATTGCCCTCTTTTCCTTTTTGGGGCTCTTTCTGCCTATACGCATCTATATTACCTTTCTGTCTTCTTTGTACTCTTTATCCCATTATGGCACATTCTTTGAATTTCTCCCCACTATTTTTTTCTTTTTATATCCCGCAAATGCTGTTATACAGGTAAAATCAAGGAAAAATCGAAAAAACACATTTTCCACCAGACACATCACGTATGCTCAAACCACATCATTTGTGTTTACTTGCAAATTTTGTGTGTAAATACGCTGAAAAAACGCCGTAATTGTCAATATAGAGCCATAAATTGCATATAACAAATAAAATTTTATCATAAACAGCCAATTAAGTAAACCCATCACTCCTGCAAGCACAGTAACTCCAAATCCAAAAATCTGTATCTGAGGCGCTGTTTACGCAAATCCCCAAGAAACCCGGGAGCCTGGTTTCAGCATACTGCATCCGGTTCGTAACGAATCGAATATTTGATTCTGTTATTTCTGCAAAAACATGGAGCTTCATAACCAGTTCCATATCTTCGCCCAATGTGTCGCTATCATATCCCCTGCCGCTACTACAATTACAGGCTGGCACAAGAATCGATACCGGAAAATAAAACTCATGTTTCAGTTCATTTCCGATACTACGCATACGCTCTACGTGATATAACCTCCAGGCTCCTACCGTTACAGAAAGGAACGGATATGACACATACAAAAGTAAATATAGCAGAAAAAACACCACCATAACGTCTAAAAATCCAGAATTCATTACTGTCATGCCATTTCTCCTTTCATGCAATCAAGCATTTCTGCCGCGTATTTATCTCCACTGTTTTTCAGTTTTTCTTCCTCCTCTTTCGGTATTCCCAACTTCACCAGCGAAGAAGCTGCATTGTGTTTCACATACCAATCTCTACTATGCAATACCTCCATAAGAACTTCTATGTAATCTATCATGTTCACACCCTCTGTCCGGATGATAGATTGAAATAACATATACAAAGTAAGCTTTTTCCATAGAAAGACGTCTTAAAGAATAAATTAGATTGTTATCTTCATAAAGTCAAACAGCTTTTCTCTCTTCTGCTAATCTGTCACAACAGAATCTGCTCATGAAAAAAGCCCCTGCTTCTGCTGTAAAAGACTTTTTTCTGCACCTTTTCCAGCACATCCGCTCAGAGCTAAAACTATAGTTATTACTATTATAAGTCTATTTTTTCATATCCCCTCTAAATACAACTTTACACTGACAAAAAGCGGAAACCTCTAAAAGAAGTTCCCGCCTCTCTATTTCATCTATTACTGAGCTAATTTAACAGGATTAACCTTTACGCTTGGTCCCATTGTAGAAGCCAAAGATACGCTCTTTAAGAACACACCCTTTAATGCGCTTGGTCTAGCCTTGTTGATAGCTCCCATAAGCGTCTGGAAGTTGTCCGCTAACTGCTCCTCTGTGAAAGAAGCTTTTCCGATTGGCACGTGAATGATGTTTGTTTTATCAAGACGATATTCAATCTTACCAGCTTTGATATCCTGGATAGCTTTTGCAACGTCCATAGTTACTGTACCAGCTTTTGGGTTTGGCATTAAGCCTTTAGGTCCGAGAACACGTCCCAGACGTCCAACAACGCCCATCATGTCCGGTGTAGCAACAACAACGTCAAAGTCTAACCAGCCTTCATTCTGGATCTTCGGAATTAAATCCTCAGCTCCTACGAAGTCTGCACCTGCTGCCTGTGCTTCATCAGCTTTTGCGTTCTTAGCAAATACTAATACACGAACAGTTTTACCTGTTCCGTGAGGCAGTACAACTGCGCCACGAATCTGCTGTTCAGCATGACGTCCGTCACAGCCTGTTCTGATATGAGCTTCGATTGTTTCGTCAAATTTAGCTACGGCTGTTTTCTTTACTAAAGAAATTGCCTCTGCTGGATCGTATAAATTTGTACGGTCAACTGCTTTTGCAGCCTCTGCGTATTTTTTTCCGCGTTTCATATAAATAACCTCCTAGTGGTAATTGCGGGAATGTCCCTCCCACGTTTGTTGATAGTCACAAAACTAATTATTCTTCTACTGTAATACCCATACTTCTTGCAGTTCCGGCAATCATGCTCATAGCTGCTTCTAAGGAAGCTGCATTTAAGTCTGGCATTTTCATTTCTGCAATTTCCTGGATTTTAGCTTTGGAAATTGTAGCTACTTTTGTTTTGTTTGGAACGCCTGAACCAGATTTGATGTTACAAGCTTTCTTTAATAAAACTGCAGCCGGCGGAGTTTTTGTGATGAAGCTGAAACTTCTGTCCGCATATACTGTAATAACAACAGGGATAATTAAATCTCCCTTGTCTGCTGTTCTTGCGTTAAATTCTTTTGTAAACTGTACAATGTTTACACCGTGCTGACCTAAAGCAGGACCAACCGGTGGTGCTGGTGTTGCCTTTCCAGCAGGAATCTGTAATTTAATATAACCTGTTACTTTCTTTGCCATTTTCGGCACCTCCTATAATGTGGTAATTGCGGGAATGTCCCTCCCACGAGCCATGTGACATTATGACCCTTACATACTGTTTACTGTTTTGTCTTATGAAAGACTTTTTACTTCTGCGAAACTTATTTCTACCGGCGTTTCGCGGCCAAACAGCTCAACACTGATTGTCACAATCTGTTTTGCTTCATTGATACTCTGAACAACGCCCACAGTATCCTTCCAAACACCGCCTGTGACAACAACACTGTCGCCTTCTTCAAAGTCAACCTCAAGCTCTCTGACGGCTGAAATGCCAAGAGCCTCAATTTCCTTTTCTGTCAGCGGAACCGGCTTTGAACCTGGACCAACAAATCCTGTAACACCGCGGGTGTTTCTTACAACATACCATGTGTCATCATTCATTACCATATGAATCAGGACGTAACCTGGGAACATCTTTTTCTGAACCTGCTTTTTCTCACCGTTCTTCAGTTCCACAACGTCCTCCATAGGTACACGGACTTCTAAAATCTGGTCCTCCAGGTGTCTGTTCTCTATTGTCTTATCAATGTTGGCTTTTACCTTGTTTTCATACCCTGAATAAGTATGAACAACATACCAATTTGCTTCTGACATTCTAATTCACCTTGTCCTTACTTAATAATTAAGTTCAGCAGCTGCAGAATCCCGCTGTCAATAACAGCAATAAACACGCCAACCACAGCAGTAATAGATACCACTGCAACCGTCTGTTTTACAAGAGTCTGCTTATCAGGCCAGATTATTTTCTTAAACTCTGCCTGAAGTCCTTTGATCCAGTTCTTTTTTGGAGCTTTCTGCTTTTTTTCTGCTTCCATAAATCCACCCTCTTAAACCGAATTATTTGGTTTCTTTGTGTAATGTATGAGCTTTACAGAATTTGCAGTATTTCTTTGTTTCTAAACGCTCCGGGTGATTCTTTTTTTCCTTTGTCATGTTGTAATTACGCTGTTTACATTCTGTACATGCCAATGTGATTTTTACGCGCACGACTTCTCCACCTCCATGTGTCTTTTATCGCTGACAGCTTCACAGCGCTGTCATTATGCAACGTCTTGTTACCGCGACCAGATGCTTCTTTTTATAAGTAATTTCTCCGGGCGTATCCCGAAAAATTAGGCACAAAAAAAAGACCTGCTTCCACTGTCGCTTTGTAAGCGTATCATAGACGAAGGTCTTTGTCAAGTTATTCTTTATCTAAATCCAGGATTTTGCATTCCCCGTAAATCTTCCCCAGAACCTTTCCCAGACAGCGAAGCTCTTCTTCCTTTTCCACCTCAATGTCCGGCTCCATAACATTTAACGCCCTGAGTCTGCAAACCCCGTCCTTACGGTACAGAGTCCTTATATAACAGATTCCTTTAAAGCAAAACATACCAATTTCATTATGAGAAGCTTCCTCTTCTGATATTGCAATAATATCATACTTTCTGAAAACCGGCTCGTACTTATCAATCTGAATCTGAAAACAGTAATTCGTCCCTTTTGGTACATGCTGCCCCTTTACCTGAACCCTTTTTGCATATTCCTGCAAAAGAAAACCGGCATTGGTTTTTCGTACTCCCGGAAAGTAACACTGCAGCGCAACCCATCTCTGAGATTTGACGCGCTCATATTCTTCATTAATCACAATCCGTACAAGACGCTTTCCATTTTCTGTCAATCCCCTGTACTTTTCCAGGGCTTCCTGCTCTTCTTCATTCATTTCAAACCGAAAAACCTTTTTCACCGTCGGATTAGAAATATAATCCGCATACAGATAATTGGCATCTACCTCCAGTGTATTCATTAATGAAATCAACAACTCCAGCTTAGGAATACTGATGTTATTCTCATAATTTGCAACAGCAGAAGGCGTCACATGCACTTTTTCTGCCAACTCATTCCTTGTAAATCCCAATTCTACTCTGCGTCTGCGAATCCTTTCCCCAATGCCCATAGTACCCTCCCAAACTCTGCTTTCTGCCTGTATCTGTTTTTTGTTCCGTATTGCCCTACATATTATATAAGAAATCATACTACAAGATTCTTGCAAAGACAACACGTTTGTCAAACTTCCTGTAAAATTTAATTGACTTTTCTTCGCAAATAACGTAAACTAATATTACAATCTGAAAAACAGATAAAATGTTACGCAATTTACGGGGGAATGTATGGATATCAAACAACAAATCATTGAGCTGCTTCAGGAAGCCAATGAGCGTCAGATAAAATGTATATACGAATTCATTAAATTCTTAACAAAATCCCTCTAATCATTTCTGTGCAGCATCTGCAAATAGCAATACAGCAACCTTTTCCAGGGAACTCCACTCCTCTTCTGTAAAATTAGAAAGCGCAAGAAGAAATTTTTTCTTAAAAGAGTTTTCCTCTTCTCTCAGAACCTGACCAAACCACCTGGAAAGCTTTAAATCAGGTGTTACATCAATATACATTTCCCCTTTGCCTGTCCGCAGCCATTCTCCATTTACCCCAAACTCTCTGCATATAGATACAAGAACTGCTTCAATAGGAATACGCACACTGGTTTCATATGTTGCAATGGTATTTCTCGAAACACCGATTTTGTCAGCAAACTGCTGCTGCGTCATTCCGGCCTTCTGCCGAATCGCCTTTATTCTATCCTTCAAATTCGTCAATGCCCCTTTAATGTTTTATATAATCATGACCCTATGGTTATAGTGACTTAACTATATTAATGGAAAACTGTTTCGTTGTCAACAAATTTATGTTGACATATGTCGCAAAAGGACATATAATTGTTTCGTTAAGACATTACCTTTTTCTATATACATGTATCATCTTCATGTTCCATAGATAATATTTCACAGAAAGGAGTATTCTGTAAAAATGAGAAATGACATTGTTGACATTTTATTAGAACTGGGAATACCGGCAGGTGTAAAAGGCTTTACCTATATCCATGATGCATTGGAGCTTTTTGACACAGATACTTATTACAGCAGTGGAAAGATCTGTTCCCTGTATGCCGATATTGCCTTAAAAAGAGGTACAACTCCCTCAAGCGTGGAACGAGCCATACGTCATGCTTTTGAAACCGTCACTACAAAGGGGAACCGGGAGGTTGTAGAGCAATATCTGGATCTGGTAAACACACAAAATTCAAATCTCCTGCGAACCCTGTATTTCAGGCTGAAACAACGAAGAAACCAGCAACAACCGCAAATAGCGCCTGAACACCCGTGTAATGCACAGAATTGCATTTATAAGAAACAAATTTATCAGGAAGCTGTAGATAAAATTTCTACAGAAATGGGGTCTTATCTTTTCAAACTCATCGAATCTACGAAAAACAATCCTGAAGTCCTGCAACAACTGCTTGAACTTTCCTAATCCCTTTTATCCGCGAGGCTGCCACACAAAACAAAGTTTCTACTTCTTTCTTATATAACAGCCTCGCATTCTTATAAGTTCTGCAAAATTTTCTCTGTTTCTTTTTATTTATGACAGTCTTTTGACGAGCCCTGGGTTATACTGTATCCAGATACTGAAAACTCATCTTATTCTCATACAGAAAGGGGCAGTTTCATGAACCTTAACAGCAATCTTCAAACACAAATCAACGCTTTCAAAGCAAGCTACCCACTCCCTGACCTTGTAAAAGACAGACTGCAGGAGCCTTCCATGCCTTTTTATGGAACGAAAATCCTGACACAGGCAGTCACAGCCCTTTTGCAGGGAGAAAATCTGCTGCTCTGCGGGGACAAAGCAACCGGAAAAAATATTCTGGCGGAAAATCTGGCATGGATTTTCGGACGCCCTGTCTACAACGTTTCCTTTCACGTCAACACAGACAGCAGTAACCTGATTGGAACCGATACCTTTATAAATAATGAAGTTACACTGAGAAAAGGTCCTATCTATCAATGTGCACTTTACGGCGGCTTTGGCATTTTAGATGAAATTAATATGGCAAAAAACGATGCAGTAGCTGTTCTCCATGCAGTTTTGGACTACCGCAGAATTATGGACGTACCAGGATATGAAAAAATCAATCTCCACCCTGCCACACGCTTTATCGGAACCATGAATTACGGTTACGCCGGAACAAAGGAATTAAACGAGGCTCTGGTATCCCGTTTTATGGTTATCAATATGCCTTCTTTAACTGAACATCGCCTGGAACAAATTATAAAAAACGTCTTTCCTTCTATAAATCCGGACGCATTGGAGCAATTCTGCGGACTGTTCCTGGATTTACAACTAAAAGCCAAAAACGGGGAAATTTCCACAAAAGCTGTGGATATGCGTGGACTTCTGGGAGCTATACGACTCATACAGGGTGGACTGACCCCAGCAGAAGCAATTGAAATGGGTATTACCAATAAATGCTTTGATACTTTTGAACGCGAACTTATCAGCGATATTGTGATAACTCGTATCCCGGATACCTGGAAAAGCGGTGATGTATTCTCATGAAAGATTTTATAGATATGGAAACCCGAATGCAGAACCTGCTCTGGACTGTATGCGGGGATTATGCTGCAGAAGCAGAACTTGATGTGCAAAATTTTCAGAAATCCAGATACATTGCATTTTACGATATCATTTGTCAGGGAATGTTTAAAAAACATTTTGATGCCGACGCCTTTGACCACTTTATCGCCCGCAAAGTATACCAGGGCGCAAGCCCTTCCGTTCTTCTGTCTATTTCCAAACTGTGTATAGACAGCGCAGTTCACGAAAAAGCCTGCGCAGAACGGAAAGGCGTAGCTTCTATTCGCCAAAAAGCCTTTGCTGACACGCTGGAAAAAGATGCCATGCGGCTAAGCCATACAGACTGGGGCTATCTGGAGGCCTGCTATCTGCGGCGTATCCTTTTTCACGATACTGCCGACAGCCGAATAGAACCTTTGCTTGATAAAATGTGCGCCCTTTCCTCCACCTCTTCTACAGAGGAAATCTGCAGATGTACAGAAGAAATCTATAAAATTGCTTATGAAAAAGGGTTTGCAAAATATTTCAAAGGCCTGAACCGACAGGTAAAAAGCTCTGACAAAAATCAGAAAGAATACACGGACAAAGAGGCAGCCGATGAAATCCAAAGCTCTGACAGCGAAGAGCATACAATCAGTATTTTCAGCGGACATGTAGAGGCACAGGATAATGGTCAACGCAAACGTCCTCATGCCTCCGTTGTACAACTGGACAACAAATCTTCTGCCCATTTAAAAGAATATATTGAAATAAATTACGGTATAAGCTGTCTTACTTCCGGAGAACAAAAAGCCCTGCAGTCCCAAATGTGCAGAGGAACCCACAAGGACTGTCTGCTTCATGTGACAAAAGGCGTACTTCATGGCGGAGTAAAAGCAAACGCAAAATCCGAATATGTAAAAAAAGTAAAAGAAGAAAACCTGCGGGTATACCGACAAAATCTGACAATTACCCGGCAAAATATCCAACTTCTGGCAAATACCTTAAAAAGAGCGCTGCTTACCAGAACAGAACCGGAACGATACAGCAGTGAATATGGGAATATCTGCGTAAACAAGCTGTGGAATCTGGGACGCACAGACAACACGCACCTATTCTGGCGTGAGCTGATACAGGATAACTCTGATTTCGCAGTAGAAGTTCTGATAGATGCCAGCGGCTCCCAACAGCGGCGGCAAAGCCTGGTAGCTTTGCAGGGCTATATTATCAGCGAAGCTTTAAGCATTGTGAGAATCCCTCACCGGGTTCTGGGATTTTGTACCTTTGGAGCCTATACTGTACTGACAGAATACCGGGATTATAAAGACAGCCGGGAAGCAAATGAACACATTTTCGAATTTTACGGTTCTGCCAACAATCGGGACGGACTTGCAGTAAAAGCTGCTGCCGACAGCCTGGACAAACAGCCTCAGGAAAATAAAATTCTTATTGTGTTAAGCGACGGCAGACCCAATGATATTATTGCAGCAAGTCTGAAAAAACAGGAAACTGCTCCCAAAAAGGAACCCTATTGCCTGGATTTTGCTGTAAAAGATACTGCTTCCGAAATCCGAAAGCTGAGAAATCGAAACATTGCTGTTTTGGGAGTTTTTGCAGGAGAAGAAGAAGATCTTCCTGCAGAGAAGAAAATTTTTGGCAAAGACTTTGCCTATATTCACGATATTTCCGGTTTTGCCCATGTAGTTGGACGCTATCTGGAGAAAAAGCTGCTGCCCTTCTCCTAAAGGGAGAAGGCAGCCTCCTTTGCATTCTTCATCAGTTTTTCCAAAACCTCATCTGAAAATCCATAATACCCTTGAATCATCTGAAGCTCTCTTGTCATACTTGTATTGCTGACAGTCCGATTGTCTGTATTAATGGTAATTGGTATTCCTTTGTCCAAAAACAGCTCTAAAGGATATTCTTCCATACTTTTCACTGCTTTTGTCTGCAAATTACTGACCGGACACATCTCAAAGGGAATCTTATTTCTCGCACAGTAATCCATAAACTTCGGATCCTTCCTGGCCGCAATTCCATGCCCAATCCTGGACGCCCCAAGTTCCAACGCATTCCATATACTCTCTACGCTTCCGCACTCTCCTGCATGAATAGTAAAGGGAATCCCCAACTTCTTTGCCATTTCAAACATTTCCGCCTGCTGCTGTACCGGATATGCAGCTTCATCACCTGCCAGATCTACTCCGCAGACACCATATCCATAATATTCCTTCGCTGTCTTTACCAGCTCCGCATTTTTCTCCGATGGCATATGACGCATACCGCACAAAATCAGATTACCACGAACACCGTATTCTGCTGTTCCCTGCTTCAATCCTTCCAAAGCCGCCTCTATAATCTGCTCTGCGGACAGGTCTTCTCTCACAGAAAGCAACGGTGCGAAACGGATTTCCATATATACCACCCGTTCTTTTGACGCTGTTTTCATAACATCTTTCACTGCTGCTGTAAAATTCTCTTTGGTCACAAGACATTCCAGGGGTAAATCAAACTTTGTCAGGTATTCCGCCAGACTTTTACATTGGAAATCCGCAAAAAGTCGCTTCTCAAGATTGTCCCCGCCCAGCTTAATCCCCACCTGACCGGCCATACTGCGGATACACTCCACAGATAAAGAGCCATCTAAATGACAGTGCAAATCATATTTTTCTAAATTCTGCAAAAAGCTCATAACCGCCTCTTCCTTTCTATGCCATACATGCTCTGTGAATTTTCTATATCTATACTGTAACACGATTTGCACTGTTTGACTACCACTGAGGCTTTATATCCGGACAATGGCGCACCTTCATGGCTGCCCGCATTTCCACATAACAGCCGCATATCCGACACATACCGAAAGCCAGATTTTCACATTTCTTACACCTGAAGAGCCTCTCCTGATACTCCTCTTTTGCCACCTTGTCCTCCTGAGGAAGATTTTCAATGTAAGAATACATATTTTCAAAATATTCCCTTTCTGACGTCTCCCTTAAAAGGCATTTTCTGCATATTCTCTGCGGATTCTCCGGCATTTTATTTCACCTCTAAATGAACAACACTGCATTTTGGAATTGTCAATTTCAAGCCACTGTCTGTAAGTTCTGCTTTATCAAAAACTTCTACTTTCACCTCTTCCGGTTCATCAAAGGTATTCTTTGCATGCATTTCCCCTGTCACAATTTCGCCCTTCACTTTAGACACCTGAGCGCCAACCATCACTGCATCAATCTCATAATCCTCTTCTACAGACAGATTAGTAAGGGTTATATGCAAAGCCCCATCCTCTGCCAGAGAAACAGATTCTGTCAGATTCGGTACTTTCCACTCGCCTTCTCCAATAGCCTTTGTTTCTATATAACTGTCCAGAAGCTCTGCCTCCTGATGATGTTTATACATATTAAATACATGGTAAGTAGGGGTTTTCACCATCTTTGCTCCTTCTGTAAGAAGAACAGACTGCAGAACGTTTACCATCTGAGCCAGGTTTGCCATTTTAACTCTATCGCTGTGCTTGTTAAAGATATTCAGTGTGATTCCCGCCACCAAAGCATCGCGCATAGTATTCTGCTGATAGAGAAAGCCGGGATTTGTACCAGGCTCACAGGTATACCAGGTTCCCCATTCATCTACAATCATACCAATCTTTTTTTCCGGATCATAGGTATCCATAATCGCTCCATGGCGCTGAATCAACTCTTCCATATATAAGGCTTTTTTCAGAGTTTTATACCATACCTCTTCGTCAAAATCTGTAGCGCTTCCTTTTATCTCCCAGCCCTCTGGGTGTACATAATAGTGTAAGGACAATCCGTCCATAAATCCATGCTGTGATGGCTGTGCATGGCGGAAAGCCGTTGCCAGAACCTCTTCTGTCCATTCATAATCATCTACATTTGCGCCACAACAAATCTTTTCAATATGTTCTCCTGCCTTGTAATCTCTTACATAAGTCTGGTATCTGCGATATTCATTTGCATAAAAATCCGGATTCATATTGCCCCCGCAGCCCCAGTTCTCATTTCCCACACCAAAGAAATCTACCTTCCATGGTTTTTCATGTCCGTTCTTTGCCCGAAGCTCTGCCATTGGAGAAACCCCGTCAAAGGTCATATACTCCACCCATTCTGACATTTCCTGCACAGTGCCGCTTCCTAAATTTCCGTTAATATAAGCTTCACAGCCAAGCTGCTCACAAAGTTCAAAAAATTCATGCGTACCAAAGCTATTATCTTCTACCACACCTCCCCAGTGGGTATTAATCATTTTCTTTCTTGTTTCCTTTGGACCGATTCCGTCCCTCCAGTGGTATTCGTCTGCAAAGCAACCTCCCGGCCAGCGCAGCACCGGCACTTTGATTTCCTTAAGTGCCTCAACCACATCGCATCTCATACCATTTACATTCTCAATAGGAGAATTTTCCCCCACATAAATCCCCTCATATATACATCTTCCTAAATGCTCAGAAAAATGTCCGTAAATCTCCTTATTGATTTTACTTACCTTTTTATTTGCATTAATTACAAGCTTTGCCATAATTGATTCTCCTTTATTCGATTTGACTGTATGCAATCCGTACCTTAATATCCTGATTATAGTTGCCGAAGCCTCTTCCGAAAATAGTAATACCACCTATATTCCTTGCCGACTCTTCTACTTGAAGCTTAAACCGAATGGAACTTTTATAGTCCAGATGAAACCGCTCTATATCCACATCGGATATCTTTAATCCATCCACAAACGTACCTTCTCGGTTAATCACAAGCATTTTCAGAAGACCGTACTGATTCCAATTGGGAAGCCACCAGTCTGGCGTAAAAATCCCACGTACATCACCATAGTCCCCTGGACTTGTCCATGTACCGATTTTCTCATCGTTTAAATAAAAGGAAATATCGGAAGGCCAGTCATTATTTGTCCCCGGAGCTTCTGATCCAATTTCCAGCGAAAGGGCAATCTGTTCAATTTTTGTCGCACCTGGCAAAAGATTGGGAATCCTGTATTCCACATATCCTTTTGTAAACCAGAGAATCCTTGCTTTAATTCTGTCTGGGTGGGCGAAATATCTCGGATCGTCAACCTCTCCCACTAAAGCTGTATCTGTTGCCAGACCGCAGGTTGGATATACTTCATAGTCAGAATAATGTCCTACGTTTACCTCTGTATTATAAATATTCTTTCTGCCTTCTGTTTCTCTGCTCTCGATTTCCACCAAAATCTTATCCACATTCACTCTGCACAGCTTCTGATTCCCATGTCCTTCATGCTCTGTAAGCACCTTAACAATTCCGGTTTCCTCCAGCTTTTTCATATGGCTGGTCAATGCGCCATTGGTAATTCCCAGACCGGATGCCAGCTCATTCATATTCATTTCACGGTTTTCCAACAGAAGTTTAAGAATCTGAATTCTGATTTCTGAACCAAGAGCCTTAAAAACCTCAAGGCCTTCATCTAAATTTTTGATATGCAGCATTACTTCTTCCCACTTTCCAGATGTTCTTAATCATTTTAGATTTATCTAAACAATACTATACAGGAATTTCAAATGTCCTGCAATACTGGATTTAGCAGCCTTATTCCTTGCATATCTTCTGAAAACGCTCCCTTTCTTAATCTCTGTACTTACATTTTAATGAACTTTCAAGTTGTTTTTCGCTTTTATAAAATACAGTCTGTTTTCGATGTATCACCATACTCAAAAACAGGAAATCCGTCTTCATTATATTGCACTTGCATAATCATAGCATGACGATTAGGGTCATACAGAGAATCCCCTTCTATTTCATCATACTGTCGCGCATGATAAACACACAGGTCTGTCATATCGTCTTCTGCCTTTACAAAAGAATTGTGTCCCGGACCATAAATACCCTTTTCCTCATCGGTTGCCAAAACAGGAACCTTAACCTTTGTCCACACATGGGGATCCAACAAATCTTCTTCTTCATCTGCATACAGCATTCCCATGCAATAACAGCTTCCCGTTGCGCTGGCAGAAAAAGTCAGATAGATTCTGCCTTCATGCTTCAATATTGCCGGTCCTTCATTCACCCAAAAACCTTCCCGTTCCCACGCATAATCCGGTGTTGTCAGCAGTACCTGAACCGTTGCCAGCTTATTTGGGGCTTCTAATCTGGCAATATACAGATTGGAAATCTGCTTTCCTACTCCTGTCTTCTCTGCCCATATCCAGTAATATTCACCTTTATTTTCAAACACTGTTGCGTCCAGAGAAAATGCATGAAAAGAAAACTCGTCATCATCTGCAGCCTGCATCATCCCCAGTTCTTCCCATTCATCTTCCAAAGGATTCTGTCCTTTGCAATGTAAAACATAAGGACGAATTTTCCATATGTCCGCAGCGTCTCCGGCAGCATAATAGATATACCATTCCCCGTAAAGATAGTGAAGTTCCGGCGCCCAGATATGAATACTCTGCTCTCCTTCTTCATGCTTTCTCCAAAGAACATGCTCTTCTGCCTGCTTCAGACCTTTTATGGTCTTAGCACCCCGCAGAACAATCCGGTCATACTCTGGCACAGATGCCGTAAAGTAATAGGTTCCGTCTGTGTGCTTATACATATACGGGTCTGCGCGCTGCAAAATAAACGGTTTGTTGTAGTCAGTGACTCGAAAATTGTGTTGATTCATAACTCTGACCTCCTGCATCAGATTTCTTTTTTATAGTTTCAGTCTACAACAGATTGTTCTTTTTCGCAATATTTATTTTAGATTTTATTAAAATATTATATATTTATTTGAAATCAAAAAAACAGCAAGACACCTGATTTCTCTATCTTTTACACGTTTTCCCTGCTAATCCTCTGAAAGAGTCGCTTTAACACCAGCACTGCCGCTACGGCCAATACCACTTCTGCTGTAAGCTGTGCATAAGCAAGCCCGTAAAGCGGAAACAGGAAATTCAAAATATAAAGCGCCGGAATCTCCAGCACAATTTTTCTCATAATCGCAAAAAGCAGAGCCTCTCTTCCCATTCCCACAGCCTGGAACACGCCGACTGCCAGAAAATCCATGCATAAAAACGGCAATCCCAGACAGAATCCACGAAGGAATCTCGTTCCATATGCCACAATAGTTCCATTATCCATAAAAAGCTGTGTCAACTGCGCCGCTCCCACAAAATATCCTGCTGCTACGACTGTAATAAATCCCAAGCTGGCTTTTGCCGAAAATGTCAAAGCTCCTTTCATACGCTTGTGATTTCTACTGGAATAATTGTAACTGATAAGCGGCATAATGCCCTGGGAAAGTCCCATAGCAATATTCATAGGAACCATATTGATTTTCTGTGTAATTCCCATGGCTGCCACTGCATCTGCCCCAAAAGAAGAGGTAAAATTATTCAACAGCGTCATACCTGTAACATTTAAGAGATTCTGAATAGATGCCGGAACTCCTACACTGCAGATACCCCAGACAATCCGTTTCTCAAAAGTAAATTTCCGGGGATTCACACACACAAAGGTATTTCCTCTCTTTTTGAATAAAAGCAGAAAAAAATACAGGCAGGCAACACAGTTGGATAAAAAGGTTGCAAACCCTGCGCCTTCTGCCCCCATATCAAGTCCCCAGGGCAAGATAAAGATGGGATCCAGCAAAATATTAAGAAAGCACCCACTCATAGTTCCCAGGCTGGCATGAAGCGCAGAGCCTTCAGCCCGCACCATGTACGCCAGAACCACATTCAGAATTGCCGGAACTGCCCCAAACACCACTGTCCATTTCATGTAGCCCACTGTAGCGCCCATGGTGTTTGCATCTGCACCCAAAAGCTTCAAAAGGGGATTCTGAAAAATCCCACACAGCAAAGCAAAAACCGCACCACTCAAGAGTGCACAATAGAAACCAAAGGCAGAGCTCTTATATACTGTATCATAATCCTTTTTCCCCAGTGCACGGCTCATCATACTGGAACTTCCTACACCGAAAAGATTGTTTACTGCATTAAATGCCAGCAGTACCGGCGCAGCTAAGGTTACTGCTGCATTTTCTATGGCATTATTACACATACCTACAAAATAAGTATCTGCCAGATTATAAATAACCATAACCAAAGAACTTAGAATTGTGGGAACTGCCAGCTTTGCAACTGCTCTTGGTATGGGCGTGTGTTCAAACAAATTTACTTTATCCTCGTTTTGCATATTTTCCTCCTTCTATATTAATATAATTTTATTGTAACATAGAAGGAGAAGAGTTGTCTGCTGAATTTTGTTTTCTACCTCTTTTCCATTTTTCCTCTCATTTTAGACAGAATCTCTTTATATATCTTTTCTTCTGCCAGATTCTGCATCTCATACGGATCTTCCTCTAAATCGTAAAGTTCCTCTACATCATCTTTATTCCACACATACTTATATTTACCGCTTCTGACAGCTTTTGCTTCCCAAGGCGCCAGATGTCCGAAAGTTTCCGATATAACACTATCTCTCCATGGTATTTTTTGTCCATGATACAATTCTAAGATACTTCTTCCCTCTATCTGTTCCATTTTCCCATGTGCTATTGCCGCCAAAGTAGGTGCCAGATCCGCATTGCTTATCAATGCGCTGCTGACTTCACCCTTTGGCAAAACTCCTGGATAGGACATTACAAAAGGAATTCTCAGTACTTCTTCCGGCATATAAAAAGCCTTATCAAAATGTCCCCCATGACAGCCCAAAGCATCTCCGTGATCTGCCAACCATATAATCACTGTATTTTCATCTAAATGTAAGTCTTTCAGCTTTTCTATAATTCTTCCTGCCGCCTCATCTACCATAGTATTCTGTGCGTAACATCTCGAAAAAAGTAACCGCCACTTTTCTTCCGGCAAAGCATTTGGTATTTTCAATCTTTTATTCTCACTGGTATCTCTTCCTGTATCAAAAAAATAAGACTCCGGCTTTCCTTCTAGCGTGTCATGAAAACTGGGATATTCTCCCATATTCTCCAACGGATACATCTCTGTATATTCCTTAGCCGGGTGATATGGCTGATGCGGTCCCCAGAAATCCACACGCATCATAAACGGCATATCTTCTTTATGCGTTTTCTGAATTTCTTCTAATTGCCTGCACGCCATCTCGGATACATAAAAAGCCTCGTGGGATTCTTTGGGTGCTTCTAACACTCCTGATAAAGCTTCATTTAAAAGAGGACGGGTGAAACGGTAAATATCCCCTTCCTCAACGTCATCAATCCAGCCCTTTTCACACATATTTACTTCCACTTTCATAGCTGCCGGCGGCAATTCTTTCTCCTTTATATAATCCTGATATTCCTTCTGGTGATACGGGTTTGAATAATCCGGATAGGATATCCCTTTACACCCCAAATCTGCCGGTGTCCCCTTTCCCGCATGCCATTTTCCAAAATAATACGTTTCATATCCCTGCTCTTTTAAAATATCCAGATATGTTTCGGTCTGCTCATATCCTGTTTCAAAAGAATTATCCCTCTGTCCATGAGCATGGGGATAAAGCCCTGTCATCATTGTTTTTCTGGAAGGCATACATAAAGGTGTACTGCAATATGTATTCTCAAAAGACACTCCTTCCTGCTTTAATTGTTCTAAATACGGTCTTTTTATTTGCTTATGCCCGTAAAAAGCCACATGATCTTCTACAATCATAAGAATATTAGGTTTTAAATCTCTGTCCATCTTCTATCCCTCATAGCATTTTCACATAAAAAACTCCTACCGGTCTTCAGATTCCATTGTTCTATAAGGTTTCTCCATCTATAATGTGATAATTTTCAAAATAATTCATGGAAACAGACTCTCCCTGCATCTGTCGGATAAGAAGCTTCACTGCTGTTCTGGATACTTCTTCTACCGAATTATAAATAGTAGATAAACGAGGAGTAATATAATTCAAAAACTCAATATCGTCAAATCCCATAATCCCGTAATCTCTTGGAGTTTTCATTCCTATTTTCTTTAACTCTTTCATAATTTCCAGTGCAAAAATATCCCCTGAACAGAAAAATGCTGTCTTCTTGCCACTGTCTTTCACTATTTTTTTTGCTTCTTCGATATAGTCATAATTTGACAAGATTTGACTGCTTATTTTTGTATTTGCTGCAATTACATCGCAAAAACCTGCAAGTCTTTCTCTATGGGTGAAAATATTTCCTTCGTCTATCCCCCCTAATGGAGGACACACAAAAATAACTTCCTCATATCCGGTTTTTATTATTTTTTCCACCGCTTCCTTTGCAGCTTCTTTTTCCTGAATACCAACAAAAGGCAGTGTATCCGAAACCTTATTCCCTATTATAACCAGAGGAATCCCCAAATTTTTCAGAAAATGAGCAAATTCTTCTCCTTCATTTACCGGAGATAAAATCAACCCGTCCATGTGATAATCTGCCAATTTTCTGATTAATTCTATTTCCTTTGTCTTATTTTTATCGTGCAATGTAATATTAACAGAATACCCCTGTTTCTGTGCTTCTGTTTCTATCGCACTGAGCATTTGGGCAAAATACTGATTCTTCACATCAAATACAACAACCCCAATATACATGGTTCTGCCTTTTACAAGTCCTCTTGCCAGCAAATCAGGTCTGTATCCAAGTTCTTTTGCTGTTTTTAAAATTCTTTCTTTTGTTTCTTCACTGATTCTTCCCTGATTATTTAAGGCCCTAAGCACAGTTGTTCTTGAAACCTGACAGATTTTTGCAATATCATTTGTTGTGACGCTCATTTTTTGCCTCCGCTTTTCTTTTTACAGAATTATTCTGTTCTAATCCGAACCATATTCCAGGACAGTTTTGGAAATATTCCTTTTACAGATGATCCTTTTATTTCCATATCCTTCCTGTCTTGTGGTTTTATTTTACCATGACTTTCCCTGTTTGTCGCCTCCGGCTCTTCAGAAATCATTACTTTATGTTCGATTATATCTACAGGCTTATACCCCTGAATTTCTACGCAAACTTCCATATCCTGATTTTCACTTCTGTTTACCGCAAAAACAACTAATTCTTTTTCTTCTGCATTTTCCACAACTACGGAATCCAAAAATGAAATCTGCTTTGTTCCTTTTTGATATACAGGAGCATTTATACGAACATCCATAACCTCCCCTTTTCCATAATTTGCCATATGAGCAAATGGATAATAATTAGGCTGAAGCCAGAGTCCCCCGCCTTTTTCTGTCATAATCATAGCGCTGATATTAGCAAGAAGGGACTGACATGCAATTTTTACTCTGTCTGCATTTTTTAAAAGCGTCATTAACATTTCTGCGAAAAGCAGCGAATCCTGAAAGCTATATATCATTTCACTGATAGGCGCCGCATTTTTCCATGGATTTCCTTCACATTCCTTCACTGTCTCCTCTGAATGATGCGTCCATACGCCCCATTCATCAAAACTGATATAAAGTTCCTTTTCACTTCTTTTTTTTGCTTTGATGTAGTCACACACAGATACAACTGTTTTTATATACTGGTTCATTTCATCTGCCTGAGCCAGAAATTCTATCATATTCTTTTCATGTCCGTCAAAATACTGATGCAGCGAAATGTAATCTACAAATTCATATGTTTCCTCCAATGTGGCAGCTTCCCATTCCGGATAAGTATCCATAGTATTTAAGGAGCTTCCGCAGGACACCAGTTCAACAGACGGGTCAAGCACCTTCATAGCTTTTGCGGTTTCTCTTGCCAGTTTTCCATAATCCTTTGCATCTTTATGTCCTAACTGCCACATTCCATCCATCTCATTTCCCAGACACCATGTTTTCACATGATATGGCTCTGCATGCCCGTTGTCTTTTCGCATATCACTATAGGTTGTCCCTTCCTGAAAATTACAGTATTCCAGATAGTGAACAGCATCTTCAATTCCTCTGGTTCCCAGATTCACAGCCAGTACAGGCTCTGTGCCTGCCTTTTTGCACCATTTCATAAATTCATCTGTACCAAACTCATTGGTTTCTACTGCTTTCCATGCAAGCTCTGGGCGTCTGGGACGAAGCTTTTTATCTCCAATTCCATCTTCCCAGTGGTAGCAGGATACAAAGTTTCCTCCAGGATAACGAATACTGGTAATTCCCGCATCTTTCACAGCCTGTAGCACATCGGTCCGAAACCCGTCTTCATCTGCACAGGGATTTTCAGGTTCGTAAACACCTGAATAAACAACTCTTCCCATATGTTCCACAAAGCTTCCATATATTCTTTTATCAATTTTTCCTTTTCTGTAAACCTTATTTACAATAATCTTTCCCTGTTTCATAATATCCTCCTAGTCTTTCATTCCGCTTGTCGCCACACTTGCAATAAAATATTTCTGGAAGAAAATATAAATAATCAACAATGGCAATACGGATAATAACGCTCCTGCAAGCTGGGGTCCGTAATAGGTGGTCGCATGCTCTCCTACGAATAAAGCAAGACCTGCCGATAGAGTTCTCATCCTGGTACTGCTGGTCATCATAAGCGGATACAGCAAATCATTCCAGTTCTGCATAAGATGAAAAATAGCCAGTGTCAAAGTACCCGGAAGCACAAGAGGGAACATAATCTTCCAGAAGATTCCAAATTCACTCATACCATCTACACGGGCCGCTTCTTCCAAATCCTTTGGCAAAGCCGCAAAATAAGAACGCATCATAAAAATTCCAAATGCTGACGTTGCTTTTGGAAGAATCAGACCAGCATAGGTATCTAAAAGTCCCAGGAAATTAGATTCCAAAAACAATGGAATCATCATAACCTGAAAAGGCACCATCATGGTAATCAGAACCAGCACAAACAAAATATTTTTCCCTTTAAAATTCAAACGTGCAAAAGCATATCCTGTCATAGAATCAAACAAAACAGCCAGAATGGTGGCACCACCTGCAAAAATCACAGTATTTTTTATATAGTCTGCCATAGGAATGGTATCAAAAATTCTCTGGAAAGATTTCAATGTATATTCTGTACCAAAAACAGACGGCGGGAATCCTATAATCTCTTTCTCTACTTTAAATGCTCCTACTACAAGCCAGATAAGAGGGAAAAGAACAATCAGGATAATCAGAAGCATAAGAACAGTTTTTAAAATTTTTAACGGAACTTCTCTTGTCTTTATCTTATTTCTCATTTTCAATCTTTTCCTCCTAATCCTGCTTCATAAACATATTTTTATACATGGGCATGGATATAATTAAAATCAATATCAACAGCAATACCGATAATGCACACGCATATCCCAGCTCATAAGGCTCATTAAATCCATTTTTATAAATATACTGTACCAGAGTTTCTGTCTTGTACTGAGGACCTCCCTGTGTCGTAACATATACCTGGTCAAACACCTGCAAAGAACCTATGGTATTCGTAATCAGGCAAAACCCCAACGTCTGCTTTAACAGGGGAATTGTAATACTGAAAAATTGCCTTACTTTTCCTGCACCGTCCATAGCAGCAGCTTCATAATAACTGGAAGAAATCCCCTGTATTCCTACTACCAGAATAGACATGGTATATCCAAAGTTTTTCCACACGGTCATAGCAATAACTGTGGGCATAGCCATATGCGGATCTCTGAAAAACATAGCGCCGTGAATTCCCACCTTCTCTAATAAATACGGAATAAACCCAATGTTTCCATCTAATAAAATAGACCAGATAATTCCGACAGCCGCCATGGAACATACCACTGGCAGAAAGAAAATAGAACGGGCTGCTTTGTTAAACCATGTTGTCTTTGTCAGTGCATTTGCCACCAGAAGTCCGATGATAATTTGCAGAGGTACTTCAAATGCCACGAACACCACTGTATTCATTAATGCATTCCAAAATCTTTCATCTGCAAATGCCTCTATAAAATTCTGAAGGCCGGCAAAATGCGTATCTGTAAAAAATATATTCATATCAAACAGACTGATAATTAATGATGCTGCCAGTGGAATAAGGGCAAAAACAAATAATACACACAACGATGGCAGCAGAAAAATATAAGCTGCTTTGTCCGGTCTGTTCCAATATCTTTTAATTCTCTTAATCCTTTCCATAAAATTCACCTTTCTGTTTCATGCTGTCCCAAAACGGAAGAGGGCTGCCAAACTTATTCAGCACCGCCCTCTCTATCCCATCTATTCTTCATTCAATATTTCATTGATTTTTTCATCTGCTTTTTCCAGTTCGCTTTGCGGGTCGTTTCCGGCAATTACATTTTCAATCACAGGAAACAGCACATCATTATTCACCTGACTGGCTTCCTTAATCCCTGGTGCAAAGGAAAATCCAAAATCTGAAATGGAAGATAATGCACTTACAATCTCATCACTCTGAATGTCTTTATCCTCAGACAATGAGTTTAAGTACGGAGGATATCCATTTCTCAATGACCATTCCTTACTGATTTCATCTGTATTCCAATATGCAATAAAATCATACGCAGCTTCTTTTTCTTCCTCACTGCAGGTAGAGGTAACGCCAAATCCCTGAACTTCAATTACTCCTGCTGCCTGTGTATCACCTTTTGGCATTCCTGTTACGCCAAAATTAATTTCCGCTTCCTTCAAACCGCTGACAAGCCATGGACCGCCGCAGTAAATTCCCATCTGACCTGCAAGCATCAGATTATCTGTGTCTGCCCCTGTCGAACCAATAGGTGTATCCCCATTTTTTGCTAAATCCTGTATGTATTGCAGCGTTTTCAAATTTTCCGGTGAATTTACAACAGAAGATTTTCCATCTTCTGAAAATACATCTCCCCCATTAGATTTAAACATTGCATTAAAATAGCATGGCGCCCCGCTGACAGGGAAACCAACTCCATAAATCTTTTTTGACGAATCTGTAATTTTCCCTGCAAATTCCGCTACCTCTTCCCATGTAGTCGGCGGTGTTTCCGGATCAAGGCCAGCTTTTTCAAACAAATCTTTATTCCAGTACAGGAAGGTAGAATGTACCTGCATAGGAATCATCATCTGTTTCCCATCATACTGCAAAGCAGAAAGTGAAGATTCAGAAAAGTTTTCTTTATCCGTACCTGTAACTTCAAAGAAGTCGTCTATTGGACTGACAATATCATTTTCTGCATAAGTCGAAGTGAAAAAATTACCTTTTACTACTAACGCCGGTGCTGTTTTTGAAGCAATTGCTGCCGGAAGTTTTTCTTCCATACTATCCGCGGGCATAATATCCATTTCTATGGTAACACCTTTATCGTTTTCTTTATTGTATTTTTCTACAATTTCCCTAAGCACATCACCATCTGTTCCGGTAAAGGAATTCCAGAATTGAATCGTAACTCCCTCTCCATCTTTTGCGGTACTGCTTTCCTCTCCTTTATCTGCAACAGGAGATGAGGTGTTACATGCGCTTAATACAGATGCTGCTGTGAGGCAACTTATAATTGACAATGCTACAAGACTTTTTTTCTTCATTTTGCTCTCCTCAAATCATAAACATTGAATTCAGGACAATTCGCAATAGCGCGCTCCCCCGGAGGGTTTCGATTTACAAAAAATAAAATTTAATATAAACCAAGAAAGAAATCTTTACTTTTCCATTATTTTCCTATAAAATAATGTTTGTAAGAATGTCCTGACAGATTATTCCTTGTTTTGCGGCAACGATAATCTGGCGGGATATTTTTTCACCTCTCTTTCCCTCTCTTCTTTCTTATCCCTTAAACCAAGTTCCTTTGTCCTTTGGGTTTTTAGTTCATTTTTATTGCGTACACGTGTACTCTTTTATCTGTATTATAGTGTTTATATGTTTTTATGTCAATACAATTTTATTCTCTTCACATTTTCTGTCGCTTCATCTAATTTTCCATTATAATTTTTGTGCATTTTGCCGACTCCTTTTTCTAAATTAAGACATCTGCATATGAAATTCATAAATCGCACATGCCACAACATCAGCAGGCAAATAAAGCGAATATTCACCTGGACATACAAAAACCCCAGAGGTTTCAACCTCCAGGGTTTTCTATTCTTTATTTTCCAATAACAACCTTATCCAGCTTCCAGATTTCATCTACATACTGCTGAATCGTTCTGTCAGAAGTAAACTTACCGGAGCAAGCAGTGTTCAGAAGCGCCATTTTCGCCCATCTTGCTTCATCTCTATATGCCTCTTCCACTTTTTCCTGTGCTGCTGCATAGGATTTGAAATCAGCCAGAATAAAGTAAGTATCTGCTCTGTCACTGCTGTTTGTATTCAACAGAGAATCGTAAATTTCACGGAACATATTGAAATCTCCGCCTGAATAAGTGCCGTTGATCAACTGCATCAGCACGTTTCTGATGTCCGGGTCATTATTGAAATACTGCATGGGGTCATAGCCGCCGTTGTTTTCATAGTTAATGACTTCGTCAGAAGAAAGCCCAAAGATAAATGCGTTTTCTGCACCTACTTCTTCTACGATTTCCACATTCGCACCGTCCATGGTTCCCAGTGTAGGCGCGCCGTTTAACATGAACTTCATGTTTCCGGTTCCTGATGCCTCTTTACTTGCTGTAGAAATCTGCTCGGATACGTCTGCTGCTGCAAAAATCATTTCCGCATTGGATACACGGTAGTTTTCAATAAACACCACTTTCAGCTTTCCGTCAATGGACTTATCATTGTTAATCACATCTGCCACTGCATTTATCAGCTTAATGGTCTGTTTTGCACGTCTGTAGCCTGCTGCTGCTTTTGCACCAAAGATAAAGGTTCTCGGATAGAACGGCATTTCCGGGTGTTCCTTAATCTTATTATACAGATACATCACATGCAAAATATTCATAAGCTGGCGTTTGTATTCGTGAAGTCGTTTTACCTGAACATCAAAAATAGAATTTGGATTTACCTCAATTCCATTATGCTCCAGAATATATTTTGCCAGACGAACTTTATTCTGATGCTTGATATTCATAAATTCCTGCTGTGCCTTCTTATCATCTGCATAAACCTTTAATTTAGACAGCTCCGGCAGATTTGTAATCCAGCCGTCGCCAATATGGTCTGTAATCCAGTTTGCCAGAAGCGGATTTCCGTGAAGCAGGAAACGTCTTTGTGTAATACCGTTTGTCTTATTGTTGAATTTCTCCGGATACATTTCATAGAAATCCTTTAATTCCTGTTTTTTCAGAATTTCTGTGTGAAGCTGCGCTACACCGTTTACAGAATAACCGCCTGCAATGGCAAGGTGCGCCATTTTCACCTGACCGTCATAAATGATTGCCATTTTACGAATTTTTTCCTGGTCGCCCGGATATTTGGACTGGATTTCCAGAAGGAATCTGCGGTTAATTTCCTCAATAATCTGGTATACACGGGGAAGCAGTTTGGAAAACAGCTCAATGGGCCATTTTTCCAGAGCTTCTGCCATAATAGTATGGTTAGTGTATGCACAGGTGTGAGTGGTAATATCCCACGCCTCTTCCCATGTCATATTTTCTTCGTCCACCAGAATACGCATCAGCTCTGCAACTGTCATAGTCGGATGTGTATCATTTAACTGGAAAGTTACCTTTTTCGGTAAATCATGCAGGTCACTGTGAGATTTTTTAAATTTCTCAATAGCTGCCTGAATACTTGCAGAAATAAAGAAATACTGCTGTTTTAAACGGAGTTCCTTTCCTGCATAATGGTTATCGTTTGGATACAGAACCTCTACAATGTTTTTCGCCAGGTTTTCCTGTTCTACTGCCTTGTGGTATTCACCCTTATCAAACAAATCCAACTGGAAGTCATTGATTGCTTCCGCGTCCCAGATACGAAGGGTATTTACAATCTGATTGTTGTAGCCCACAATCGGCATATCGTAAGGAATGGCTCTTACAGACTGATAGCCCTCCTGGATAAAGTGGTTTCTGCCTGTAGCTGCATCGTATTCCACTCTGACATAACCGCCGAATTTTACTTCTTTTGCATATTCCGGACGACGCAGTTCAAATGGATAGCCGTTCTTTAACCAGTTATCCGGCACTTCTACCTGATAACCGTTTTCGATTTTCTGTTTGAACAGACCATAGTGGTAACGAATACCGCAGCCATACGCACAATATCCCAATGTTGCCAGAGAATCCAAAAAGCAGGCTGCCAGTCTTCCAAGACCTCCGTTTCCAAGAGCCGGATCCGGCTCCTGGTCTTCAATTACATTTAAGTCAAATCCCAGCTCGTCCAGAGCTTCTTTTACTTCATTATATGCACACAGGTTAATCAGGTTATTTCCCAGTGCGCGTCCCATCAGGAATTCCATGGACAGGTAATAAACAATTTTCGGGTCATCTTTTTCATACTGTTTCTGTGTCAAAAGCCAGTTGTCAATAATTACGTCTTTTACAGCAAGAGATACCGCCTGAAAAACCTGTTCCTGAGTTGCCTCATCAATGGTCTTTCTGTAAAGCATTTTTACATTTTCTTTAACGCTTTCCTTAAATTCCTCTTTCTTGAAATGATTATCCAACATCTCCCTTTTCCTCCTACCGAAAGTTATGAAAGTTTTTCCACTCCTAATTTTACACCTTCTGAGTTAATTTTCCAATCTTTTGTATAACCCTTTACTTCATTATAAACAACTTCTTCTGCCAATACTTCGGATTTGATTTCTTTTTCGTGTACGCGGAAAATCCCCTCAATAACCTGATTCTCTGCAAGAGATACACGAATCTTATCCATGACCTCAAATCCCGCCTCTTTACGCATGGTCTGGATTTTGCTGATAATTTCTCTTACAAATCCCTCTTCAATCAGTTCCGGTGTCAGGTTGGTATCCAGAACAACAGTAATATCGTTGTCATTTTCAGAAACATATCCTTCCATCTGTGCCATATCAATGAGCAGATCGCTTTCCAACAGCACGATTTCCTCGCCGTTTACAGCCAGCTTCAGTTCTCCCTGTGCTTTTAACTCGTCCATAGCTTTGTTTCCATCCAGTTCAGCCAGAGCTGTCTTAATACCGCCCAAAAACTTGCCGTATTTCGGTCCTACAGTCTTCAACTGTGGCTTAAAGGTGTAGGAAGTAAAGTTCCTTACATCATCGGTAAATTCCATTTCTTTTACATTTAATTCATCTGTAATAATGTCTTTGTAGAAATCAGAAAGTTCGAACGGCGCTTTTACAAACATTTTTCCGATTGGCTGACGGTTCTTGATGTTTGCCGCATTTCTGCAGGCGCGTCCCATAACAACCACCTTTAACAAATCGTCCATGTTTTCTTCCAGCTCTTTGTCAATCCACTCTTCCTTCACTTCCGGGAAGTCACAAAGATGAATACTTTCCGGTGCGTTCTTATCCAGACTTCTCACCAGGTTCTGGTAAATATCCTCTGTCATAAACGGAACCATAGGAGCAGCTGCCTTGGAAATAGTCACAAGGGCTGTATACAGTGTCATGTATGCATTAATCTTATCCTGCTCCATGCCTTTTGCCCAGAAACGCTCGCGGCTTCTTCTAACATACCAGTTACTCATATCATCTACAAATTCCTGTAAAGCTCTTGCGGTTTCCGGAATCCTGTAAGCAGCCAGATTTTCATCTACGGCTTTTACTACCGTATTCAGCTTGGATAAAAGCCATTTGTCCATAACCGGAAGCTTATCGTATTCCAATGTATATTTTGTTGCGTCAAATTCATCAATGTTTGCATACAGTACAAAGAATGCATAAGTATTCCAAAGCGTACCCATGAACTTACGCTGTCCCTCCTGCACGGCTTTTCCGTGGAAGCGGTTTGGCAGCCATGGCGCACTGTTTACATAGAAGTACCAGCGGATTGCATCTGCGCCGTATTTTTCCAGTGCATCAAATGGGTCTACGGCATTTCCCTTAGATTTACTCATCTTCTGTCCGTTTTCGTCCTGTACATGTCCCAGTACAATAACGTTCTTGTATGGCGCTTTGTTAAACAGCAGTGTAGATTCTGCCAGCAGGGAATAGAACCAGCCTCTTGTCTGGTCTACAGCTTCAGAAATAAAGTCTGCCGGGAACTGCTGCTCAAACAATTCTTTGTTTTCAAATGGATAGTGGTGCTGTGCAAAAGGCATAGCTCCTGAGTCAAACCAGCAGTCAATTACTTCCGGTACACGGTGCATTTCCTTTCCACATTTCGGACACTTGATGGTAATTTCATCAATATATGGTCTGTGCAGTTCTACGGTTTTCGCTGCTTCGTTCCCACTCATTTCAAAGAGTTCCTGTCTGCTGCCGATGGCATGCATATGTCCGCATTCGCATTCCCATACATTCAGCGGAGTTCCCCAGTAACGGTTACGGCTGATGCCCCAGTCCTGTACGTTTTCCAGCCAGTCGCCGAAACGTCCTTTACCAATGCTTTCCGGAATCCAGTTAATGGTGTTGTTGTTGCGGATTAAGTCGTCTTTTACTGCAGTCATCTTGATAAACCAGGATTCTCTTGCATAGTAAATCAGCGGAGTATCGCATCTCCAGCAATGAGGATAGCTGTGTTCAAACTTTGGTGCAGAGAAAAGCAGCTTTCTTTCGTCCAGATCCTTTAATACTTCCGGGTCTGCTTTCTTACAGAAGGTACCTGCCCATTTGGTTTCCTTTGTCATTTCACCTTTTTCATCAACTAACTGCAGGAATGGAAGGTCATATTTTCTTCCCACCTTGCTGTCATCTTCACCGAATGCAGGCGCAATATGAACCACACCGGTACCGTCTGTCAATGTTACATAAGTATCACAAACAACATAATGTGCTTTTTTATCCAGCTTTTTAAAATTATATAAAGGCTCGTATTCTTTATATTCCAGTTCTTTTCCAATATAAGTTTCCAGAATTTCGTAAGCCGGTGTTCCCTCTTCTCTTTCAAGAGAACCAAGCACGGTATCTAAAAGAGCCTCTGCCATATAGTAAGTATAGCCGTCTGCTGCTTTCACTTTTACATACTGTTCTTCCGGGTTTACACAAAGCGCCACATTAGAAGGCAATGTCCACGGAGTTGTGGTCCATGCCAGAATATAAGCGTCCTCGTCTTTTACTTTAAAACGTGCAATGGCAGAACGTTCTTTTACATCTTTGTAGCCCTGTGCTACTTCCTGCGCAGAAAGCGGTGTTCCGCAGCGCGGACAGTACGGCACGATTTTGAATCCTTTGTATAACAGGTTTTTGTTCCAGATTTCTTTTAATGCCCACCATTCGGATTCAATATAATCATCATGGTAAGTAACATATGGATTGTCCATATCTGCCCAGAAACCAACGGTAGAGGAGAAGTCCTCCCACATGCCTTTGTATTTCCAAACGCTTTCCTTACATTTATCAATAAACGGAATCAGACCGTATTCTTCAATCTGCTCTTTTCCATCCAGCCCCAGCAGCTTTTCCACTTCCAGCTCTACCGGAAGACCGTGAGTATCCCAGCCTGCTTTTCTCGGAACCATTTTGCCCTTCATAGTACGGTATCTTGGAATCATATCCTTGATAACACGGGTCAGCACATGACCGATATGGGGTTTACCGTTTGCTGTCGGCGGTCCGTCATAAAAGGTATAGGTTTCTCCTTCTTTTCTCTGTTCCATACTTTTTTTGAAGATATCATTATCTTTCCAGAATTTTTCAATGTTCTTTTCGCGTTCTACAAAGTTTAAATCCGTAGTAACTTTCTGATACATGGTTTTTCTCCTCTCTCTGATTGACTAAAAGGAATCTCGTCTGCGAGATTCCTGCGCGCGATCGGTGCCGTTAGCGGCTAATTTCCTTCCCGCGAGCTGCGCATTTTCACACGAAGTGTTTTTTATTGCATAGGATTCCCAGGAAATTTCCTATGCAATAAAAAACTCCCGTCCTGTAACAGGACGAGAGCAAATACGCTGTCGTTATACCACCTCTTACAACATACACAACATTTCTGTCTTCATATGCGTTCCTTTTAACGGAGGAAATCCGGCATCTCCTACTTGATTCAGATAGCAACTCAGGAGTGATTTTCTTTCACCGCTACTGGTACCGGATTTCCACCCTCTCCGGCTCTCTGTTACGTTGGCTTGCAGGAATTGCACACAGAAAAGATAAAATATCTGGACTATGCAAATTCTGTCAGTGAAATACTCTCTCCGTCTTGGTTTTTCTCATATATCAAGTATTATACTGAATCTGTTTGGAGGTTGTCAAGAGGGATTGGGGTGGGAACAGGGATTTTCCAAATTTTATTGATATAATTCCTCAAACCGCTTATAATGTACATTAGTTTACCATAGAAATTTTATGCCGCTGCCACAGACTTCTCCTGCCTGGCAGGCGGCAGAACGGAGATTTATATGAAAAAGAAATTTTTTCTTCTGCCAGGTGTTCTCTGCATGGCTGCAAGCCTTTGTCTGAATACCGGCAGAATTCCTGTCATGGCTGCTGCCCCTGATAGCAACGGTGCAGGAAATACTGCTTCAACAGCCCCGGCTGATACCAACAACAATGCCAAGCAAGAACAAAAGCCGGAAGTGCCGGAAAGCTATAACTGGGAAATTCAGTCCAACAAAATTCCGGGGTGGCCGGAAGGGCCAAAGGTTGTTGCTGAAACTGCGATTTTAATGGACGTAAATTCCGGCGAAATTCTATACGCAAAGGGAATTGATGAAAAACGCGCGCCTGCCAGCACCACAAAGATTATGACTGCCATGCTGGCTCTGGAAAAGGTTCCCTTTGAAACCCAGATTACCTTTACCAATGAAGTTAATAATATTGAACCCGGCAGTACTCACATTGGCATCAAGCCCGGCGAAACACTGACTATGAAGGATTGTGCTTATGCCATTCTCCTTGCTTCTGCCAATGAAGTATCCTCAGGAGTTGCTGAATATATCGGAGGCATAGTTCCCAAATTTGTAGAGGAAATGAATCAGCGCGCCAAAGACCTTGGCTGTAAAAACACCCATTTTGTCAATGCAAACGGTCTTTACAGTGAAGACCATTACACAACGGCCAGAGATTTGGCTTTGATTGCCCAGGCTGCTTTTCAGAGCGAAACCTTTCGTGAAATCATTAAAACACCGTACTATATTGTACCGAAAACCAATATTACCAATGAAGAACGGTGGCTAAACAATCATCACAAAATGGTGCTGGACGGTTCTGAACATTATGACGGCTGTCTGGGGGGAAAAACGGGGTATACGGAAAAAGCAGGAAATACGCTTGTAACTTACGCAGAAAGAAATGGTACAACTCTCGTATGTGTGGTTCTGGCTGATAATGTATCTCATTATGCGGACACAAGGGCTCTTTTGGACTACGGCTTTCAAAATTTCCAAAAGCTGACCGCTGAAAACACATCACTTGCTCCTGCTGAAAATGATGATTTCGGCGCTTATCTAAAGGAAAACGGACTCCTGAACACAGTAATCGACCATTCTTCTATGAATATTCCTGCAAATGCGAAGGAATCTCTCACCTATAAGGTGAATCTGGAGAAAAATACAGTAAACATAGATTACTATTATGGAGAAACTGCTCTGGGAAGCTCTGTACAGGAAGCTTCCTCTGAAATTCTGCAGGCTGCGGATACTTTTCATCTTCAGGAACGCCAAGCCCAGCAGTCTGCGGCTGCAAATCCAAAAGCAGACTCCGAAAATACAGCTTCTTCACAAAGTGCCGCAAAGCCTGGAAAAACTTCCTCTCTTGACGGCTTCTGGGGCGAAGTTCTGAATATATTCCATGAACTTCCCAGTTGGAAATATCCGGCTCTGTTTCTTTTAGCCGCTGCCTTTATCTTTTACATTGTAACCTTAATTGTAAAGATAAAACGTTCTCTGCGAAGACGTAAACGCAGAAAAATAAAAAAACCAAAAAAAGGAAAACAACAATGAAGGTAACTTATATTGGAGGATAAAACTTATGAAATTTCAAATGATTCACGAAAACTACAATGTAAAAGACCTGGAAAAATCCCTGGCTTTCTATGAAAAAGCGCTGGGGCTTACAGAAAAACGCCGTATCAATGCAGAAGACGGTTCTTTTATTATTGTCTATCTTGGAAATGAAACAACGGATTTCGAACTGGAACTGACCTGGTTAAGAGATTTTGACAGAGCATACAATCTGGGCGACTGCGAATTTCATCTGGCATTTCGCACTGATGATTTTGAGGCTGCACATAGGCTTCACGAAGAAATGGGTTGTATCTGCTTTGAAAATCCGACAATGGGAATTTACTTTATCTCTGACCCGGACGGTTATTGGCTGGAAATTTTGCCGCAGAATAAATAACCCTGTTCCAGACTTTTCTATGCTGAAAGAACAGCAATAAAAAGCACCGCAAAACAGCACTCAGAACTGTAAATTTCTCTGACTTCTGTTTCTATGCGGTGCTTTCTCCTCTTTTTCTCTGTTTTTTATCTGTGTCTTACTGGAATCCTTTTCGTTCTCTGGCAGCATCAATCAGTGTTTTTGCTTCCTCAAAAGCCGCCGGAAGATAAGATTCGGTCCATTCCTTCCCTGCTTTTTCCGCCTTTTTAATATCATTCCATCTTGTCACCACTTCTCCGGACTGATTCACAGTTTCTTCACCAAACACATGAGGGTGCCTGCGAATCATCTTATCGCTGATACCGCGGCATACATCTTCTAAGGTAAACAGTCCTTCTTCTTCCGCTATCTGTGCATGCAAAACCACCTGCAAAAGCAAATCACCAAGTTCTTCCTTCAGGTTATCTGCATTTCCGGTAGCTTCCAGAATGTTAATACCGCACACAACCTCTGCAGCTTCCTCCATACAGGCCGGCTTCAAACTCATATGCGTCTGCTCTCTATCCCACGGACAGCCATCTTTGGAGCGAAGGCGAGCCATAATTTCTTTTAATCTGTCAAATTCTTTCATGATAGGGACTCCTTTTATAATTTTTTACTCAATCGCTGCCTGTCCCATTTTCTCCAGAAGCTCAGACTTAATCTTATAAAGCTTGTCTGACAAATCCACAAAAACCTCCTGAGGATTGGTGAAACGTCTTGTTTCGTCCCAGAGTGTATCTAATTCCTTCTGACATATATCTCTGATTTCCATGACAGAAGGAGAGGTATAAACACAGTGCCCTTTCTGGAATACAGGAACCAGAAGCTCCCTTAAAATGTAAGAGCCGCCGGCAAGCTTTGTCTTTTTCCAGGTTGCCATAGGATCAAAGATAATCATATCCTCTTCCGGATTGAACACCTCGTCTTCCAGACAGATTAAATCTGCACGGATTTTCCCGGTAGCTTTGTCATAAATACGCATAATGGTCTTGTTGCCGGGATTTGTGACCTTTTCTACATTTTCGGACAATTTGATTTTCGGAACAAAGTCGGAATCCTCTTTATTTTTAATCGCTGCCAGCTTATAAACACCGCCGAAGGCAGGGTTGTCGTTACAGGTAATCAGATTAGTTCCCACGCCCCAGGAATTGATTTTCGCACCCTGGGCTTTCAAGCTCTCAATCAGGTATTCGTCCAAATCACTGGAAGCAGAGATAATCGCGTCCCCAAATCCGGCTTCAGACAGCATTCTGTGTGCCTGTTTGGACAGATAAGCCAGGTCGCCGCTGTCAATTCGGATTCCGTATCCCTTCATGGGAAGTCCGGCCTCTTTCATTTCTTTAAAGACCCGAATAGCATTTGGAACGCCGGAATTTAACACATCGTAAGTATCTACCAGCAGAATACAGGCATTTGGATACAGGCTTGCATAGGTTTTAAAGGCTGTATATTCATCAGGGAAACTCATAATCCAACTGTGGGCATGAGTTCCTTTTACCGGAACGTGGAACATCTGTCCTGTCAGTACATTGGATGTTCCGATACAGCCTCCAATCATGGCAGCTCTTGCGCCATACAGCCCTGCGTCAGGTCCCTGGGCTCTTCGTAAGCCAAATTCCATAACACCGTCACCTTTTGCGGCGTATACCACACGGGAAGCCTTAGTAGCAATCAGACTCTGGTGATTCAGAAGATTCAAAATAGCAGTTTCCACTAACTGTGCTTCCATAACAGGTGCGATAACCTTTAAAAGGGGTTCTCTTGGAAAGACAACCGTTCCTTCGGGAATGGCATAAATATCTCCCGTAAAATGGAAGCCTCGCAGATATTCCAGGAAATCGGAATCAAAAATATTCAGACTCTTCAAATAATCAATATCGTCAGGAGAAAAGTGTAAATCGCGAACATATTCAATAATCTGTTCTAATCCTGCAGCAATGGCATATCCTCCGCCGCAGGGATTTTTTCTGTAAAATGCATCAAAAACCACAACCTGGTCTGTTGGATTTTTAAAATACCCCTGCATCATAGTAAGTTCATATAAATCTGTCAGTAATGTTAAATTTAAGGCTCTCATAGACAGCACTCCTTTGTGTATTAAATAAAACCATTATACCACGTTTCCCCATAAATACAAAAAGTTTTCTACAGGTTTCCGCGAGGATTAGAAAGCATCTGATGGTATTCCTCCAGTGTCAGCCCGGTAAGAGAAAGGTAGAGGGACAGAGTTTTCCCCACAAAGCGTATATGCCAGGGTTCCCAGGGATACTGGGTAATATGTTCTTTTCGCCGGGGATAGCGCAGAATAAAACCATAAAGGGGCGCATTGGTTTTCAGCCATTTTCCTTCCTTTGTGTATGCGAAGGCCTCTTCCAGTTCAAAATTTAAAGAAGCACAGGAAATATCAAGGGCAAGCCCGGTCTGATGTTCACTGGTGCCGGGAGGCGCTACGGCGCTGCTGCTTCTTGCCAGAGCGTTTCGATATAAGCTTTCCTGTCTTTTATAGGAACGGTAGCCGGAAACACCCATGAGGGTTATATTGTCAGAAGCAGCCTGATGAAAAAGTCTTGCGGCAGCTTTTGCTGCTGTTTTCTCCATAAGAGTCTTTTCGTCATGTGCAGAAGTATCAAAAGGAATATGGGCTTCTGCAAGGCATGGCGGAACATAGGAAGAAGTCAGCGGGTGAGATTTATTTACAAGAAGAGTATAAGACATACGGAAACACCTGCCTTTCATAATGGCTATATTTTATGTACGAAAGAGGTGAAATAGAATAGGAAAATACAGAAGAAAGGATTTATTACAAAGATAAAGAGCAGACGGGAACCCGCAGAAGTTTCACACTGTCTATAAAACTACTTTTTCGAAACTTCTACCGAGAACTCCGTACAGGCATATTCGCCTCTTTCTTCCACCTCCCAAAGCATTCGATACACACTTATTATTTTCCCATTATGAAGCGCATGTTTGACTTCTTCTGTCCAAAGCTGCTTCCCCTGTGTCTGAATACAGCAACTGGCTTTTTCTCCTGTCAGCAAAAATCTGTCTTTTTCTATTACGGGTTCTATATAAGAAATTAAATTTTCCTGTATCTCACCGCATTTCCAAAACTCATCTTTTACAAACAGTTTACCAGAAGAAAACTCAAACCGCAAACTCCTTACCATTTGTTCTGCTGCATTTTCCTCATATGCTTTCTCAAATTCTAATGCAACATATCCATTCTCATCTGTTTCAAATCGTGTACAGCAATGCTGTGTTCCTTCTTGCTGCCCCCTGCCTCTGATAACAGGAACATTATGGCTAAAAGAGTGATTGCAGAAAATCTCATATCTGTGTTCATTAAAATAGTTTTTTGTATATTCTCCTGCTCCCAAATCCGGCAAAAAAAATTCCTCTCCGGAAAAAAACAGAAAACTTCCCACATCATTGTGATTATGGGGTTCTCCATTATGACCGCCTTTTACAGCCATTCCTGTACCAGTATCATTCTCACAAATGACCCATTGAGAACCAGGAAGGGTAATCTGTCCCGATTTCTCCTCTTCCGGAAAAAAACTGCTTTCTTTTTCTGTCTTCTCCAGATATTTCTGTGTCCATACAAGATCTCTGAAAGCCCCCATCCAACGATAGCAGGTATCTTCTGTCAAATTTGCTGCTAACGAAAAAGACGGCAATCGAACACTCTCATACCGCATGGCAAGATAGCTGCTGAGTCCCGCCCGAAAATGTTCTTTACTGTTTCCGTCTGAAAAACTCAGTGTTCTGCCATTTCCAAAATAACATTTCTGCTGAAATCCGGCAATCTTTTCTACTTTTGGATTTGCAAATAAATCTTCTTTACCCTTTGTAAACTCCAAAAGCTGCTCCGCAAATCCCGTAAAGTAAGTCATTCCGTAAGTAAAATAGGATAATCCCTCCAGACAGGCTCCGTCTTCTCCAAATCCTGCCAGAAAATATTTCATATTTTCTGTAACACGTTTTAAACATTCCCTTTGTCTTTCCGGCTCTTTATGCATCAGGTACATTGCTGCACTCCCGACAGAGCCATTACAGACAGCACACCAATTCAATGTACAGTTTTCCCACCAAGCATAAGGAGATTTTACACTCAAAAAAGGATTTAAAACTCTACGGTATATTTCTTTCTTTGCAAGGTTTCTTACCTCTCGTCTTATAAAGGATTTTTCCACGGAAATAATTTCTGAAAGAGCCTGTGCTGTTTCTGCAGCAAACAAGTCCACCGTAAGCTCCCAGCCCGGTATTGTTCTGTCTACGTGTGCAGGAAGCGCCCAGCACTGTTCTTTACAAATTTCTGCAATCACTGCTTCCAGCTTTTCGGAATATATTTTTTCTCTTCCTTTTTCCAGCCAGACCTGCAGACCAAAAACCATCAGGAATTTCCTTCTACTGAAATATTTATTCTCATAAACCAGACGATTTCCTGTCTGCTCATACAAGGCAAACTCCTGCTCTGTCAGCTTTGGCATCTCCTGATTCAAAAGTACCTGTGCTTCTTTTTGGATATCCTCCTGATACTTCCTGAGAAAACTCTTAATTTTTCTCTTTTCCCTGCCCATTTTTGTCCTCTTTATCTTACCAATACGGATTCCAGTCCTTTGCCAGTCTTGTCAATGCTTCCATATAAAAATAATCTCCCCAGGAGTTGCATTCATCTACACCCTCATGATTGCATGTATTATATGGCGAATGATTGGAGTATGTACTATGAAGAACAAGCCCATTTGATATTTTGGAATCTGTAACTCTATAATTATCATAAACAGACTTCATCAGCTTTTTAGCAATATCTGTATAATACAACGCGTCTTCCTCTTCCATATATTTTGCCATTTCCAACATTCCGCATGCCGCTATAGATGCACTGGAAGAATCTCTTGGCTGGTCGTCGCCATCTGTAAATTCCAAATCCCAATATGGAATCAAATCTTCCGGAAGATGTTCCAGGAAATATTGAGTCACATGCTTAAAATTCTCAATATATTTCTTTTCTCCTGTATACCTGTAAGCCAACGCACAGCCGTAAATTCCCCAGGCCTGGCCTCTTGCCCATGCAGAACCGTCCCTGTATCCCTGACAGGTTGCGCCATGGTCAGGAGCCCCTGTTTTCATATCAAAGTAAAACGTATGCCAGGTCGAGTAATCTTCTCTTATGACATTTGCAATCGCAGTATGAATATGCTTCTCCGCAATTTCTCTGTATTTTTTCTCTCCTGTTTCCTCGGTTGCCCAATACAAAAGCGGAAGGTTTAAAAGACAGTCAATAATCAGCCTGTAATTTTCCGGTTCATTCATGGGACCCCAGGCCTGAATAAATTCTCCAACCGGGTGATATCTTGTAATCAACTGATCCGCTGCCTTAATTGCAGCTTCTCTTCCCTTTTTACTTTCTGTCAGCTTATAGGCAGCCACACAGGAAAGAGAATACAAAAATCCCATATCATGATGATCCACTTCATATTTATCATTAATTCTTTTCAAAAAGCTCTCAACCTGAACATCTGCTGCTTTTCTGAATGCCTCATCATGCGACCACTCATATGCAAGCCAGATTTCCCCTGTCCAGAACCCTGTAGTCCAATAATTATTTTCGATGGGTTTATAAAATCCATTTTCTGAAAATGCATTTTGAAATTTATCTGTAAATTCCTCCAAATTGCAGCGTACCTGTTTTACCGCAAACTCCATACCATTTTGTATATCTTCAGATGTAATAACCGGCTTATTCTCAAACATACCTATCTCTCCTTTATCTCGACTTTTATTTCAGTCACAAACTCTGACTCTCCCACAGGAATAGAATAACTTACAGACGGCAGCAATGTTTTGGGATTTATCAGATTTGTATTGGGATCTGCTGTAATTATAGTTCCTTCCCCCTGTTTTCCACATACTTCACAATAACTGCTGCTGTTTTCCACACGGCTGACACCTTTTTCCTCTGTTTGTACACAATGATCCTTCAATGCCGCACTGATACAAAAACCACAGTCATATGCTATACAGGATCTGTCGCTGTTTATTTTATGCCTCCTTATATGTCCGGTTTCTGTGGGAATCACCGTTGTTTCCACCATGATTCCCGGATAAGGACTCCATTTAGACCAGACCTCCTGCTCCCGTATTTCAGAATCCTCACAGATTCTTCGTACATATACATATCCATCAATGATAAATGCCAGCATACTATCCGGACAATTTTCGTGAAGTTCATAGCAGGAACGGGCAACCGAAAAGGCAAGCTTTGTATCATATGCAAATTTTCCGTATTTCTCCACAGAATGTCCATGTCCGAAAGCACTGAATACCCCCGGCGTGTAGGCTGTATTGTGATGCCGATAATGTTTTACCAGCATTTCTCCATAAGGCATAGCACACTGAGAAATTTCCGAAGGATATTTTTCTGCTTTTGCCTTCCAGAATGCATGATTATCCGGAAGCGCCAGAAAAGCAAAATATTTCATACTCCAATAAGCAGAGCCGGGACCATTATACTTTTCAGACATCATTAAATTCGGATACCCGTAGCCTATGGTCAATATTCCGTTTCTGTCAAATACCGGCAAACTCAGCCAATATTTCATATGCCGTACAATAAGACCTTTCATCACCCCTATTGGCAGAGGTTCGATTCCGCAAAGAAGGCATGCCGAGAAAAAACTCACCTGTGCAAAACGATATGTCAATGAACGTCCAAAAGGCAATGCAGCGCCGTCCTCGTCAAACCAGTATAGAAACTGCTTTGCAAATTCCATAGAACGCCTTTTCAGCCTTTCACTTCTCTCCCTGTCTTCCTGCTGTGCAAATTTTGCATAGATAAGACCGTAAAAATGAATGGCAAAGGATACATAGTAATCTCTCTGGCAGGAATCCCCATCTCGATACCAGCCCTCTCCCAGATAAAAACTCTCTGTCATGTCCAAGGACTTCTTCATCTGCTCTTCACTATAAGGGGCGCCTACATTTTTAAGCCCCAGATTTACCAATACCCGGAACATCTGCCAGTTACATTCTGGAATTTCATGCTGGTTAATGGTATAAAGATACGCGGCAAAATTCTTTTTTTCTCTTTCTGTTAAAGGCTCCCAGAATTTTTCCGGCGCCATCAAAAGCCCATACCCCATGGCAGCCATTTCCACAAATCTCTGGTCAAATTCTCCTGGATTTCCCCAGTACTCTTCATCTTCTGGGTCTGTACCTGCCACCAGTCCTTTCTGATAACAGCTTAAAAACCACTCGTCCTTCCCACCGCCTGCAAAAAAAGGAACTAATGCCCACAGTGGTCTTGAGAAAGCTTCCATATAAATTGCCTTCTGATCATAATTGGTAGCTGTGTTTCCTAAATTCAATCCTGCTCTATGTGTACTGTAATAAGGCTTTAAAGGATTTAGAAATTCCAGCATCAATTCCTGAAAATCCTCTTTTGTACTCCAATCTTTTACTTTCATATCGTCCTCCTCTTCCTATCCTTTTAATCCTGTAGACGCAACACCCTCTACAAAATATTTCTGCAGACACAAAAATACAATCAACACAGGAATTAATGTAATCACAGAGCCCGCCATAATCAAACCATACTCTGCGGAATACTGACCTACAAACATTTTAAGACCAAGCTGAATGGTTTTTTTAGATTCTGTTTTTAAATAAATCAGTGGCCCCAGATAGTCGTTCCAGGTATTTACAAAAGTAAAGATAGTCAGTGTGGACAATGCCGGCTTGGAAAGAGGAAGCATAATAGAACGGTAAATCCGATATTCACTCATACCATCAATACGTGCTGCTTCACAAAGAGAATCCGGTATTCCCATATAGAACTGTTTCATCATGAATACTCCAAAAGCAGAGAATGCCTGCAGGCATATCATTGCAAGAAGTGTATCATTCAATCCCATTTTTCTCATCATAATAAACTGTGGAACCATATATACCTGCCACGGCATGGCAATCGTAGCAATATACCCTAGAAACAGCGTATTCTTGTGTTTAAAATTCAGTTTTGCAAATGCGTATGCTGCAAAGCTACTGGTTAAAAGCTGCAGAAATGTTACAACAATTGTCAGAATCACTGTATTTCCAATAAAAGTTCCCAGAGGGATTTTCGTCCAGATTTCCCGATAATTTTCCCAACGCGGAATCTCCGGAATCCATCGAAACGGCGTCATCTGAAATACTTCTGTTTTTGATTTTATGGAAGCGGAAAGCATCCACAAAAACGGAACAATCATTAATGCGGTAATCGCGATTAAAAGTGTATAAATCAACACTCTGTTTATGCGTCTGTGCTTTGATGCAGACCTTGTTTTCATAGTTCTCTCTCCTTTCCCTTCCTAATCATTTTCATATTTTTTCTGTCCACGGAACTGAATCAGGGTAACTGCCAGAACCAGAACAAATAATACCATGGCTACAGCGCTGGAATATCCCAAATCCCACTCCTGGAACGCCTTCTGATAAATATAATATACCAGAACAGTAGAGTTTGTACCCAGCTTTCCGTCAGCGCCTCCGGCAAGCATAATTGCAATATCGTATACCTTAAAGCAATTAATCGTCAGCATAACCGTTACAAAGAAAGTAGTCGGTCTAAGCTGAGGCCAGGTTACATATCGGAATTTTTGCCAGGTTGTGGCCCCATCAAGACTTGCCGCCTCATAAAGTTCTCCCGAGATTCCCTGTAAACCTGCGAGATAGATTACCATATAGTATCCCATATATTTCCATACACTAAATAAAATCAAAGTCACCAGAACCAGATTTCCGCCAAACCAGTTCGGAAGATTTTCCACATGACATACATAATACAGAAACGCATTCACCGGCCCTTTACTGGGGTGAAAAATCATACTCCACACTGCCGTAATCGCTACCAGAGAAGCAACATAAGGAAAAAATGCAATGGTTCTGAACACTCCCCTCGCCTTTACCTTCTGATTCAGAATAATTGCCAGACCCAAAGATGCCATCATGGTTAAAGGAACCGTTCCGATACAGTAAATAATAGTATTAATAAAAGATTTCTTGAACATGGTATCAGAACCAAGGCGGATAAAATTATCCAGTCCTGCAAACTGAATCGCATTATTTCCGTCCCATTTGAGAAATCCCAATGCAAATGCGAAAATAATGGGAATCAATGTAAATACTGCAAACCCTATAAAGTTAGGCGCAATAAAGGAATATGCTACAAGCGCTCTTTTCCTGTCACGGCGCACTCTGCTCTTTTCTATACTTTTTTCCATAATTTTCCAGCCCTATGGCATAACTCCTTTCTTTTCCGCAAAGGAAAATTTTCTTTTTAAATGCCAGAAAGGAACTGGTATCTTCCCAGTATATCCAGTTCCTTTCTGCTTCTCACAAAATTTAATTATTTGCCGATTTTACCTACTTCTTCATTCATCTTGGCAATTCCTTCATCAATAGAAAGATCTCCGTTCATAATATCTTTATGATACGTATCCAAAATCGTATTAATCTCAGAGAAATTCTTATCATACGGAGCTTCCAGATATACCTTGCCCGGTTTTAATGCCTCAATGCTGGTTTCGTCCTGTGGAAAGCCATCTAAAGAAGCAATCACATCTGCTGTTTCATCATTTAAAAGCGCCGGGAAAGAACCTGTTGCCGCTACAATTTTGGCTCCCTCTTCTCCACATGCAAATTTAATAAAATCCCATGCTGCATCTTTATTTTCAGAAGAAGTCGGTATTGCTAAACCTGTAAGAGAACCTATGGTTGCCCCCTCTTCTGCCCCTTCCGGGTGAGGATATTTTGCAATTCCCCAGTTTCCGCATAATTCAGAATCATATTCTCCATTTGCAAGTTCTGTAATCAAGGTAGAAACATACCAGCTTCCCATATTCATGGTTGCTACATTTCCCTCTGAAAAAGCTGCGGAATAGTGAAGCTGTGAAGCATTGGTATCAATATAACTCCTGCAAATGCCATCTTCTTCCTGTTTTTTCACCATTTCATAATATGGCTTTGTCCAGTCATAATTTCCATCTAATACGGTATGTTTTCCATCTAAAATTCCGAAAAGTTGTACGGTACTTCTCCAGTTATGGAAATGGGATCCATATGTAACATCAGAACCAAATCCTGTCTTTGCAACCTTTCTTGCCAGTTCGTCCCATTCCTCCACAGTCATATTGTTTGTCGGATAATCCACATTAGCAGCATCAAATAAATCTTTGTTATAGTACAGCACCCAGAAGTCATTTCTAAACGGCATTTCCAATATCTTTCCGTCTGCCTTCATCTGATCTGTCACTCCATTGTATACGCTTAAATCAATATTATCCGCAGAAACTCTCTCTGTTAAATCTTCCAACACACCTTTTGATACCAGAGTGGTATAACACTGCATATCCTTGACTGTAACTACATCAAAATCTGAGCCTTCTCCGGAAAGTTCGGTGGAAAGAACTGTCATATAATCCGCAGAACCCAAATCCATAATTTCAATTCTCACATCAGGATTTTTCTCCATGTAAGCATCTGCAATACCGTCCCAGTAGGTAACCAAATCCCTGTCCCACATAGCCCATTTCAGAGTCGTAGATGCATCTGCATTCTTTTCTTCTTTTTTATCCTCTGATTTTTTATCGCTCTCTTTATTTGTACTGTTTTCTTTTTCTGAAGCAGTATCCCCACTGCCGCCTCCGCAGCCCGCTAAAGTTCCTGCCGCCAGCACAGCGCCCATCAATACACTAACCAGTTTTTTTCTCATACCTTTTCTCCTTACTATTTTTCGTTCTGATCTCCAAATACAACTGCAACTTTTCCACATTGACCGCCCGCCATGAGTTCATAGGCTTCCCCCGCCTTTTCAAGAGGAAATTCATCTGTAATCAAATCTTCGGGGTGGATATTCCAACGCACCAGACGTTCAACCAACTCTTCCATTTTCCAAAGACTGGTTACCCAGGAACCGTATATTGTCTTCTGTCCGTGTATAATATCCGGACTTGGATTAAAGGTGCAGGTTCCGCCTTCTCCTATAAAGACAATTTTTCCTCTGTCCCTTGTGGCACGGATAGCAAGCTGACGCCCTGCATCATTTGCACTGGCATCAATCGCTCTCTCTACACCATTTCCGCCTGTAACTTCCATAATTTTCTCCAGCGCATCTTCTCCCGGTTTAAATACATAATCTGCCAACCCCAGCTTTTTCGCAAGATTAATACGGTAATCGTTCATCTCAATACCAATCAGCTTATTTGCTCCCATAGCTTTTGCTAACATCAACGCTGCCAATCCTACAGGACCTAAACCAGTCACCAGAACTGCGTCATTTCCGCAGATTCCTATTTTTTCGATTCCTTCGTAAACTGTTCCGAAACCACATGCCACCTGCGCTCCATCTTTATAAGTAAGCTCGTCCGGCAATGCAATTAAATCTTTTTCTTCTGCCAGAATATACGGCGCCATACCACCATTTCTCTGCCAGCCATACGCCTGGCGGTATTTACTTTTACATGAGATGTAATAACCTCTGCGGCAGTCATTACATACACCACAACCGGAAATATGATATACAATTACACGATCTCCCTTTTTAAACCGGCGAAGCCCTTCTCCTTCTTCTACAATCACGCCGCAAGGTTCATGTCCTGCAACAGTCCCCGGGATATAACCCTCCGGTCCTTTTCCCACATGCTCACGATAAATACAGCGGATATCACTTCCACAGATTGTTGTTGCTTTTGTCTGAATCAACACCTGTCCATGACCCGGTTTCGGAATTTCAAATTCTTTCATTTCCACAGAACTGTTTCCCGGAAGTGTTGCTCCTGTCATTGTTTTCGGAATCATTTTTACTGCCATTTTATTGCCCTCCTTCTTGTGTTTTGCATGCTTCAAGTATACGGATTCGCTTATTCTTTTTCCATGGATTTAATTATCATTTCATGTGTTATTTTTTTCAGTTTTTTCTTTCCCTTTCTTTCGTTGTCTATATTTTTATTTTCTATACAATTTTTTATCTTTTCCTGTAATTTTTCATTCCAGAACAAAATGATACTGTTTAAACACAACATAAAGTATCTTTCCGTGAAGATATGCACATAATCCCACGGACAAAATCAGGACAGGTGCACATACAAAGACTCCGATTGCCAACAAACATGTGGTTGTAGTAATCATAAGAATGGTCCAGCCTATATTCTTTACTGCAATCATAAATGCCAGCATTAATATTTTCTTTATCCCTGCCTGACATCTTGCCAGAAGAGGGAACGTATACGTTAAAATCATTATGTAGAAAGCTGTCAGTATCACAAACATAAAAAATATCATAACACCAACGCCGCTTTTAAACTGATAATACCAGGTCAAATCCGTAATCAGGAAAATCCCCAATCCGGCTAAAATACACCACATAAATGTTGCCTGTCTGAAATTCTCTCGAAAAGAATGAAAAAAATCTTTCACTACATACCCTTCCTGATCTTTTGCCAGTTTCATTCCGGCATAATAAAGGGCTGTAGTGGAGGCGCCTATTGTAAAAACAGGAAGACTTGTTACCACCCATAACACCGTCAGTACCATCATATCAAATACTTTCCCCATAAATCTCCATATAGGATTGTCCAAATTAAAAAATTCTGCCATTTCCATACCCTCCTTTTTCTCAAAATTATACTTCTTCCTTCTTTTCTTTGACTATGTATTTAATTATCATTTTCTGTGATATTTCATACGTTTTTTTCTACTTTTTATAAAGCATGCATTTTTTTAAGTTTTTATATACTTTTTCTCTCTCTTTCCTCTGAAACATACATAGGTATCCAAGATATGATATAATACACTCAACACACAAACCGACAAAGGAGTTAGACATGAAACACTCATTCTATAAAACAATTAAAGGCCGTTTTCTTTTAATTGTCTGCTCACTGATTATTGTTTTAAGCATTGGAATTATTACATTTACTTATGTTACCTTTTATAATCGACTGGAAAATAATGTCATACATTCCACAGATTCCAGTCTTTCTCTTCTTGCCAATGATATTAATAAGAAATTGTCTGACATCTATAGCTATGCACAGTGGTGCCAGAACAATAATACCGATATTATCAATTATATAAAAACAAGCCCTTCCTCCCCGTCATATGGAAGGATTACGACTCGGGCAAAAGAGCGAATGGACGAAGAATATCTTCGGAATCCTGCACATACCTATATGCAGCGAGTGATTATTGCAAATTCTGAACGGGAAGATTTTCTTCAATATACTTCTTCCTATTACTCTATATCGCGCCCCATGGTAAAACTTATTACGGAATTTTCTTATTACGAAACAGCTATGTCTGAATCTTCCTGTACCTTAAACTGCGGACTTCAAAAAAGTCCCCTGGGAAGGACTCCCACGGATTGTTTTCCTGTTATCCAGCCAATTAAAAACCTTTACAGTATCCATGATATCGGATTTGTCTATATTGAGATTTCCCCTCGCCTGCTGTCCGATACGGTATTAGAGTATACAACATTAGCAGACAGTCTTCCCTTATACTTCACAATCGGAGACGCAACGTATCTCATAAAAGAAAACCAATTAGAAAAACTTTCCGACCATTATGAACTTCTGAAAAAAAACCGTAAAAAGCTTTCTAATAACGGACATCAATATTTAGAAATCCATAAAAAAGGAAAAACGCAAAGGCTGGTTACCATTCCTTTAGAAACAGAACATTGTTATATCACACAAACAATCCCTGACGAATTGTTTCATCAACAACTGCAAAGTTATCTGTTTTTGATTGTAACAATCCTGTTTCTTTTGCTGCTGCTTGGAACCTTTCTGTATTTTCTGCTCGCCAGGCTGGTAAATAATCCTGTTACTGCACTAAATAACCGCCTGACCTGTATTGCCAAAGGTGACTTTACAAAAGATGCTGCGATTGAATGGGAAAATGAATTAGGAGATATTGGCAGAAGTATAAATAAACTTTCTGCCGATATTCAGGATTTAATGAATAAACGTATTGAAGATGAAAAAGAGAAAAAGGATTATGAGTACAAAATGCTGCAAAGCCAAATTAATCCCCATTTTCTTTACAACACCTTAAATTCTATTAAATGGATGGCCATTACACAAAATGCACCCGGAATTTCAGAAATGGTAACTGCGCTGTCCCGGTTATTAAAAAACATTGCAAAAGGTTCAAAAACAATTGTCACAATACAAGATGAATTCTCTTTTTTAGACGACTATTTTCTGATTCAGAAATACCGCTATGGAGGTGCAATTCGTCTGGAGTACAAGATTGACGACAAGGAATTATTGGCAAATAAAATTCTTCGCTTTACGCTTCAGCCTATTGTAGAAAACGCTATTTTTCACGGTATTGAGCCCAAAGGCTGTGAAGGAATTATTACGATACACCTCTATTCAGACGATAAAACGAAAATAAAAATTGATATCACAGACAATGGTATTGGCATGACTCCCGAACTGATTCAAAAAATTCTCTCTGAAGACGAACCGGATAAATCTCAGTTCTTCAGAGATGTGGGAATAAGCAGTGTGCATAAACGCTTACAATATACCTTTGGCAGCACCTGCGGATTATTTATCCACAGTGTTCCGGGAAAATCCACTACCATGACCGTTACTTTAAAAAATACACTGGAGGAAGGGACTTTAGAATGTACAAGTTATTAATTGTAGACGATGAACCATTGGTTCAGGTCGGATTGAAATCCATGCTGAACTGGAATACACTCCATATTGAAATTTGCGGAATTGCCGGAAACGGACAGGAAGCCTTGGATTTAATTGCCCGGCTTAAACCCCACATTGTAATTGCAGATATCCGTATGCCTGTAATGTCCGGTCTGGATTTGGTTCGAAAATGTCGGGAACAAACAGGCGAACTACCTGTTTTTATCATGCTTACCAGCTATGAAGAGTTTGAATATGCCCGTGAGGCTCTGAGATATCATGTAGCCGAATATCTTGTAAAACTGGAACTGACGCCGGAATCTCTGGAATCCGCAGTAAAAGCAGCTCAGATACGTGTAGATACTGCTATTAAAAAGCAGGATTCTTCTGCATTATTTTCTAAAACAGAACCCACTCCTGCTTTTGACTTACAGACTCTCCAAGATCGTTTTTATATCCGGCTTTTGAATAATCTCTTCGAAAACGAAGAAGAATTTTCACGACAGTCTGAAGAACTTCCGATTTGTCTGAACAGTCCCTGCTATGCCGCCGCACATTTAGAACTTTTATCCACAGATACTTCTGATACAAATGCTGCACAGCAACTTACACTTTATAACAGTACCTTGCAGATGTTTCATAAAATTATGGGCAAGTTTTTTCCCTGTCAGATAATATCTCTGGATTTACGCTATTGGGCGGTAATTTTTTCCTTAGACAATACAAATGACAAAGAAACCATTTCTTTTCTGAGAAATGCCTTCCGGGAAACCGCTCAAATGCTTCACAATTATTATAATGTAACGATTTTGGCTGCTGTCGGACGATTATTAAAACAGCCTGAAAATCTCAGTTCCTCCTACAGGGACGCTAAACAGCTCTCTACCCAATTAACTCCTAAGAATCCTCTTTTGTTTTTCGATGAGCTGCCGAAACATCAAACCCTGCGAAATGTGTTTGATATGACACTTTTCCGAGAACCTTTAAGAAAAGCTTTTGATGAATTTGATGAGGACGCATTACACGGAGTATTTCTTTCTATTTTTGACCTTTTTGAGTCCTCCTCGCCGCCATATACTCAAGTCATGGACGCTGCCAGCAATATCCTTCATCTGACTCTGACACTCTTATCTGACGGAGCTGATATAGCCACAAAAATTTTCTCTGCAGAGCCTGACGGATACCGCTCACTTTACCGCCAGACTTCTGTAAACCAAATTATATCTTATATGGAAAAACTGGACAGTGGATTGTGCCATATTTTTCAAGAACAGAAAAAAGACTATAAAAATCATATTGTTACCAATGTAAAAAGATACATTTCCGCACATATTGGCGAACATCTGACTTTGCAAAATGTTGCCGATGCTTTCTCTATAAGCCCAAATTATCTGAGCCAGCTCTTTAAAAAATATAACGATACCGGCTTTAATGAATACTGTACACAAATGAAAGTTGAGAAAGCAAAGCAACTGCTTCGCAATGAAAACCAAAAAGTTTATGAAGTTTCGGAAGCTCTTGGCTTTGAAAGCGCCTTCTATTTCAGTAAGGTCTTTAAAAAGGCTACCGGAATGGCTCCAAAAGACTACCAAAATCATATACTTTAACCAATATTGACACAAAACACTCATAAAGAAAGGATGCAGCACGAAACACCAGGCAGTATATCTGCCCGGTCTGTTTTCGTACCGCATCCCTTCTATTACATTGTTCTTCTACTGCTCCATTTGGCGTCCCAGAAATCCTGCTGCTGCCTGCGCCAGTTTTTCTTCTGTTTCAGAAAATTTTCGCCCTCCTGCTTTTTCCAGAATTAAAACTGCACCTACCGCATCTCCAGCACAGGTAATGGTATCAATCACCTGTGTGCCGTATTCTGTTCTGTCATCTTCCACAATTTTGATACATTTTTCTTTTTGCAGGCACACGTTTTTCCTATCTGCAATAACCTCTTCCAGTTCTCTGTGTATTCTTTTATCTGCAAATTCCTTTGATCCACTGCCCGCTGCTGCAATAATCTGATCACGGTCTGCAATACATGCCATACAGCCTGCCGCCTGGGCAAGCGCTTCTGCATACTCCTTTGCAAAGGTTCCCAGTTCTCCAATGGGCGAATACTTTTTTAAAATAATTTCCCCTTCCCGGTCTGTGAAAATCTCCAGAGGGTCGCCTTCTCTTATCCTAAGCGTTCTTCGGATTTCTTTCGGAATTACCACTCTGCCAAGATCGTCAATTCTGCGCACAATTCCTGTCGCTCTCATATAAAAATCCTCCATTTACATTTATCTTCTTTGTTGTTTATAAATGTATTATTTGTAAAATGAAGGAATTTATACCTGAGATTTGGTGCAGATTCGTATGAAAAAAGGAGCCTGGCTATAGCCCACCGAATTTTGCATTTTACAAACCCGAATGGCAGTACGCAAACCAGAATCTCCATACTGCTATTCTTGACGTTTACCTAAATCTCTAATACCAGTTCACTTACCGTTTCGATATCTTTCATCTGTGCCACAAAAATAAGTAATTTTCATTTCTCCATAATCCCAAGAGAAAGAAATATGGGATACAAATAGCTCGCCCCAAAGCAATTCAACTTCTTCGGTCCTTTCACCCTTCCCTCAAGCTCCTGAACCTCCAGAGCTCTCCAGAAAGCAAGACTGACACTGGCTCTGGTAATGGACTTATCCTTTCTGGTGACAAACATCTCATTTCCCCTGATTTCATACACAAATTCCAGATTTTTTACAGTGTAAAAAGGCTGTCCCTGAAAAGCCGTTAAAGTCTGCCACAGCATCTCTTCCAGTCGCTCCCTGTCTTCTCTTTGGGCAATGGACTTTTTCAACTCTTTTAACTGCACCTGCACACCGCACCTCCATTTTCCTTTTTCAAAAGTTTACGCCAACATTCCCGGCTGCTTCTCTGCCTTTCTCATAACCCAGAGATAATATGGAATTAACGGAATCAAGGCTGCAATCCACGCCGCCGGATCTGACATACACACCTCTGCAAAGCCTGCATTTGCTGCTGCAATAAACACAATGGCAGCACGGGCAATCAATTCAAACACACCGCCCATCATAGGCACAAAACCGTATCCCATACCCTGCAAGGCATTTCTGTAAAGAAAAATACTTCCAAGAAAAGGATATGCCCAGGCAACAATGTCAAAATAAATTTCCGCTGCATGAAGCACCTCAGTTTCCCCTGCATCAATAAAGATGAAAATCATATATTTTCCAAAGAAATGAATCACAAACATCAGCGCTACGCTGCACACCAGAATCATAATCTGTGTCAGGCGAACACCCTGTTTCACACGATCCATTTTTCCGGCTCCCCGGTTCTGACCCACATAAGTGGCAATGGTAGCGCCAAAAGCCACAAACACGGTACAAATAATATTCTGTATCTTCCCTGCTGCTGAAAATCCCGCCATATAAACAGCACCGTAGACATTGATTGCACCCTGTACAATAATTGTTCCAATAGCTGTAATAGAAAACTGCAGCCCCATGGGGATTCCCAGCCCCAAAAGTTTCTTTATTGTAAGGAAAGAGAAACTGAAATCCTCTTTTCTCAGCCTCAAAACCGGAAATTTCTTAATTATATAAACCAAACACAGTAATGCGGAAATCCCCTGTGCAATAACGGTTGCATAACCGCAGCCCTCTACCCCCATATGGAAAACCACAATAAAAACAATATCCAGCACCACATTGAGAATAGCAGAAATAATCAGAAAATACAGTGGTGATTTACTGTCCCCCAAAGCTCTCAATACCGCAGCCAGCGCATTGTAAGCACAGGTCACTGCCAGTCCTGCATAAATAATTGCCATATAGCCGCTGATGTCAGCCATAAGGTTTTCCGGCGCGTTCATCATTCGCAGAATCGGCTCATTTGCAATCAAAAGTCCGCCTGTCATAACCACTACAAAGCCCACGCAGATGTAAACAGACATGGCAATAAAATGCCTCATTCTGTCTATTTTTCCTGCACCAAACCACTGGGCAACCCAGACCGAAAATCCGCTTGTCAGCCCATTCAGCCACCCGGTTACCAGAAAAATCAGAGAACCTGTGCTTCCGATAGCCGCCAAAGCGTCCACTCCCAGAAACTGTCCTGCAATAATAGAATCCGCAATATTATAAAACTGCTGAAAAATATTTCCCAGACACATGGGAATCATAAACTGAATAATCAGCTTCAGCGGACTTCCCTTTGTCATATCATTTGTCATGCTTTTTCTCCCCTTTGCTTCCTCTTTATACCTTTTATGTCCTTTCTATTCTATCCCATTTTTTCAAAAAATCAAGACATTTTCCTGTTGGAAAAATCTCCTGTACAGTGCTATACTTATTTCATACAATAATTGTACAAATGAAGGAGTATCCCTATGCACCTGAAACATTTTTTTGTGGGTTTCCTGGGAACTTTCCGGCGTATGTTATCTCTGCTTCTGCTTCCCCTGCTTATGATGACAGGCTGCGGCGGCAGTGATGCTTCAAATGCGTCCTCTGAAAACACCCTGAATGACCAGGCTCAGTCAAAAGCAGTACGGGACAGTACCCCCAATGTACTGACGCCTCAGGCTTCCGGCACTGTTCTCCTTGGCGCCGAACCTCTGGTCGCAGATATTTCCAATACTGACCAGGGGTATATTACAGTTCGGTACAACGGCAGCGCTGCCAAAGCCAATATACAGATTACCGGTTCTGACGGCATTACCTATAAATATTTTCTCACCTCTTCCGATACCTGGGTGACATTTCCTCTCACCAGTGGCAGCGGAACCTATGAAATCGCAGGCTACGAAAATATTATGGACAACAAATATGCGTCCCTGTTTAAGGAATCCATAGAAGTCACACTGGAGAACGAACTTCTCCCCTTCCTTTATCCAAACCAGTATGTATTTTTCACACCTGAATCAAAGGCTGTGGAAAAAGCAGCAGAGCTGGTACAGAACTCCTCCTCTGACCTGGAGGCTGTGGAAGATATTTATCACTTTGTAATTGAAAATATTGCTTATGATGAAAAGAAGGCAGAATCTGTGCAAACCGGCTATCTGCCGGATATTGACTCCACTCTGTCTGAAAAAACCGGCATCTGCTTTGATTATGCGTCCCTGACTGCTGCTATGCTTCGCTCCCAGCAGATACCCGCAAAGCTGGAGATTGGCTATTCCGGAGATATTTATCATTCGTGGATCAGCGTATATATTGAAGACATTGGCTGGATTGATAAAATGATTGAATTTACCGGAGATGCCTGGACAAGAATGGATCCTACCTTTGCCGCAGGCAATAACAACAGTAAAAAAGTTTTAAAATATATCGGGGACGGTTCCAACTATACGCTGCAGTATACCCGTTAATACCACTGTCCCGGAGATACAAAAGAAAGGAGATTTATGAAACCTTTATCCAACACTGAATTACATACCTTCTGCAGTCAGTTTGCCCTGATTCTCCGCTCCGGCATCTCCTCCCTGGAGGGAATTTCCATTATGCTGGATGATACGCCAAAGGGCGAAGGACATGACATTCTGGAAGCCCTGCAAAAAGAGGTAGAAGCCACAGGCAGCTTTGCCATGGCTGTGCAGTCTGTTTCTTGTTTTCCGCCTTATATGTGCAGCATGACAGAGCTGGGTGAACAGTCCGGACGTCTGGACGATGTTATGGAAAATCTGTCCCACCATTACCAGAGAGAAGACCAGCTTTCCAAAAGTATCCGAAGCGCAGTTACTTATCCTCTGATTATGCTGGGTATGATGGCAGCCGTTATGCTGGTTCTGATTATCAAGGTTTTACCTGTATTTCAACAGGTATTTGAACAGCTTGGCATTGCCATGACCGGTTTTTCCGGCACGGTTTTGAAAATGGGCGCAGCTATGAACCGCTTCAGCGCAGTTTTTCTCATCTTGGCTCTGATTCTGGCCTTCCTGATTTTTTATTTTCTCAGAAATCCCAAAGGACAAAAAGCCCTCAGCCGTTTTGCAGGACGCTTTGCCCTCACCCGCCATCTTTCTGAAAAGACAGCCTGTGCCAGATTTGCCAGCGGTATGTATCTGTGTCTTTCCAGCGGCCTGGACACAGAACAAAGCCTGGAAATGACCGCCCGGCTCATTGAACACGCAGGTATCAGCAAAAAAATCAAAACCATACAGGACAATCTGACAGAAGGCATGCTCTTTGCGGAAGCCCTTGAAAGAGCCGACATTTTCTCCGGGCTGTATTCCCATATGGTAAACATTGGACTGAAAACCGGAGCTATAGATGAAGTTATGAAACAAATTGCAGAACAATATGACGAGGAAGTGGAAGACCAGATGAATCGTCTGGTGGCAGGAATTGAACCCACTCTGGTTGCCATACTCTCCATTGCAGTGGGTATGATTCTGCTTTCTGTTATGCTGCCGCTCATGGGCATTATGTCAAACATGGGCTGATAGGAGGAATGCTTGCATGAACCGTTTCCAGAAAAAAAACAGATACTTCTACCTTCCCTCCTTTTTGTTGCCCGTTTTGCTTTTTATCACAATCCTGGCTGTTTTTCTTTTGGGGCTTTCTTCTGTATCCAAAACCGCCTCTTCGGAAGAGAAAAAACAGTTAGAAGCCTCTATCCGCCAGGGCGCTGTACAGTGTTATGCTCTGGAAGGGTTTTATCCGGACAGCCTGGCGTATCTGGAAGAACATTATGCTGTCCATTATAACAAAAAAAAATACATTGTTTCCTATGAAATTATCGGTTCAAATATGATGCCGGATATTCAGGTAATATCCAAAAAAACACCACAGAAAGAAACAGGAGGGCTTCCATGAAGAAAAAAAATCATACCCATGTGACAGATGTACTTTTTACCCTGTCCCTGTTCTGTCTTTTCACTGCCTGCGCCTTTCTGGTAATCCTGATTGGAATACAGGTATACAAGACAACGGTTTCTGATTTGGAGGACAACTATTCTTCCAAAACCGCCCTTTCTTATGTAACAGAAAAGCTGAGGCAGCATGATTTTGCAGGTGGTGTTTCCGTAACCTCTCTGGAGGGGGAAACTGCCCTGGTACTGGCGGACGATGCAGAAGGGGAAACTTATCTCACCTACATATATCCCTATGAAAACGCTCTTTTTGAACTTTCTGTAAAAGAAGGCGCTGCTGTTTCCAGGGATATGGGGCAGGAAATCCTTCAGGTGCAGGATTTCTCCATTACGGATAAAGGCAATGGCTTCTTTGAGCTTTCCGCCTCTGACACCCATGAGAAAAACCTGACCTTTCTCTTCCATCTGCGAAGTGAAGTCCGTCAGTCTGATACCTGAAAAGAAAGGATTACTCTATGAAACAGTTAAAAAATGCAAAATCCGGCCTGTTTCTCCTGGAACTGATTTTCGTTATTCTGTTCTTTTCTCTGGGAAGCGCGGTATGCATACAGGCATTCACAAAGGCGCATCTGACAAGCCAAAAGGCACAGGATTTAAGCTTTGCTTCTCTGAAAGCATCAGAAACAGCCTCTGTTTTGAAATATACAGACAACACCTTAGAGTCTTTACAGGAATATTTCCCCCATATTCAGGAAAAAGACGGAAACTTTCTTGTCTTTTACAATCAGGATTATGAGGAATGTGAGGAAAAAGACCGTTTTTATACTCTGCACATCACACTGAAGACAGAATCCCATATGCAGACAGCCCGGATACAGATAACAAGACTGGATAATAAGACTTCTATATATCAGCTTTCTCTTCGTTTTCCCCTTTCTGAGGCAGAACCGGGAGAAAACAATATTTCCCTACAGGAGGCAGGCTCATGAAAAAGAACAGAAGAAGTGTGATCAGTACAGGAACCGCTTCTCTGGTGCTGATTTTTTCTCTGCTGTGTATGCTGGCTTTTGCTGTACTTTCTCTTGTCAGCGCCCGAACCAACCTGCGTACCAGTCAGAAAAGTGCAGACCGAACCACTGCTTACTACGAAGCGGAAAATAAGGCAAATGATATTTTACTGAAAATCTCTCAGACCATTGAAAAGAATCTGGACAGTGAAAACGAAACTGTCTTTTACGAGAATGTGAAGACAGAGCTGGATGGAAAAGACGGCATTTCCTTTTCTGATGCAGATAAGCTGGACTATCCAGTAGAAATGGCAGAACAGCAATTCCTTTCTGTATCTCTGCTTCTGTCCTTTGAACCATTGGAAAACGGAAAGCATTATACAATTACTTCCTGGAAAACCGGTTCTGACTATGAATGGAATCCGGATACCTCTCTTCCTCTTATGACAGAGGAGAATTTTCCGGAAGAATAAAGCGCATTTAGGAGGCATACAGAATATGAAAATACTGGATTTTTTGACAGAAACGACAAACGCAGGCGCTGCTGACCTTTTCATTGTAGCAGGACGCCCTCTGTCCTATAAAAAGGGTGGAAAGATTCTCTGGCTGAACGAGGAACGCATTATGCCAGAACAGTCTGAATCGCTTATACGAGAAATTTATGAACTGGCTGACCATCGGGATATCAATAAGTTTCTGCACTGCGGCGATGATGATTTCTCCTTTGCAGTAAAGGGTCTTTCCCGTTACCGTGTCAGCACTTATATGCAGCGCGGTTCTATGGCAGCAGTTATCCGTATTATTACCTTTGACCTGCCGGATCCCTCTGCTCTTGGTATTCCGCCTCAGATTATCGGGCTTGGCAATCTGAAAAAAGGACTGGTTCTGGTAACCGGACCTGCCGGAAGCGGCAAATCAACCACTCTTGCCTGCATCATTAATGCGATTAACAAAACACAGGAAAAGCATATTATCACGCTGGAGGATCCTCTGGAATTTCTTCACAGACATAAAAAAAGCATTGTCAGCCAGAGGGAAATCAGCTCAGATACAGAAAGCTATGTGGCTGCTCTGCGTGCCTCTTTACGACAAAGCCCTGATGTTATCCTTTTAGGGGAAATGCGTGATTTTGAAACCATGTCCATTGCCATGACGGCTGCAGAAACCGGACATCTGGTGCTGTCTACCCTGCATACACTGGGAGCTGCCAATACCATTGACCGTATTATTGACGTCTTTCCTCCTAACCAGCAAAGACAGATTGCCGTACAACTCTCTTCTGTTCTGCAGGCAGTGGTTTCCCAGCAGCTTATCCCTGCCTCAGACCAGACAGGTATGCATGCCGCCTTTGAGATGATGACTGCCACCCCGGCTGTCCGCAATATGATTCGGGAAAACAAAATTCCCCAGATTGACGGTCTGGTTTACTCCTCTTCCTCAGAAAATATGTTTTCCATGGACAACAGCCTGTTATCCTTATATAAGTCCGGACGCATTTCAAAGGAAGATGCTCTGACTCATGCGGTGAATGCCGAAATGCTGAAGAGAAAATTGATGTAAGAGGCTTCTTCCCCTCACATAACAACAAACCGCCTCACAAAACCGGTGCCAGAAATCCCATATCCCTGGCAGCGGTTTTCGTGCAGCGGCCTCATCATGAACTCAAGCCACATTCATCATAATAAGAGAACCTGTTTTTTCCCTTTTTCTTGCTTTCATACAGCGCTAAATCCGCTTTCTTAAGCCCCTCATCGTAAGAGAAATGCTCTCTTTCCAGAATACTGATTCCTGCACTGCAGGTCAGGGTCAGGTCTTTGATATTCTCCAAAGCTGCAAATAGCTCCTTCATTCGTCTGTCCAGAATCTCCTTTGTAGTCACATTCTTAATAAAGACCAGAAATTCATCTCCTCCCAGACGCCCGATAATATCTCTCCTGCGGAAGATTGCCATCAAGGTATCTGTCAGAACCTTTAACGCATAATCCCCTTTCATATGCCCGTATTCATCATTAATCTTCTTAAAATTATCCAGATCCAGAATAATCAGACTTCCTCCTTCTGTTTCCCGGACATCGGTCATAAAGGACACAACTTCCTCCTTAAAGGCTCTCCTGTTATATACATTGGTAAGTGGATCCCTGTTTGCCTCTACCTCCTGTGCCAAAGACCGTCTCTTCTCTGCATCAATATTCTTCAGATACAGGAGTGCATACATATTACCTGAATATCCTTCCTGAAAAATATGCACCACCAGTTCTACCCAACATCTGGTTTTGTCTATAATCCGCTGAAAGCAATATTTATAAGTAGATTCGCCGTTTTTGTACCTGTCCTTCATAAAATCCACGTCCAGGCAGCGGCTGTATGCCTCCTGCTCCTCCTGTGAAACTGCTTCCTGCATATGCTTTTCCATTACCTCTGTAAAAGTCTTCTGGCTTCTGATGCACTCTTCCATATAGTCCGTCCAAAGACCGCCTGCTCTTTTCAAGTGTCCGCTCTCTACATCTACCTCTGCATAAGCAATGGTTTCTCCAAGCACCACTTCATAAAAGTCCATTTTCCGCATGTACTCCAACTCCATTGCCCATTCCTGACTTGCCGGCTCTGCAAAAACCATAACTCTGTCCAGATCTTTTTCCTCTATTCCCAGATACTGTATACACAGTTTAAACCACTCATATGCTCCTGTACTGGTTTTTAACAGCATCTCCAGCTCTGGAAGTTCCTTCCGGCTTCCTATTTGAGAAAAAATCTCCCGAAATTTCTCTGCAAAATGAGGGTGAACAACCCCCTCCTCAATCCAACAATCCGGGAATTTCCCCTCCTTGTCCGCTGTTCCTGCCAGTAGTCTGCGCTTTGTATGAAAACAAATACTGTGGGTCTTTCTATTATATTCAAACGAATCCATGTTACTTCTTTCCGGAATAAATTTAAGCTTCTCTATATTGCTGATAATCCGGTGGTGTCCCTCCAGACAAATCATTCCTTCTGAATCTTCAACACGGACACCCAGACATCTGACCTGCACTTCTCCCTTGCTGGGATGCTTCCAGATATACTCCACTTCTACAGGCTGTCTGGTTTCCATCATCTTCTTTATTGTATAATGAATATGCGGATAATATCTCTCCTGAATCCTTCCGTACCAGTGCTGATAACACGCTTCCGGTGTTGGTTTTCCCTCCAGTCCCATAACTTCCAGCATAACCTGGTCTGCATACATTTCATACCGTTCATTTTTAGGGTCTATACGAATAGCCCACAGTCCTATGCTGGCGTTTCTCATAATATTCACAAGCTGACTTTTGGAACAAAGCACTCCATAATATTTCTGGGTTTCATCTACATTTAAATAGAAAAATCTTTCTTCCTGCTTTTTTCTGTCCTTGTAGGCCTGACTTCCCACATGCAGATATACTTCTTCAAACTGCTCGCTTGGATAAGGTTTTGCAAATAAAAAGCCCTGCAGAACGTCTGGCTGCAGCTCCATCAGACAGGCAAGCTCTTCTTCTGTTTCCACACCCTCGCAGCATACCTGAATATGTACGCTGTGTGCCAGTTCAATCATATTTCGAAGAAGCTGATAATTATAACTGCTGTTCTGAATCTGCTTTACAAAACAGCGGTCAATTTTTGTTTCATCAACCTTAATACTTTTCAGATAACTTAAGCTGGAGTATCCGGTTCCAAAATCATCAATGGCAATCTTAATCCCATGCTGTTTCCACTGATAAAAAATCTGGTTAAAATATTCATAATCCTGAAGCTGTATACTTTCTGTAACCTCCAGGGTCAAAACCTCTCCCGGAAGCCCTGCCTTTTCCAGAACCTGCAGGACTTCCCGGGCAATATCCTTTTGTTTTAACTGAACATAGGAAATATTCACATTAATATGAAAATGCGGAATCTTTTCCCGCCACTTTCTGCACTGCAGAAGCGCTGTTTCCAACACCCATGCTCCCACCTGACAGATAAGCCCCGTTTCTTCCAGAACAGGGATAAACTCTGCCGGGCTTACCTCCCCTCTTGTGGGAGAACGGAAACGAAGCAGAGCTTCTGCGCCAAACAGGGTAAAGGTCTGTCCCTGCACCTGAGGCTGGTAACATAAGTAAAAACCCTGAAAATCATGATGAATGGATTCCTGCATTTCTTCCAGAATCTCAATCTTCATTTTCCGTTTTTCATAATCATCAATAGAAAAGAATATCAGCTTGTTCTTTCCGTTTTTCTTTGCATTGTCCAGCGTATTCTCTGCATACTGATAAAGAATACTTCCGTCCTTGATAGAATCCCTGTCATACAGCACAGCACCTCCCGACACTCTGCAATAGGATTCTACTTCCTCCTGCACCTGATGGTACAGTTCTTCTGTTTTTTCTTTCGTATAATCTGTCAGAATAAGAGCAAAGCAATCTCCATTCAAACGATAGACAAGCGATGGCAGCACTCTTACCTTTTCCAGGACTGATGCCAGATTTACCAAAACCTGATTTCCATAAGGCCTTCCGTATTTGATATTGATATTTTTAAAATCATCAACTCCAAGTATCAGCAGACACCCTGTTTCCCCTTTCTTCAGACAGCACTCCAAGTCCTCCATAAACTTTACCGTATTTAAAAGACCTGTAAGCGTATCTGTCCTGTTTCGGAAAGCAGTATCGGATAAGCTTCCGGACACATATCTGGCGCATTGATTGTTGTCAAAGCGCACAGCGCCCTTACAGTTAATCCAGATATAATTGCCATGCTTATCCAAAATCCGGTATTCTATGCTATAATTTTTAATCTTGTTTTCCTTTATTTTTTTGAGATTTCGCTTTACAGATTTCAAATCTCTCTCATAGACAAGCTTTATCCACTCCTGAAGAGAATTGGTATTTTCACTGTTTTTTGTAATCGCATATTTTTCATAAATACTGTCTGCAAAATGTATCTCATCACTTTTTAAATCCCATAAGAAAAGGGAGTCTTCTATGCTCTCGTCTAACAGACGCATAGCGTTCAGATATTTCCCTGTTTCCTTCTGCATATTACTCTGTAGATTCACAGATTTTCCCTCTTTCTCTTTCCAGTATTTTTGTTATTTCTTCTCTGCTTACAGGCTTTCCAAAGTAATAGCCCTGTATATAATCCAAAGGTGTTCCTTTTAAAAATTCATACTCTTCTTTTGTTTCCACACCTTCCAGACATACCTCCATCTGAATCGTATGGCAAATCTGTACCACTAACTGAATAAACGCTGCGTCAAACTCACTGTTTAAAATATCCTTTACAAAGGCTCTGTCAATTTTCACAATATCTACGGGCGTATTTTTCAAAGCAGCAAGAGAAGAGTAGCCTGTGCCAAAATCATCTAATGCCATACAGATCTTTTTGCTCCGCATATCCTCAAACTTTTCCCTGAATATTTCCATGTTCTTGACCGCATAGCTTTCTGTAAGCTCTAAAACCAGATTTTCACAGGGGAATTGCTCTTCCTCAATAATTGCATATAAATCCTCCAGAAAACGCTCCTCCATAAACTGCAGCGCTGAAATATTGACACTGATACGAAAATCCGGCTTTTCCTTTATCCATGCCTTTCCTTCCTGAAGTGCAGTCCGTAAAATCCAAAGTCCCACATAATAAATCAATCGGTTTTCTTCCAAAATCGGAATAAATTCTACAGGTGATACAAAAGCTCCGTCCTTGTCTGTCCAGCGAACCAGAGTTTCCACTCCTGTAATTTCTTCGGTCTGCGGATTCACCTGAGGCTGATATACCAGATAAAATCCTCTGTATCCCTGCTCCATATCCTCTTTTAACTGACCAAGCAGTTCCAAAGTGCGGCTTTTCTTCTGCTGAATCTGTTCTGTAAAAAATATCAGTCTGTTTTTTCCTCTCTCTTTTGCGTACTGCAGGGCATAGTCTGCGTGACGGCAAAGCTCCTCCACACTTTTTCCATGTTTCGGATATACGGCACAACCTGCAGAAATTTCCAGATTCAGCCTTTGGCTGTCTCTCTCCTGTATCTTTCTTAAATATTCCTGTATGGTTCCATACAAAAGCTCCACATCGCCCTTTGACATATTTCTTGCAAGAATCCCCATTTTGTCCTTTTCAATTCGATACAGGAAGGCATTGTCAGGCAAAATTGTCTGTATCATCTGTCCTACCATCTTTAAAATTTTATCCCCAAAGGAACGGCTGTACAGCTCATTTACCTGATGGAACTCATCAATATCCACTTCCATAACCACCAGTTCCTCTGTGTCCGATTCTTTTATATCACTTTCCAGTTTTTTACGAAATTCTTCATAATTTAAAAGCTGTGTCAAAGGGTCTACTTTATTTCTCTTTCCCATCAGGCTCATAATCCCTGCAAAAAGTTCCTTTTTTCCATCTTTATCTCGCATAAGCTGCCCTCTGCAGCGCACCCAGATATACTCTCCGCCTTTTGTTCTGACACGAAATTCCACAAAATGAGAATCCTCTTCATCATTAAAAAGCCTCATATTGGATTCATAGAAACGTTCCCAATCCTCCGGGTGTACAATCTTTCTCCAGTACGGCAAAGGATTTGTTATTACTTCCCCCGGCAGTCCCAAAAGTTCCACCAAGGCCTTGGGATAGCGAAAAGTATTCGTCTGCGGATCACAAACATAAATAAAGTCATCTGTACTTAACACCAGGGCATTATATAGCAGTTCTGAAAAATACCCGGCCTTCTCCTGGTCTTTTCTCATTTTCTTTTTCCTTCTTCCTCTGTGTAGATTTTAAACCCGTCTTTTCCTGTCTGTTTTACCTCGTAAAGCATTCGGTCTGCCTTGCTGTACAAATCCCGAAACTTATTTCCGTCTAAAGGAGCCAGAGCAACTCCTACGGAAACACTGATTTCCACACATTTTCCTTTGCTGTAATACCTTAGATGAAGTTTTTTCAGCAGACTCCTTATATTCTTTTCAATAATTTCTCTCGGAATATTTTCCAGAAAAACAACAAATTCATCTCCGCCCAGACGGCAGACAATGTCGTACTCCCGAAAATGCTGTTTTAAAATTCTTCCGATTTCTTTCAGAGCCTTATCTCCTGCCTGGTGTCCCATAGTATCATTTAAAGTTTTAAAGTTATCCAAATCCATAATGCAGAAAGCATGTACCACGCCCTCCGGCAAATCTGTCTGTTTCAACTCTGCATCAATACGCTCAATGCCGCCGGTTCGGTTGAAAAGCCCTGTAAGCTGATCCATATCTGCCTTTTTTCTAAGCTGCACTTCCTCGGTGACATCTTTCATCAATGCCAAACACTGCGTAACTCTTCCTTTCTTATCCGTCAGATCGGTTTCCTGAACCTGAAACATACGCTCTTCTCCCTGCACAATAATAGAAACATAAAACTCCTGATTCTGTTTTCCATTTCCCATGTTTTGGAAAATTGTTTCTACCTGCTGCTTTGTATCCTTTGTCTGAGGAATGTATTTCAGCAGATTCTGGGGCGCATCTTCAATAATCCGCGGCACATTTTTTGTCAAAGCGCTCTGATTTAAAAAGCGCAGCCTCCGGCTCTCGATTTCATAAGCCATAATTACATAGGAAAACTGTGAAGAAGTAATCTGGAATACCTTTTCGTTAAACTGCAGCTCCTGATTCATTTCTTCCACCCGTTTTCTTTCCTTTGCAGAAAACGAAAGAAGCACAACTGTAAGGATTACAGATACGCCAAGTACCTCTCCTATCAGAATATAAATATCATTATCCAGGAGATATTTCAGCGATGCCGTAACGTCTGACTTCTTCATAACCGTAACAACATACCATTCATTCATATGCAGGGGAGAAAAATAAACAACTCTCTCATCATCACCCCGGCTCACCTCTATTACCAGAGGCTTCCCTTCCCTTATTCTGTCTTTTATCTCACTCAGATTTTTTTTACATTCCAGCTTTTCTATGGAATCAAAAATATTCTCACTTTCTGTCATCAGATTGATTCCCTGCTGACGCAGAATATATTCCCCATCGCGGTCTATAATCTGCATATAATCGGTTTCTTTATCCATACTGGTATTTTTGTAAATCTGAAAACTGTCAGTTTCTACTACTCCGTATAAAATTCCTCTTGGAATTTCCCGGCTGTCGTGAATGGGAACAGATACTATAAAAATGTCCTTGTCCACAATAATGGATCCATAGTTTTCTGTAATAGCAAAAGAAGCGCCATTCATACACCGGATAAAATAATCCTTGTCCCCTATATATGCCTTTGCCCCATTTGTAATCCAGGAGTTTCCTTCACTGTCTGCCACTCCCATTCTCTGAAATTCTACACTTCCATCTTCAATGACACCTTTTAGTTTTTCTATTTTCTCCTCGTCGTGTACCTCTCCCTCTTTAAATATCCCTGAAAGGCTGTCAAGTGTGCTGATAAAGCCATCCAGCTTTGCCTCCAGCACACTCGCCCCCTGACTGGACAGATCTTTTAAGGAATTCATCTGCAGGACAAATTCTCTTTCCTGAATTTTGTAATAAAAATTGAACATGGTAAAGCACACTAAAAGCAGCATACTCACCGTTACCAATGCGATGATTAATCCGTTTTTTATCTTCTTTTTTCTCACTTTTTACAACGCCTTCTTAACAATAATTTCTGACAATCTCCTGCATTTTTTCAAACTGCTGCTCCATCTCATCTACCAGACGGAACTGTGTCCTTGCGCGCACCAGATTATGCTCCGGATACGCTGTTTTAAAATAAGTATCCCCTTCCAGATAATCTGTCAGGAAACGCATACCACACTCCAGAGTCATAAGACGCGCTCCCCATGGCAGACTCTCTATCTCTTCCGGCGTCAGAACATCTTTCGTTGCTTCCAGATACCCTTTTACATACAATTCATACAGAGAAATATCAAAATGCATCAAATCCAGATTTTGCTCATCTTCCTCTGCTGTGGCTGCACCAAAACGAATAGAATCTCCAAAATCATTAGCTGCCAGTCCTGGCATAATGGTATCCAAATCAATAATGCAAAGTCCTTTTCCCGTATCTGCATCAAATAAAATATTGTTCAGCTTTGTATCATTATGAGTTACACGGAGAGGCAGTGTTCCTTCCTCCTGCTGCTTCACCAGAACACTACAATCCTTTTCTCTGTCCAGGACAAAAGCAATTTCCCCTTTGCATGCTGCTGCCCGGTTCTTAATATCTCTTTTCAGCGCCCGTGTAAAGTTCTCGAACCGTTTTACCGTATTGTGGAAATCCGGAATGGTTTCCTTTAAACTGGAAGCCGGATAATCTCCAAGCTGTTTTAAGAAATGTCCAAAGCTGCTGCCGGACTGGTAGAACTGCTCCGGTTCTTCCACAAGCTGATAGCACACCGAATTCGGTATATAATTATAGCATCTCCAGGGCTGTCCCTCGCTGTCCTCAAAATAAGTACAGCCGCTTTTTGTCTTAATACAGGACAGAGTTTCTCTGTCCGGATCGCCTCCCTCTTCCCGAATCACATTTCTCAGATACTCGGTTACACCAAAAATATTTTCCATAACTCCTGCCGGGTCTTTAAATACATTGTTGTTGACTCTCTGTAGAATGTAAGCAAACTCGTCCCCTTCTTCTGTTGGCATGTAAACCGCATAAGTTTCGTTAATATGACCCTCACCGAAAGGTTTCACATAACTGCACTGCGGACCAAATCCAAAAGCATACAGAGCATCTTCCAAATCACGGCTTGCAACACCATCAATTTTTCTTCTTGTGGAGAACACCACTTCCCCTGCCTCTACCTTTCTCCTGCTTTCAATATTACAGTTTGCCTTTACCACACTGTTTAACCCGACATGCGCGCCGCATGCCACATAAGAATCATGGTCTACCACTGCGCCGCTGTTAATCAGTACCCCATGCTCTATCACGGTATTGGTATTCACAACGGCCCTCTGCATAACAAAGGTACCGTTTCCTATCTCTGCACTTGGGCTTATGACTGCTGTGGGGTGAATCATGGCAGGTACATAGTATCCTGCTTCCATCAGCTTTTCTGTCCAGTACAGACGCATACCATTGTCACCCAAAGCTGCCACTGCTGTATCATATTCTTTTACAAAGGCTCTGTAATCGCAGCATTTCCCTACTACATCTGCGCCTTTTACCGCATCGTCCAGAAATACGGCCTCTTCATAGCCCAAAAGCCCTGCCATTTCCTGAATCATGTGTCCAAATCCGCCTGCTCCTAAAATTAATAAACGTTTCATTTGTTCTCCCTGTTTCTGCCCTTTGAGGCAGCCTCTCCTTGTTTTTTTGTGTCCCAATTCCTTCGCTTTTTCTTTAAAAATGCTCTGATAAATTTTATCTGTATAGGTTCTATATTTTGTTCTGCCACCTGCTTTTTGATTAATCGTATCTATTTCTCCGGAAATAAAAAAGCCTCACAAGCACAACTATTTCTTACTATATTTATCGCTAAAAAGGCAAAATGATAGAATCACTCTGCCTTTTTGTATTTTCTATATTTTCCGCTAAATTTAATTTCTGTCCTTTATAGTATAACGGTTCTTTGAGGTTTTCGCAATGATTGATTACTTAAATCACAGATAAAAATGCTCTTCACATTTCAACTTCTATATACTCAAATTCCCCTGAAATTCCTCAATACATCTGTCCTGCATTTTCCCTTCATAGTTTCCTTCCAGAAACTGTTTCAGCACCTCTGGAAATATTTCCCAGGATTCCCTTTCCTGATATGCCAGTATGGGATAAAAAAGCGCTCCTGCTTCCCGTGCTGCCTCCAGATCTATAGGAGAATCCCCTATCATCAGGACTTTTTTCTTCTCATATCCCTTTTCCACCAGTTCCTTTAGGCACTCCGCTTTACGTCCTGTTTCCTGAGAAGCCAGAAGGTCTGTGTACTGAATCAGAGACTGATTTTCCCATTCTTTTCTGATTTCCACACCATTGGCTGAAGTTACAATAGCTATATCCGCGTATTTCTTTGCCAGCTCCAGCGCTTCCCGCGCACCTTCAAAGGGTGGTTTTTTCCTGTCTGAAATCATTGCCATAGACTGATTCACCAACCCCGACCATTCCATTGCTTTTTTTATACATATGCTTCCTGTCCTCTCAAAAGCTTCCCGAAGGCTTTCATCAGAAAGCTCGCTTGCTGTCTGTACCCAATATACATATTCTGAAAGCCCTTCTATACGGGTATAATTTTCATGAATGTCGGCAAGTACTCTTGCCAGACCGCGGAATCGGTTAATCCCTCTGAAATTGCTTAAAAGATTTACCTTTCTCCACAATCGGATAATCTCATCTTTGTATTCCTCCAGATTCCATTGGTGTACCAGGCACGGTCCCAGACAGCGCATATGCTTCACGTCCATAGTATCCAATACACACCCATCCGAATCAATACAGATCAAAAAGTCCTTTGCTTTTTCAAATTTTTTTATTGCCTGCTTCACTTTTCTTCCCCCCTGCAGTTCTTGGTATATTCTTAATCTACATTATACTCTTCCGCAACTTGAGCCGCAAGAAAGAATCCTTTGGAATCAATGAAATTTTTCTATAAAAATCCGGTTTTTGCTGAATTGCACAGGCTTTGGGTGTATAATAAAAGCACTCTATATTTTATCTGAGAAAGGACCCCGGATTATGAAAATTTATGACTTTGACAAATACATTGACCGCACAAAAACCACCTCCATTAAGCATGCTTTCAAGGAAGAATATCATGTTCCTGCAGATGTTATTCCTCTCTGGGTTGCAGACATGGATTTTCGTTCCCCTGATGAGGTATGTCAGGCTGTAGAAGAGGCCGGACACTTCGGTATTTTCGGCTATTCCAGTCCCAAAGAGGATTATTATCATGCAGTTATTAACTGGCTCACCAGAAGGCATAACTGGACTCCAAAAGAAGATTGGCTTATCTGTACCCCAGGGGTCGTCTGCGCCATTTCCATTGCCGTAAAAGCGCTGACAGCTCCCGGCGATGCCGTTATGATTATGCAGCCTGTATACCACCCCTTTAAAAATGCAGTGGTTCGAAATGAGCGTACTCTGGTGGAAAATCCTTTGCTTCTTGGGGAAGACCACCGCTTTTATATGGATTTTGAAAAAATCGAAGCGCAATTTGCAAAAGAAAAAGTAAAACTTTTGATTCTCTGCACACCCCACAATCCAGGCGGACGGGTGTGGACAAAGGAAGAACTGGAACGTCTCATTGACCTGTGCCTGAAATATCAGGTCAAGGTTATCGCAGATGAAATCCACCATGATTTTGTATTTCCGGGACATAAACATACTGAGTTTGCCCCTTTAAACAAAGACATGCAGGAAAACTGTATCATCTGTACCGCACCCAGCAAAACCTTTAACATTGCAGGACTTGGGCTTTCCAATATCTTTATTCCAAACAAAGAACTGAGAACCGCTTTCCAGAAAGAATTGGACTGCACCGGACTGGACATTGTCAACCTGGTTTCCATGGAAGCCTGCAAAGCAGCTTATTCCCATGGAGAAGACTGGCTGGAGCAGCTTTTAATTTACATAAAACAGAATTCCGATTATGTACAGAACTTCCTTGCCGAAAATCTGCCTCAGATTACCATGATGCCTCTGGACGGTACTTATCTGGCATGGCTGGATTTCTCCGGGCTTCAAATGTCCCAGGAAGCTTTAAATGACTTTCTCCTGAACAAAGCCAAAATCTGGTTAAACAGCGGGGATATTTTCGGTATGGGAGGAGAAGGACATATGCGACTGAACATCGGCTGTCCCAGAAGTGTATTGGAAAGGGCGATGGAACAGTTAAATATTTCTGTCAAAGAACTTCTGCACACTCTCTCGTAAATAAAAAAGGGAGAGCTGTCGCATTAAGTACATACCCAAAATATTTTTGGATAATGTTTAAAACGACAGCTTTCTCTTCTTTACCCCTTTACGGCTCCTGCTAAAATAGCATTTTGCACCTGTCGGCTCAACAATATATAAATCAGAAGAACCGGAAATGTAGCTACTACCATTCCCGCACCTATAGGCCCCCATTCCGTATAGTACATACCTGCCAAACTTTGAATTCCTACCGTAAGCGTTTTATATTTATCATCACTGATAAAAGTCATAGCAAACATGAGCTCATTCCACGAAGACAAAAAAGTAAAAATGGCAATTGTTGCTAATGCCGGACGAACGAGTGGTAAAATCACTCTGAAGAAAGTCTGATAAATGTTACAACCATCTATACAGGCAGCCTCCTCCATTTCATATGGTACTGATGCATAATGGTTTCCAAGTACCATAATCCCAAATGGCAGAGCAAAGGCCGTATAAGGAATGATGATTGCCAAAGGTGTATTTAGGATATGAAACCTTTTCAATATAATAAATAGCGGAAGTAAAGTAGCATGTACCGGAATGGTCAATCCTGCCATAAAAAACCAGTAAGTGACTCCCCGAAGTTTCCACTTCATTCTGGTCACTGCATACGCTACCATGGAAATAAGAACGGTAGACGCTATAATTACTACAAACGTAACAAACACACTATTTCCCAGATATCCTAAAACCTTTCCTCCAAGCAATGCGTCTTTATAGTTTTCTATCAGCCACTCCTTTGGCGGTCCTATGACATTACCTCCAAAAATCTCCTCATTACTCTTAAATGAGAAAAACACCAGCCAGATTAGAGGATATATCGAAGTAACTACAAAACAGAATAAAAATAAAGCCAAAATTATTCTCACAAGTTTTTTCCCCATAATATTTTGTAAAAATCCCTTCATTTACAATTTCCTCCCATTAATATTCAATAGGCGACGTTTTCACAAACCGTTGAAGTATAAAAGCAATTGCAATACACTCTACTACGATAAAAATAGCCATAGCACTTCCATATCCATAACGATTAATAACAAAAATACTGTTAAACATTACAGAGCTGGGCACTTCCGTAGAATTTACCGGTCCTCCATTTGTTAATACATAAATCATATCAAATGCTTTTAATGAACCGGTAATTACAAAAATGGCACAGGTTTTAATCGTAGGTAAAATCAACGGTATTGTAATCTTAAAAGCTGCCTTAACTCCTGTGGCGCCATCTATTTGAGCGGATTCATGAATATCCTTTGGAATAGATTTTATAGCCGTATACATAAGCAGCATATGATAACCTATGTTTTGCCATATAATGGGAACAAACGCACTGAATAAAGCTGTGTTTACATCTCCTAACCAATTTTGTGTAAATTGCTCTAAGCCAATCATTTTTAACAGTTCGTTTAACACCCCATAGTTTGGATTATAAATTTTAAGCCAAAGCTGTCCTACTACTACAGTTGATAAAGTAACCGGGATAAAAAAAACAGTTCGGAAAAACACCTCTCCTTTTATGTGAGATGCCAGTATCAATGCCAAAATCAGCGCCAAAGGAAGCTGTATTGCCAGAGTAAACACACAAAGTAAAAAAGAATTTAAAATTGCTTTATCAAAAATCGTATTCTGAAACATTTCTATGTAATTGTCTAAACCTATAAATACTCCCTCTCCAATACCATTCCACTCCAATGTACTGTAATAAAAAGAAAATACTACAGATACAAGGAGTAAGCCGCCAAAGAGCAGCAAGGAGGGAAGTGTAAACAGCATAACCGCTTTTTTATTTCCTAAAAACTTATCCATAAGTAATACCCCCTAATCAAAAATTCGACAGAGCAATCTCTGCTCCAAGGATTACTCTGTCGAAATTATCATCACTCTCTGGTTGCTGTCATTGCTTTGATATATTCTTCCGCTGTCGTCTGTTTTGCGTAAATTCCCTGCAAAGAATTACTATGAATATCTGCTGTTTCCGAATCTAGCAAGGTATCCCATGCCAAACAGAAGCCATCTGCTTTTTCCATCATTTCCATCAGCTGTACCTGCATATCTGACAACTCCGCATTTCCTTCATATTTCCAGGTAGGAAGATGTGCACCGCTTTCATACCCATATTCAGAAAACTTCTGGCTCATAAATACAGCAAATTCTACTGCCTCTTCTTTATGAGGAGATTTTGAAGATACCATTAAAGTTGCGCTGGCGCCGCCAATATATTCATTCTGATGTTCTGCTCCGTCTTCTACTGTAGGCCAATTCGTCACTGTAAGCTTCCCGGCAAGCTTGGAGTTAACATCTAAATCTGCAACACCCCAGCTTCCATTATAAAACATAGCTGCTCTGCCTTCTAAAAACTCATTTTTTGCTTCATCATTTGTAAGCGCTACAGCACTATCTGAAAACACACCTTTCTCCACTAAGTTCTCCAGTTCCCCTGCTGCTCTTTTTACAAATTCCTGGTCAAAATTACCTTCCCCATTTAAAAGTGCAGTATTTTCTTCTACACCGCCATAACGAAGGGAAAGAATCCCAAATGGGAATAATCCGGGCCACTTATCTTTTTCCCCGAGTGCCAGAGGCGTAATTCCGTTTTCCAAAAATACTTCTGATACATGATAAAGTTCTTCCATTGTTTTAGGAACTTCTAAATTATACTTATCGAATAGTTCCTGGTTACACATAAGCACACCCATAAAACTATCAAGCGGAAGTCCGTATAACGAATCATCGTAATAAAAATTATTACAGATATTAGGCATCATCTTGTCCATATCAATGACACCACTTTCCACATAAGAATCAAGATTTTCCACAATTCCGGCCTCTACAAAAGATTCGGAAAATCCACCGCCCCAGGAATAAAAGATATCTGACGCAGAGCCTGCTGCTAAAGTAGTCTTTAATTTCGTCTTATAGGCATCATTGTCAGCCTTATCTTCTTTAATCACAATGTCCGGGTGTGTTTCTTTATACTCGCCCAAAGCTTTATTCCAGGCTGCCACCTGACTATCTGATTCATTGACCATAATATGAGAAACCGATAATTCAATTTTTTCTGAACCACCTTCCTCTTTACTGCTGTCAGACACAGTTCCCTTTTCCTCTGCCGTTTCACTTCCGCAGGCTGTCACCGACAGCACCATAGCTGCAGAGAATAACGCTGCCAATATTTGTTTCGTCCTTTTCTTCATTTTGTTTTCAGGGCTATGTATCTTATACTATGCCCCTTCCTCCTTTCCGGGTTTTTACGTTGTTCTTTATGTCTTCATTATACTGATTTTCTCCTTTCTTTCTTCTTTAGGTTTTTACTATTTTCCTCATTATTTTTACCACCAACGGATTTAATCTATCTTCATTTTTTGGCTGCGATACTCATAGGGGGAACAGCCTACCATTTTTTTAAAAATAATACCTAAATAGTTCGCATTTTCAATTCCTACCCTCTCTGCTATCTCATAAATTTTCAAATCGGTATTTAGCAGAAGAAATTTTATCTTTTCTACTCTCTGAGAATTCACATATTCTATAAAAGAAATACCTGCCTCCTGTTTGAAAATTCTACTTAGATAACTGCTGTTTAAATAAAACTTTTCTGCTGTCTTTCCTAACGATAAATCTGTATCCTCAAGATGACTGTCTATATATTCTTTTACCGAAAAGATAAGTGTTGACGGACGCACCGAATTTGGGGAACGAAATGTTTTCATAATTGTCCCACAGATTTCCAAAAAGTATTCCTGAAGAAGTTTCAATGTCGGTATTTGAACTATTTGCTGATAATAGTCTTTATACTTCTTTTGAAAACTCACAGAATCCTCTTTATTTTCACCTCTGGAATAAATATAAAAAACAGCGTTTAACAGCTGAATTTTTAAATAAAATAAATCCGGCATGCGAATGTTGTTCCATTCCTGAAACCACCCTTTAATGAGCATTTCTATCTTTTCCGGAGAATCTGTTTCAATATATGTATACAATCGCTTCAAATCTTCCATAGAAAGTAAGTCAGCACATTCCTTAAACGTAAAATACTTTTTTTCTTTCCAATACTGATTATTCCCAAAAGCAACCGCTGCATTTAATTGTTTATTGGCATACATATACGATTTATAAATATCTTCCCACGAATGCTCTGGAGTTCCTCTTCCATAATAGATTCCAAAATGAAAATTTTTTCTCCAATCATTTTCCAATTCACTCAAAAATTTATCCCAGAAACAATCCCTCTCCCTACAAAATAAAACAAGGTGACCGAACTTATCCGATACCCATGTTATACTTTTGTTTCTAAAATGTTCTTCCAGATATTTCTCAATCCACTCTCTGTTTCCTTTTTTCACTTCTTTTCCTGAAAGAAGTGCAGAAAAATCATCAAAACTCAGCACTAAAACTTCAAAAAAATTTCCACTCCCAGGCAATATAGAATCTATGATTTTTTCATCTCTCAACTCACCGGAAAAATCCGGTTCCAATAATTTTTGCAAATAGTACTCGCGGACAATCGGCTCATTTTGTCTTCGGTAATCGGATAATTCACTAAAAAGGGATTCCTGTGTTTTCCACGATAAAATACTTTCTCTGACTTCTACCATAACCTTTCTTAGTTCATTCTCATCTATGGGCTTTAAAAGATAATTATCTAAACCAACTCTGATTCCTCTTTGTGCATATTCAAAATCGTTGTACCCCGTAATTGCAATAAGCCTGACGTTAGGATTCAAATCCTTTAAAAGTCCGGCAAATGATAATCCATCTAATCCCGGCATACAGATATCCGTCAACACAACATCAGGTTTTAATTCTTCTGCAAGACGAAGAGCACCCTGTGCTGACCCCAGTTCTCCAACTATCGTATACCCTATTTCCTCCCAGTTGATACAATTACGAATATATTGCCTGATTAAATATTCATCGTCCACAATCATAAGTCTTAACATAGAATTCCCCCTTCTATCTTTGGAGTTTTTCAACAGGAATACAAATCCATATTCGCGTACCCTGATGAATTCTACTGGTTATTTTATATTGCATCTCTTCCCCGTAACAATAAGATAATCTTCTAATCGTACCCATAAGTCCAAAAGATTTTCCTTTTCCTGTATTTTTCCCCTGTAAAATTCCTGACAAGGTACGCTCTGACATTCCTACCCCATTATCTTCTACCTCTAAATGCAGATATCCATTTTCTTCTTTTATTCGTATATAAATAATTCCATTTTCTACAAAGCCATGAATCCCATGAACAATTGCATTCTCCACCAATGGCTGCAAGATTAATTTCAAAATTTTATATTCTTTTACTTGTTGGGAGATTTCATAATAAATCTGAAGACCTTCTCCATAACGCATCTTCTGTATTTCTACATAATTAGCAACCATCTGCACTTCTTTTTCTATAGGAATATGTTCATCTCCCTTACTTAAACTAATCTTATAAAATTGGGATAATTCACACATCATTCTATAAGCATCTTCATATCTTTTCAGTAAAAACAAAGATTTAATAGAATCAAAAGTATTATAAAGAAAATGGGGATTCATTTGAATACTCAACACTTCTAAATCCGCCTTCCTTTTTTGCCCTTCTACACGCCTTGTTTTATCTAATAATTCTTCAATTTCTCCCATCATTTTATTATAATCATCAATCAGATTCTGTACTTCATAATGGCTGGTTTTAATTTCTATACGCTTAAATTTACCTTGCTTTACTCCTTCCATAGATTCCATAAGCATTTCAATGGGACGTGTATACCAATGTGAAAGAAACAAAGCTGCAATCATAACTATGACAGCCTGAGCAGCAAACAGCAACATGAGAAGAATGTGATTCCTACTCTGTTGATGAACATCATCAAGGGGTATAACTCCTGTATAAATCAAATCATTTGATTCCTGTACAGATACCTGACAACGTATTTTATTAACGGGGCGGATAACAGAACTTTTCCCTTCCTTTATAAGTTCTGCTCCCAGATTCTGCACTTCCTCCTGCGTCCCCTCCTCCAAAGTATCTAAAAGAACATGATTCTGATCCGCAAAAATATGAAATTTCATTTGAAATTCGTTATCTTCCAACTCCAGAAGAAGATTATCCATTACTTCCTGAGAAATATTGATTACCATATATCCTATCGTCTGCATAGTATCCAGACCTCTTATGGCTCTGATAAACGAGATACCCGGCACTTTATCCTGATTTTTGAAAAACTCTTTACAATGGTACATTACATAGTACTTTCCATCTGGAGAAACTTTTGAATACCAGTCGTAATCCTGTATTTCATTGTAAAGAAGAGAATGATTTCCTGATTTATCGGAATAACAAAGAAACTTTTCTCTGTCAAAGATATAAATAGACTCTATTAAATCTATCTTAGCAATGGTTTCCGTAAGAGAAGCTTCTATTTTTTCAATATTCCGAAAATCATCAATAGATTCTCCTCCCATTCCAAGACCCTGCTGTACTGCGGAGTTAGAAAGACAGATATAAGAATATGTATTAATACTTTCTATAGTATTTTCTATAAGGGTTTTTACGCTTGTTAAATTTGTACTGGCAGCCTCTTGAATATTTTGATACAAAATCCGTTTGTTATAGGTCTGATAAATCCCAATTGTACAAAAAAGTGTGAGTGTGACAATAGAAATCATAAATACCGACATTTTCGTTGCCATTCTTTTTGAATATATAAAATATTGTATTTTTTGCTTCCACTTTCTTATTTTCAACATAATCCCCCTCTTTTTTGTCAATTGTCCGTTTTTTCATAGAATTATGTATATTATATACTACTTTCTGCTGTCAAACAATAAATGCATACTTCCAAATATTTCCAATCCTATAGACAAAACACTTCTTTTGCTGTCTTCCACATCACTTGTTCCATATCCTCCGGCTTTAATATTTGCCGATATTTCTCTAATTCTACAGAAACATTATTTACATGATCTGACGCAAACATCAGCCTGTCCGGTCCTATTTTCTGATAAACTTCTTTAGTCTGAAATATTCCTGTCCAGGTAGTTTCCAAATAAATATTGGGACATTGCTCTGCTACCAAAATAGCCTGATGAGTAAACCAGTCCATGCCGGAATGTGCAAGTACGATTTTTACATCAGGATATTTCTGAGCAGCTTTCAATATCTTTACAGGCTGCGAAAAAGGTAATCCAGTTCCTGTATGAACCATAACAGGAACTCCCAGTTCACGAGCTACTGAAAAGACAAACATTCCGTCCTCTGATTCCGGGTCTACAGCATGTCCTATCGGTGTAAGCTTAAGCGCCACAAATCCCAATTCATGAATACATCTGTATGCCTCCTGCCTGTATTCCTCTTTTGTAAAATGAGGATATATAGAAGCCATTCCCCAAAATTTCATTTGCTTATTTTCACATAAACGGGCAATTCGGTCATGTATTTCCTGGTTTGCCTTTAAAGAAAATCTTGGAAGAGAGGGCTGTACAATAGCCCCCTCTACAAACGTTCCTCTATATCCCTCCAGCAGATCTTCTTCTGTAATATGATGATCAAAAACGCAATCATCGCCTAAATGAGCATGGACATCTATTATTTTCATCATCTGTTTTCCTCCTCACGGTCATACTCTCTGCGGTTAGGAATCATTGCCCCCTGCGATGCGGATTTGACATTCTGAGCGTATTGATAAAGACAGCCTTTAACTTCTCTGATAAAAGGTTTCTTTTTCTTTCGACGCTCTTCAAAATCCACATCTGCAGCTTCAATCAATCCCCGGGAAATATCCACAAAAATTTCATCGCCATCTTCCAGGTAGGCAATTGGTCCATTCTGTGCTGCTTCCGGAGATATATGCCCCACAAAACAGCCATTGTTAGACCCTGAAAATCTTCCATCTGTAATCAGACATACCTTATCTCCCAAATTCATTCCCACCAGAAGCTTCATAGCTTTGTACATTTCCGGCATTCCCGGACCCCCTTTTGGACCTTCGTTTCGGATAACTATAACAGTACCTTCCTGCACATCTCCTCGACGTATTCCTTTTAAAGCATCTTCTTCCCCCTCATAGATTTTTGCTTTTCCCCTGAACACCAATGCTTTATCCGGAATAGCGGAAGGCTTGGATACAGCGCCTTCCGGAGCCAAATTCCCATAAAGGATTTTAATTCCACCTCTGGTATGTACGGGATTCTCTATAGAATGAATAACCTCAGGATAAAAATTTTGTACTTTTTCAAGAACCTCTCTCAGTATTTTTCCCTGACAATTTTTTTCCTGAACCCATAAAATACTTTCTAATTCCTTCATAAGTACCGGAACTCCTCCGGCTTCATAAAACTCTAAAAGCGTACGGTTTCCGGAAGGAATCAATGGCACTAAATGCGGAATCCCTTCACAGATTTTTCCGAAATCAGATATGGATAATTCGATTTCTCCCTCATATGCAATAGCAATTAAATGAAGAACTGCATTTGTGGAACCGCCTATAGCTCCATTTACTCTTATACCGTTATAAATAGCATTTTTCGTTATAATATCCCTTATCTTTATATTTCTTCTTACAAGTTCTACTATCTGTTTTCCACTCCGATACCCTGCTGCCAATCTTTCACTGTATACAGCAGGAATAACAGCCGTTCCAGGTAACATGATTCCCATTGCTTCAGCCAGACACCCCATAGTATTTGCAGTTCCCAACATGGCACAAGAGCCCATGGTCGGCATTGCATGATCTTCTATCCATTGAAACTTCTCCTTGCTTATCATTCCTTTCTGTAATGCACCTTCGGACTCCTGTATAATAGAATGATCGATAAATTCCCCTCCGTACGGATTATCCTTCTTCATACGTCCGGGAAGACTCGGTCCTCCATTTACCAGAATGGTAGGCAGATTCACTCTCATAGCCCCCATAAGCATTCCGGGAATTATTTTGTCACAGCTTCCCAAAAGTACCAATCCGTCCAGTCTATGCGCTTCTGCCATTGCTTCTATACTATCTGCTATCATCTGACGGGTAGGGAGAATATACTTCATTCCTTTATGGCCCATAGCAATTCCATCACAAGCTCCTATCATTCCAAGTTCAACAGGAGTCCCTCCTCCGGCCTGTATTCCTTCTCTGACACGCTCTGAAAGCTGTCTGAAAATCACATGTCCGGGACAAATGGAACTATAAGCATTTACTACTGCTATTATGGGCTTCTCTAATTCTTCCTGAGAATATCCGTCTGCCTTATATAAAGCTCTTACATTTGCCCACCCAGGGCCTTCTAAAATATCACTGCTTCTTGTTTTCATACATTTTCCCAATCCTTATTTTTCCAAGTAAAAATGATAATTTCCAGATTGAATCAAAACACAATATCCTTTTTCTGTCCTGCGAACTTCTTCGATACCCTCTTTGGAACTTTCCCTGGGATACAATATCTCTTCTCCCTCCAAAAGCGTATTTCCTAAATCCGGTATTTGGACAGTTGCTCTCGTATTACATGGAACAGAAAGATACAGTGAAAATCCTTTCTCCGTTTTTTCCCATTCTACAGATACCATTCCATACATTGTTTCTTTCTTTGCAGCAGCAAAACGCAATTCACCAATGGGCTGCGGCGCTATCAGAATTTCTTTATAAGCAGGAGATGCAGGTCCAATACCTGCTATTTTTTCATAAAAGCTTCCGCTTATGCTGCCAAACATGGGCTGATTATGACAGCAGGAACACTGGTAAAAACCATAGTCTTTTTCCCAATATTCCCACAATGCAGTAGCGCCATTGGCAATCATGAATCCATAGCTTGGATAGGTATTACCGGTTATCATCTGGTATGCAATTTCTCCGTATCCACTGTCAATCAATGTTTCAAAAAGATACGGGGTTCCGAAAATCCCTGTGTCCAAATGATTTCCACAATCTTTCTCGATATGTTCTGCCATAAAGGCAAATATCCTGTTCTCCTCCTCTGGTTTAATAGCCCCCATTTTATATGCAAAAGCTTCGGTTCCCTGTGCGCCAATACTGTACTGTCCGGTTTCCTGGCAGAAAAATTCTCTACGGAATGCTTTTATCGTATCTTCTTTTAATACAGCATACTTCTTTTTTTCTTTTTCCTTGCCCAGAATATCAGATATATATTCCATAAGTCCCGCACAATATCCATAAAAATAAGTATTTACAAAACGTGGCGGAATTAAAATTTCTCCCGGTGTGGACCACTCTCCCAGACAGGTCTTATCTTCACCTTCTGCCTCAACAATTCCATTTTTTACCCCTGTTGATAAAAATTCCAGCCAATGCTCCATATTTTCATAATGCTTTTTAAGTATTTCTTTATCCCCATAGTAAACATAACATAGCCATGAAATCACAATATATGCACAGCCCCATGCAGGTCCGCCTCCTCCGTCCTGACAGGGCACTGTATGAGGAATAAAACCGTTTTCTTTGTTTTGTGCGTCTGCAAAATCATCTATCCAGGCAGCATAGAAATTCTCCATATTAAAATTATAAATACATGCTTTTGCCGCAGTCAGAGCATCTCCTCCATACCCCTGTCTTTCTCTGTGAGGAGAATCCAAAGGCATGCCACAATGCAGACCGTTGACTAAAGACCATCTGGAAATCTGCTGTATTTGATTCATGAGTACATTAGAACAGGTAAAACTTCCGTCTTCTTCTACGCCTGTATGGACAACAACCGCCTCTATATCCTCTGGCTCAGGCATCTTCTCATATCCCTGTATTTCTGCGTATCGGAAACCATGCCAGGTAAACTTTGGTTCATATATCTCTTTTCCTTGTCCACTCAAAATATAGACATCTTTCTGCTGTTTCCACCCGGTTCCTGTACTGTAATAATTAATTTTTCCGTCTGGCCACAGTTCTTCACCAAAACGCATAGTAACCGTCTGTCCTTCTTTCCCTTGGATTTTCAGTATTAGCCAGCCTGTAATATTCTGTCCGAAATCCAATACATACATATCTTCCTTCACTCGGGTAATCGTTTTGGGTGAAATAGTACCAAATGCGATATCTGAGGAAGCCCTCTGTTCTTTTAATCTTCCTCCCGGCGCTTCTGCTATCCTTGCATTTTCCCAGTCTTCTGTACACAATCCGGGTTCATTCCAGTTTGGAAGTTCCTGTCTGGCATCATAAATTTCTCCAAAATAAATATTGTTATATTCTATAGGACCTCTATGCCATTTTACAGAAGTATCACTTTTGATAACTTTTTTTGTTCCGTCTTTATAATACGCTTCAACCTGAAAGAGCAACCGGGGATATCCATACCATAAAAGTTTTACATTCACTTTATCTTTCTGATTGTACCAACCATTTCCCAAAATAATGCCCAGCGCATTTGTTCCTTTTCTCAGTTCCTCCGTAATATCATAAGTGTGATAATAAACCGTTTTTGTAAAATCTGTTCTATTAGGAGTCAGCAAATCTTTTCCACATTTTCTTCCATTCATGGAAAATTCATAAAACCCAAGCCCACATATATACACTCTCGCCTTTTCGGGTTTTTCTTCCAAAAAAAATTCTTTACGAAAATGCGGAGCGCTTACTTCATCTTCTGCACAAATCCAGTCTGCATTCCAATCCTCTTCTTTTAAAAGTCCTGCCTCAAAAAACTGTACTGCGCTCCACGGAGATTGTCTTCCTTCCTCGTCCCAGATTCTCACACGCCAGTAAACTCTCTCTCTGGATTCCAGCTCTTTTCCTCCATAAAGAATCCCTAATGACTCTGATGAATCTACTTTTTTACTGTCCCAACACAATTCTTTTTCTTCTTTAAGCTGAGCATCGCTATGTGCCGCTATAATTTGATAAGCTGTCTGCCTTCTTCCTCTCCCGTTCCCTGTCATTTTCCATGCTAATCTGGGATTTTGACTGTGAATACCAATTGGATTTTCCCGATATTCACACGTCAGTTTCTCCGGAGCATAACACTTTCTTTCCATACCTGCCCTCCTTATTTCCATTCAAAAACTACACCCATAGACTGCGTACGATCTTTCAAAAGATTTTTATATACCTGTGGTGCTTCCGTATAAGGCACTCGATGACTGATAAGGCTCGCCACCTCCATCTGTCCTGTGGCAAGCATTCTGAAAAATGTTTCACTGTTTCTTACGCAGGTCCAGGGATTGTCAAAACTCGGCTGCTCTGTCTGGGAAGATATATGAGCTCCTATAATATCAAAACTTCCTGCATTACAAAAATCATGAAAATCAAATTTTGTAGCTTTTCTGGGAGAACTCAGCATACACATTTTCCCCTGCTGATGCAGTACTTTAAATTCCTCCGGAATCAAATCCGCATTACCTGTCGTTTCAAATACAATATCTGCCATTTCTCCCTGTGTCACTTCTCTGACAACGTCTGCTACATTCTTTTGAAGGGAAGATACTGGAATAACAGCCAGGGATTTTGGAAGATATTCTAATCTTTTTTCAGTTCGGTTTACCACTATAATTTCTGTACAGCCTCCAGCCAATAAATATCTTACCAAAAGCTGTCCGATAACCCCTGCTCCGTACACAACTACACGGTTTCCTATCTCTATCTTTGTCCGCCTGATACCATTTAATCCCACTTCTGCAATTGCAAAGAAAGTCGCTTCTTCCGGTGTAATATCATATCGTATTACTCTTAATTCCGCCTCTTTTGCTATTACATACTGAGCATGCTTACTGAAGCTTGCAACTCTTTTTCCAATCCATTCCTTAGAAACACCTTCTCCTGTTTCTTTTACAATACCAACATTTGAATAACCGCTTGTCATAGGGTAATGAATATATCCGGACCATTTGGAATTTTCCGGGCATTCCCCACTAAGAAAAGTAAGTTCTGTTCCTGTGCTTACCAAAGAAACTTCTGTTTCAATTAACACTTCCCCAGCCGCCGGTTTGGGCATTTCTTTATCCTGCAGTTCTACTTCTCCTGCTGATGTAAAAACAACCGTTTTATTCACTCTAAATACCTCCTGACTCTTTTAAGATATCTTGAGTATACATTTTTTTACCAAATGCTTTTCTTAATTTTTTTACCGGAATTCTACCTTTTTTTACTGTAAAGACCTCCTCTGCCACAGTAAAAATATGCATAATTCCAGTAAAAATATTTGTTTTTTTCTGCTTTTTTCTACTTTATAATCAAAAAAAACTCAAGGAGGTACCTTATATGATAAACATTGGAATCATTGGTTGTGGGAGAATTGCTCAGGTACGGCATATTCCGGAATACGATAAAAATCAAGATGCCCGTATCTATGGCGTATATGACATCAACGAAAAAAGAGCAAAAGAAGTGGCCGAAAAATATCACGCTATCCCGTATAAATCTTATGAGGAAATGCTGGCAGACAGCGCTATTGACGCTGTGAGTATCTGTACAGCAAACTATTCCCATTGTGAAATTTCCGTAAAAGCCTTAACTGCCGGAAAACATGTGCTCTGTGAAAAACCCATGGCTGTAACCTATGAGGAATGTCAAGCCATGGTGGAAGCTGCAAAAAAATCCGGAAAATATTTAATGATTTGCCAGCAGGAAAGATTGCTCCCTGTCCATATGAAAGCAAAAGAGCTCCTTCAGCAGGGAAGTATCGGAAAAATTTTAAGCTTCCGCACTAATTTCCGACATTCAGGACCTGAAACCTGGACAATCGACCAGGACAAAGTGTGGTTCTTTGATAAAAAATCTGCCGCTTTCGGCGCTATGGCAGATTTGGGTATTCACAAAGCAGATTTAATACATTATCTTCTTGATGATACAATTAAAAGCGCTATGGCTGTAACCGGCGCTCTTGACAAAAAAAATCCAGATGGAACCCCCATTTCTGTGGACGACAATGCTATCTGCATCTATCGCACTGAAAAAGGTATTCTCGGTACCATGGAAGTGAGCTGGACCTGTTACGGGCAGGAAGACAAATCTACTGTACTATACGGAACCCAGGGCTGTTTAAAAATCAACAGTGATACCAAATATCCTTTGATTTTGGAAAAGAGAAGTGGAGAACGAATTTATTATAATATGGACGACTACAAAGGACACAGAAATGGAACCGGTATGGTTGATACCTGGATTCAGTGTCTAAAGACCAAAACACCTCCTGAAATTTCCGGGGAATCCTCTTTTGAGTCCATGAAAGCTGTATTTGCTGCATTAGAATCCGCGGAAAAAGGCTGTCTGATAAGTGTAAACAATTTGGAAGAAAAACTTGACCAGTAAACTTTTTCAAATGTGTAAAACTCCGGAGAAAACCATTTCTGGCTGTTTTCCCCGGAGTTTTTCTTCTACTTATATCCCTTTACACCTCCCTCTTACATCTTATCTTGGGCTACATATCCCTTATTTTTCATAATAATTAACTCTGTCTTCTCCTCCCGGTATATTCGGGGGCTTTTTCCGCAGTGCTGCTTAAACACTTTCGAAAACGCAAGTTGATCTGTATACCCCACTGCTGAAGCCACAGCATTGATAGATAAATCTGTTTTCTTTAGCAGGGATTTTGCCTTTTCCATTCTCAGATTCACCAGAAATTCCTGCGGAGAACAACCTGTCACTTTCTTAAAGCTGCTGGTGAGATAACTCCGATTTACCCCTATAAAATCCGCCAACTGTCCGATTTTCAAAGGTTCACTGTAATGATCTTTAATATAATCCATGGCATGCTTAACATATACGGAGCCCGGATAAAAACGTCCGTTTGATGATCCCCCATCTTCCTTTTGGCTCTCTGCATAGTCTTTCATAAGTGCCGAAAAACACAGCATCAACATGGCATTTCGGGTAAGCTCATCTCCATAAGAAAGCTGATGGGCTTCCAGCATTTGATCAATATAACCTGAGAGTTTTTCCATACACCCGATTTTTCGTGTAGGGTTTTTCAGAGAAAAACCTGAACCGCTGACACATTCATCTGCCTTAAGTCCCACAAAACCAATCCACATATAAACCCAGGGTTCTTCTCTGTCAGCCTCATACCAGGCCTCTACTCCGGGTGGAATCAAAAAGGCTTCTTTGGGTCCAATTTTATATTTTTTCTTATTTATTTCCAGAGTGCCCTGCCCCTCCTTAACTACATGAAGGACATAGGCCTCTCTCTTATTCGGTCCGAAACGATAACCGGCATCGCAGCATTCCCAGCCACAGTATGTCAGACACAAATCTACGGAATCCTTCTGTAAATCCTCCAGACATTTATATCTGGCATGACTGGTATAGCCCATTGTACGGCTCAATGAATCCACTCCTTTACTTTTAAATTTTATGCTTCCTGCAAGACATAAAGCAGTGATGCGAAATCTCCGCCGGCTTTATTCAAAAGCTCTCTGTCAACAGGAATTCCTACATACATCAATTCATCTCCGTAAGCCTTATATACGATATCGTTACATTTTACCTCATACAGGGTATCTCTGTCCAACCCTTCCAGACGGAAACGCAGCCAGGAGGCATTGATTTTATTCAGCTTCTGATAAAAAGCTGCTACAGCCTGCTTTTTATCCGGGGATACCACAATCCATGCTGTTTCATTTCCCTCAAATGGACTGAGCAGACGGTAAAAATCGCCTTCTACCTGAATCAGCCTGCGGTACCTTTTCATAAATGCCACCTGCTCTTTTACCTGTTCCATTTCCGCTTCACTTAAAAGATTCAAATCCAGCTCATATCCAAAGGTTCCAAAATATGCCATATTTGCTCTGGTGGAAAGAGGTGTATTTCTCAGGAGCTGATGATTCGGCACCGCGGAAACATGTGAACCCATGCTTACCAGAGGATATACATAAGAAGTTCCATACTGGATTTTCGCTCTCTCTGCTGCATCTGTATCATCACTGGTCCAGGTCTGAGGTGCAAAAAACAGCATACCTGGGTCAAAGCGCGCACCTCCGCTGGAGCAGGACTCAAAGAGAATTTCGGGAAATTCCTGTGTCAATCTTGTATACAAATCATACAGCCCCAGAATATACCGATGCATCATCTTTCCCTGTTCTTTTGCCGCCGCACCCTTGCTATAGGGTTCCGTCATATAGCGATTCATATCCCATTTAATGTAAGAAATCTCAGACTCCCGCAGGATTTTAGAAATCGTTTCATAAATATAATCCACCACTTCTTTTCTGGAGAAATCAAGCACATGCTGATGTCTTCCATGGGACTCAAATCTATCCGGCACGCCGATAACCCAATCCGGGTGCGCCCGGTACAAATCGCTGTCCTTGTTTACCATTTCCAATTCCACCCAAAGACCGAATTTCAGTCCCATAGCTTCCACTTTTTCAGAAAGCCCGGCAATCCCGTCCGGCAGTTTTTCCAGATTCACATACCAGTCCCCAAGACCTCTGTAATCGTCATTTCGCACGCCAAACCAGCCATCGTCCAGTACAAACAGTTCCACCCCTGCCTCTTTTGCCTTTTTGGCAATTTCCAGAATTTTTTCTTCTGTAAAATCAAAATATGTTGCCTCCCAGTTATTGAGAAGAATGGGCCGCGGTTCGTCCCTCCACTTCCCACGCATGAGATTTTTTCGGAACAGACGGTGATAAACCTGACTCATTTTATTTAAGCCCTTATCGCTGTATACCAAAATGGCCTCTGGTGTCTGGAAGCTTTCTCCTTTTTCCAGCGTCCAGGAAAAACCTTCCGGGTGGATTCCCAGCATTACTCTTGTAATATCAAAGGTAGATACCTCCGTCTGGGCAAGGAAATTACCGCTGTATACCAGACTGAAGCCATAAACCTCTCCCTGATTTTCTGTTGTGTGAGGTCTTTTTAATGCCAGAAACGGATTATGCTCTGCACCGCCGGCTGTGCCGTGAAGTCCCTGGATTGCCTGGATTCCCATTTCCAGCTTTCTTTCCTTTACATATCGCTCTCTTGCCCATGCGCCGGAAAGCTGCACCATTTCAAAGTCCATATCCTGGAACTCAGTACTAAAACTCATTGCCTTTTCCAGTACAATGCTCTGTTTTCCTCTGTGTACGAGCTTTGCATTTCTGGCAATCACCGGATATTCCTCAAAAATTGTATAGGAAAGAACCAAATCTGTATCCATAACCTCATCATGCAGACAAATGTCCAGGCTGCATGCCTCCTCATCACTGTTTGTGTACACAGCCGGAAGGGGTGTCAACAGCTTTTTTCCCTGATAAATTTCGTGAGAAACATAAGTAAAGTTCACAATTCTGCTGCCATTTTCCTGTAAAACACTAAGCGCAGGGCTTCTATAATCTCCTGTTCCGTATACCGGATACTCCTGCTTTGTGTACTCCATGGACAAAACACCCGGCTCCGGTACACACACAGAAGTAAGAGGACGGGAGATTTCCTCGTGCAGATGTGAAAAGTCCTCCCTATCCCGGATTGCTCTTCCGTAATACAGATTTTCCAACTGTCCGTTCTCCATAATACGGATAATATAGCTTACCTCTTTATTGTAGAGATGAAATGTTTTCTGTTCTTCGTGAAATAAAATCGCCATATTGACCTCCTGTAAAAAAGGCCGGCGCAAACTCGTTGCACCAGCCTTTTTTCTGTTTCTTATTTTATAATTTACCACCGCTGGTCGCAATTCCTTCGATAAATTGTTTCTGGAAAATAACATAGATAATAATCATAGGAATACATGCAATCAAAGATGCTGCCATGAGTTCAGGAAACTTCGCTGCATACTGTCCCTGCATTTTTGCGAGAGCAGAAGACAATACCAACATATCCTTATCTGTATTTACAATCATAGGCCACATCAGGTCTTTGAATGCAAACACTGCAGTAAAAATTCCCAGAGCTACCATACTGGATCTGGTAAGCGGCGCCATGATGTAAAGAAAAGTCTGTCCGATATTACAGCCGTCCAATCTTGCCGCTTCTTCCAAATCATTGGGCAGTCCCATATATCCCTGCCGAAGCAGGAAGGTACCGAATGCAGTTACCATACCTGGAAATACCAGCGCAAAAATCGTATTCAGCATACCCATTTTGCTGACCATCAAATACTGTGGAATCAGGAAAATCTGTACTGGAACCATCATCTGAATCAACACCAGAGAAAAACATAGATTTTTCCCCTTAAAATTCAAACGTCCGAATGCATAACCTGCCATAGTTGCTGTTAATACCGCACAGACAACACGAAACAAAATCAACAGCAATGTATTTTTATATAACAACAGGAAATTCATATTTTCCATAACTGCGCTGAAAGAATCTGTTCTCCAAACCTTTGGGAAAATAACAAAGGGATCTACGGAAGTTGCTTCTGTAACTGATTTAAAAGCAGTGAGTACCATCCATAAAAAGGGAACCAGCATTGTAATTGACACAAGAATCAACACAGTATGTATTACAACCGTAACAATTTTCTTTTTTGTTTCCATACTTTTCATTCTGTTTCCCCCTTAATTGTAGAATACCCATTTTTTCTGTCCAATCATCTGGAACACAGTAATAATCATAGTAATAACAAGCAGAAGAACTACAATCGTAGCCCCGTAGCCCATATTCTTATTTACAAAGGTATACTGATAGAACAGGTAGACCAGTGACTGTGTTTTATCCAACGCCGGATTTGTTCTGTCCATAACCATATAAATCAGGTCAAATACCTGAAGAGAGCCGATAACACGGGTTACCAGTACAAAGAAAATCGTTGGGGACAACAGCGGAATTGTAATGTGGAAAAAGCTCTTAATCCCTGTAGCTCCGTCAATCTCCGCTGCCTCATAATAGTCATGAGGAATTTCCTGTAAACCGGAAAGGAATAATACCATGTTATACCCGATAATAGACCATACACCAATAATCGCAATGGCAAAAACAGCTATCTTCGGGTCTGAAATCCATTTTACATTTGTATGGAATACGTTATTAATCAAACCAAACTCGGAGTTAAACAGCCATCTCCAAACCATGGCAACAGCCGCCGGTGCAGCTACCATAGGAAGAAAAATAATTGTCCTGTAGGCAGAACGCCCTTTCATTTTCCGGTTCAGAAGCACTGCCAGCACCAATGCAATAATAATGGAAAACGGAACTTCCACAATCGCATATTTTACGGTGTTCAGCAATGCCTGCCATACTTCTGAATCTCCGAAAACCTTTACATAGTTTTCTGCTCCGATAAAAATATTTCCCTTACCAAAATCACCTGTCTTGAAGAAACTCTGGTAAACGGTCTGGAAAATAGGAATAATATTCAGTACAATCAATCCAATCATTGTTGGAAGAATGAACAGCCAGCCCCAGATTGTTTCACTGCGCTGTCTGCCTGTCTGTGCAGGTTTTCCTTTCTTTGCCACAAAACTTCACTCCTTTTTTAATAAAGGGCTGTCGCTATAACATTTTCCCAGCGACAGCCCTCTCATTTTTAACTATCTGTTGCAAAACATTTTTCAGTAGAATTTATTTACCTTCTTCTGCCAGCTTCTCGTTCATCTGTGCTGCCATTTCTTTACAAGCGTCTTTCATAGATTTTTCACCTGTGTAAACACTCTTCAGGATTTCGTTGTCTTCGTTTTCCCATGTTACAGTAGTTTTAGAATATGGTCTGATTTCCATATCTTCCATCATGTTGATGTAAGCCTGAAGATTAAAATCTGCTGACTTAGCCCATGCATCAGAGGTGCCATTGTATGCAGACATTGTAACACCAAGTTCTGCCTGTTTCTTCTGTGCTTTTTCAGAACCCAGGTATTCAATTAACTGCCAGGCTTCTTCTGTATGTTCTCCGTTTGCTGCCGCTGCCCAGCCAAGTCCATTATATAAAGAAACTCTTTTGCCTGTTGTAGCACTCTTCGGAAGCTCTACTAAATCACAGTTCTTTGCCGTATACTCATTATCTCTGTACGCAGCAACCATCCAGGAGCCCTGTGGAACCATAGCAACTTTGCCGGACTGGAAGAGTACATCTTCACCGTTTTCAGACATTACTTCCAGAGGAGGCATTACACCATCTTTAATCCAGCCTTCCAACATTTCCATAGCTTCAATTGTTTTGGGATCGTCCCAACCGGATTTTGTCTTATCATCGTTGATAATGTATCCGCCGTTATCATAAACCATATTGTAATAGCCTGCCTGGTTATTATCATTTCTTAAAACAAGACCATACTGGCTTCCATCTGGTTTTGTCAGCTTCTTAGCTGCTTCTGTTACATCGTCCCATGTCCAGTCTGCTGTAGGATACGCCAGTCCTGCTTCATCAAACATAGCTTTGTTATACCAAAGAGCAATGGTATCAACATCTTTTGGTACTGCAAAGTATTTGTCTTCATATGTATATAAGCCCCAGATATCTTCCGGATAGTTTTCAGGGTCAATCTTATCACTTTCTGCAATTTTGTCTGTCAGGTCCAGAAGCATGTCGTTGGACATATATCTTTCACTTTCATTAGAGTGCATCCAGAATACATCAGGAAGAGAACCGCCCTGTGCACCTGCTTCCAGCATTGTCCAGTATTCTTCCCATTTTACAACGCTGAGTTTTGTCTTGATTCCTGTTTCTTCTGTAAAATCTGCCAGAATTTCTTTAATACCCGGTTCCTGGTTTGCGTCCCAGATAGAAACAGATAATTCCACGTCCTTGGAATCAGAACCCTTGTCTGCATCTTTACCTGTGTCTGCATCTTTTCCGGAATCAGAAGAACCACCACAGGCTGTCATGGAAAATACCATTGTACTTGCAAGTGCCAACGCCATTACTTTCTTAAACTTCATGTTTTTTCCTCCTTTAATAAAAGTCTTTCGTCATATTACCAACTTTTCACGTCTTATCGACCGATGCATTCATTATAATTGCATATGGAATTATGTTAAATATCCATATGTTTTTAATATATGGAAAAATGTTACTTGTTTGTGCGTATTGTATGCTTTTTTCGACTTTTATCCGGCACAGCGTCGGCTTTTTCCCAATATTTTTTTCTTTTTTATCCATTCAAAATGTTCATTTCCCTAATTTCTTATTGACTTTTCCTGTATTTTTATATGTTCCTTTTCATTCCCCATTAATATTTATGACATTTATACATGTTTATTCTATCATTTTTCCATATTTGCTCATTTATTCAAATCCACATGTGATATTTCCTTTACATTTTCCGTTCATTAATGCTAGAATACCTTTTAGAATTTATGGCTTATGCCGGAAAGGATACGGATATGAATTTATTGAACGACAACAATCCTGTTCATATTTTTCTGAACAAAATTGGTGATGTAGTAATTGCCAATCTTCTTTTTGTCTTTTGCTGCATTCCAATCATTACCATAGGACCGTCCCTGACCGCCCTGTACCACTGTATGTTAAGAACTATAAAGGGAAACAACAACGGCACAACCAAAACTTTCTTCCGCGCTTTTAAACAGAACTTCCTGCAATCCCTCCTGGTTTCCCTGCTTCTGACTGCCACGGCTTTTGTTCTGTTTACCAACATACGCTTTTTACAGCACAGCGCCTCCCCTATGGGGAAACCTCTTTTCTATGTTTCCCTGGGAATCGCCGGACTTTTCATTATCCTGGCGCTGTATATTTTTCCTGTAATTGCAGCCTTTGCAAATACAACCCTGAACCTGATTAAAAATGCCTTTGTTTTTGCCTTTATGCATTTTCCTTCCACCCTTGTCATTGCAGTGGTTTCCATTCTTCCCATGTATATGACCTATCAGGATTTAAAGCTCATGCCCCTGTATGCCTGCTGCTGGTTCTTCTTTGGCTTTGCACTGACTGCCCTGATAAATTCATCACTGCTCTACAGAATGTTTAAACCGTTTTTAGAAAAAGCAGAGGAAGCAGAAAAACCCACTGCCATCACCACAGACAAAACTCAGACACAGGAGGAAACTCATGGAATTTGAAAAAATCAGTTCTCCCTCTCTTCGGGAGCTTTTTGTTCAGCAGCTTGAACATATGATTCTCTCCGGAAAACTCCCGGTTGGTACAAAACTGCCGCCGGAAAGACAGCTTTCCCAGGAAATGCAGGTAAGCCGGGCAGTCATTAACGGAGGCATCTCGGACTTGGAAAAAAAGGGGTTCCTGATTGTAAAACCCAGAAGCGGAACCTATGTGGCGGATTACCGGCGAAATGGCACTGCCGAAACACTTCTTGCCATTATGAATTACAACGGCGGAAGATTGAAACAGGAGGAAGTACGCTCCATCCTGGAGGTACGAATTGCCCTGGACACCCTTGCCGCCACACTCTGTACCAGCCATATCACAGATAAAGAGCTGGATTATCTTGAGGCGCTTACCGGACGCATAAAAGACGCTGTTTCTATCGACGAGGCAGTAAACGCTGCCTATGAATTTCAGCACGAATTTGCCCTTGCCTCAGGCAATACCCTAATTCCCCTGATTTTCTCCTCCTTTAAGGTGGCAGTCACCTCCCTGTGGGAAAGATTCTGCGTCCTGTACGGCACAGACGCCCTTTACGAAAACACAGTTTCTCTCCTTGGTTTTCTGAAAAACAGAGATACTCAGGGAGCCATTGAATGGATAAACAAATCCGTTGCCCAGAGCATTGACGGAAACAGAAAAATCTATTATGAGTAATGTTCTATGATAGTAAAAAGACTGGTGCAAAGTTCCGGGAAGAAATTTCTTCTCCCCGCTTTTTTGTACCAGTCCTTCTCTTCTTTAACACCCACTTATTTCTTTTATAAAAAATTCATTTCCCTGCTGCAGATAGGTGCGCTCGCTGCCGCAATAAGGACAGATTTTCCCATGCTCCACTGTCCCATAAGTCTTTTCACAGTCCTCGCAAAAAGTAACTGCAGGAATGGTTTCTACCACAAGGGCGCTTTCCTTTAATATTTCGCTCTTTTTCTCAACTGCCCACTTCCAGCAGTTCTGCAGATAAGATTCTATCACACCGGAAACTTCCCCAAGCTGCAGGGTTACAGCTTCTATTTCTGTGAGCTGGTTCTCCTTTGCCACCTCTTCCACGGTTTTAATTACATGAAATACAACGCCAAGTTCGTGCATGCTTCTCTCCTTTTCCTATTTCTTTTTGGAGAACTTAATCTTAATTGCCTGTTTTGCCCCATATGGAAGAATGTATTTCAGCTTATCCTCACTCTTTCGCATGGTGCTGCATTCTGGATTTTCCCGGTACAGGTGAATGGCATCAAATTCGCACTTTGTGGTGCAGATACCGCAGCCGATACATTTATTTTCGTCTACCACAGAAGCGCCGCAGCCCAGACATCTGGCAGTTTCCTTTTTTACCTGCTCTTCTGTAAAACTCTGTCTTGCCTCTTTAAAAGAGGTTTTCCGGTCTATTTTCTTATCATATCCCGGTATCTGGCGGCTGGAATTGTCATATTCCTCTACCAGAATATCCTGCTTGTTTAATTCCACAAACTGTCTGCGGTTTCGTCCAATGGTCAGACTGCTGTGCGGCTGTACAAAACGGTGAATAGATATAGCACCCTCTTTGCCTGCTGCAATGGCATCAATAGCAAATTTCGGTCCTGTATACACATCTCCGCCCACGAAAATATCCGGCTGTGCAGTCTGATAGGTCACAGTATCCGCCACTGCACCGTTTCCTCTTCCAAGTTCTACCTTCTCGTTCTTTAACAAATCGCCCCAGACAATACTCTGACCCACGCTCATAAATACATGGTCACATTCCACAGTCATGGTTTCCTGCTCATCGTATTTCGGATTAAAACGTCCGTCTGCGTCCTTTACAGATACACACTTCTTAAATACAATCCCCTTCACTCTGCCGTTTTCCGTAAGAATTTCTTTCGGACCCCAACCACAGTGAACGGATACGTTTTCTTCCTCTGCCTCCAGAATTTCTTCTTCTGATGCAGGCATCATATCCCGACTCTCCAGACAGTACATGGAAACACTGTCCGCACCGCAGCGCATACTGGTTCTTGCTACATCAATAGCCACATTTCCACCGCCGACAACTACGGTTTTTCCGGAAACCGGATAACTGTGATCTTCTCCCACGGCACGAAGGAAGTCCACGGCTGTCATCACACCATCTGCGTCCTGCCCCGGTATTCCCGGCAGTCTTCCCCCCTGGCAGCCAATAGCAATATAAAACGCCTGATAGCCCTGCGCCCGCAGTTCGTCCAGGGTAATATCTTTTCCCACTTCTACACCAGTTCGGATTTCCACTCCCATTTCTTTAATAACATCAACCTCTGCCTGTACCACGTCTTTTTCCAGCTTAAAGGACGGAATACCATAAACCAGCATACCGCCGGCCTTCTGATTTTTCTCAAAAACAGTAGGCTTATATCCCTTTTCTGCCAGGTAAAAAGCACAGGACAGACCGGCAGGACCGCCTCCGATAATGGCGATTTTTTCTGTAAATTCTCCCTTTAAGGAAGGCACCACCTTTTTGGGTATATATCTTGTTTCTGCTTTTAAATCCTGTTCTGCGATAAACCGCTTCACTTCATCAATGGCAACTGCCTCGTCAATGGTTCCTCTGGTACATGCGTCCTCACACCTGCGGTTACAGATACGTCCGCACACAGCCGGGAATGGATTTTCCTTCTTAATCAGCGCCAGAGCATCGGTATATCTGCCCTGTGCAGCCATTTTCAGATATCCCTGAATAGCAATATGTGCCGGACAGGCAGTCTTACACGGCGCAGTTCCGGTATCATAGCAGTTGATACGGTTTTTATCCCGGTAATCCTCTGTCCACATATGCGGTCCCCAAGGTACTTCTGACGGAAGAGGCTGTTTTGGATATTCCACCTGGCTTCCGTCTTTTTTACACAGCTTTTGTCCCAGTTTTACTGCCCCTGCAGGACAGTATTCCACACAGCGTCCGCATGCCACGCAGTTTTCTGTTTTCACATGCGCCACATAGGCAGAACGTGACATATTGGGCGTATTGAAAAGCTGTGAAGTACGCAGTGCATAACACACGTTTACATTACAGTTGCAGATAGCAAAAATCTTATTTTCGCCGTCAATGTTGGTAATCTGGTGAACAAAGCCGTTTTCTTCTGCCTGCTTTAAGATTTCCATAACCTCATCTCTGGTAATGTAACGTCCGCCTTTGTTGGTTTCCACCACATAGTCTGCCATATCTCCAACAGCAATACACCAGCCTTCCGGGTCGTCAGCGCAGCCCTCGTCAAAGGTTTTGCGGGAACGGCGACAGGAACAGGGGCTTGCCGCATATTTGCCTTCATATTTGTCCAGCCAGTGGGAAATATGCTCCACAGATACCGACTGATTTTCCATCTGAATGGCTTTTTCCACAGGAATGACATGCATACCGATTCCGGCGCCTCCCGGCGGTACCATATGGGTGATTTTTTCCAGCGGCACACGGCTCATACGCTCAAAGAAACGCCCCATTTCCGGGTGCTCGGTTAAAATATCCTCATTCATGTTTGCAAACTCTGCGCTGCCAGGTACAAACATGGGAAGCACATACTGCTTTTCATGCTTTGGATTCTCCCAGTTATACTCAATAACTCCGTTCACTGCCAGCTTTTGCAGCATTTCTTCCACATACGCTTTATCTTTCCCTGTGAGTTTTACCATGTCCTCCAGGGTTCTTGGTTTACGTTTGCCCATTTTCAGTGCAAGCTCTGCCATTTCATCTGTACAAAGAATGGAAAGCCCGATATATTCCGGGGATTCCTTTGTGATTTTTTCCAGTCCCAGCACAACAGGCGCCCGGTCTGTAATCATCTTTGCCAGCTTTGCAATGGGTTCACGGAAAGGTTCTTCCGGGTGTGGATTGGGAAACAGGGAATCTGCCATAGTTCATCTCCTCCTTATATCAATATCTGTTTATTGTTTTTCTGCTCTTGCCATAGCAAGCTTGAAATCTCTCTGATCTGTAAAAATTTCGTTGGTGTACGGATTCTTTTTCTGCTCTTTTGCACGTTTGATAACCGCTGCAAGACAAAGCACATTGGCAGCCAAAGCCAGAAGTGCAATCACACCCTGCATAGTAGGATTTACAGATACAGGACGAACGGCCGCGTCCATGACACCGTCCTTATACAACACGGGAAGCACTGCAAATTTCCCCTGTTCCTGAAACAGCGGGAATACCTGGGCAAACATGCACCACAACGCCAGTGTATTGGCGCGATTCTGAATCCAGCCGCCTTTATTCCACAGCATAGCTGCAAAGGTTGGAGCCAGAAGAAGCGCAACGCCGCAGTACCAGGAATGTGTAGGCAGATTGTTGTAGGTATAGGCAAAGTTCCAGATATCATAAGCAACAATAAAACACCAGGTCATATCCGGCCACAGCATGTCGTGTTTTTTCCTGGAGGTATAAATACCAAGCCAGCCGGTCATACAGAAGATATTTAAGATTCCCGCAATTCCGTTGACCCAGTTCCACCAGCCGCCGTAAAGCCATACGTTTTCAGAAGACAGCCACCAGCGGTCGCCCTGTGCTGCCAACGCCATAGCGCCGCGGACGCCGGATTCAAAATCGCTTCCCACAGCAATGAGAATGTTAATGGCTACAATGGCAAATGGAAAAATCTTGAACCAGTCTTTCTTTCCGATTCCCCAGTGATACTTTAACATCATGAAACCAATACAACCTGCGGTTGCTGCATAAAGTTTGGCGTAATGGAACCAGCCGTTCATATGTACATAAGTATCATTGTTCAACGCCCATTCAGAGCCGTTTGCCGCGCCCACCTGAATAGCGATAAAATATACGGTAAGCGCTGCCGGAAGAATCAAGAAACAGAAAATTCCTCCCACCTTGGAACGGCGCGCAATTTCATTTACTGCAATCAGACATACAAATACCATAAGCCAGCCAAAAAGCTGCCAGCCTGCGTTTTCTCCATAGATTTGAAATAACATTTTTTACCCTCTTTCTTTTTCTGTAGCTTCTTTTGTTGTTCTGCTTATATCCGACTTTCCTTCTCGAACATCGGTGTTCGCATGGTTTACTTCTGCTTTTCTTTACCAGTCCAGTCCGCTGTTTCCCGGCGCAGCCAGTCTGTCCATTCTGCAAATCCTTCCCCGGTCTTTGCGGAAATGGGAATTACTTTTGCCTTTGGATTCCGTTCCTTTATGTATTCCCTGCACTTTTCCATATCAAAGTCAAAATACGGAAGCACGTCTGTTTTATTAATCAAAACTACGTCGCACACAGAAAACATCAAAGGATATTTAAGGGGCTTATCCTCGCCCTCCGGCACAGACAGAATCATGGCATTTTTACATGCCCCGGTATCAAATTCTGCCGGACAGACCAGATTTCCCACATTTTCCAGCACAACCAGATCCAGGTCTTCTGTGCCAAATTCCAAAAGTCCCTGACGTGTCATATCCGCATCCAGATGGCACATGCCTCCGGTGTGAATCTGTATCGCCTTGGCTCCGGTTTCTGAAATAGTCTGTGCATCTACGTCAGAATCAATATCCGCCTCCATAACCCCAATCCTCATTTCGTCTTTGAGCATGGAAATGGTTCGCTTCAGCGTACTGGTCTTTCCAGCTCCGGGAGAAGACATCAGGTTCAGCAAAAAGGTTTTCTGTTTCTTCAATGTCTGTCTGAGTCTGGCAGCGTCTGCATCGTTGTCTTCAAAGATACTTCGTTTTACTTCAATCACCTTAAATTCTTTCATTCTCTCACCTCGCCTCTTAATCTGGTCATACCAGAAGATTGTTATTATTTTATCATTATATAGTTTGATGATGTCTTTGTCAATATTTCTAGCTTTATTGAGCAATTTAATCAGGATTTATCCAGGTTTTTGAAAAAAATCCAGGTTTTTACGAATTCTGGAATCTGGTATAACCAGTTCCAAAATAAAGATTTTAAATGAATTTTTGCACACTTTTGTTCTTACGGAAAATTATTACAAAAATACATCTTTATTTCCCTTGACTTCTTCCGCGCCCATATGCAAAATAAATATATAACCAACAAATTTGTGAAAACGCAGAAAGAGTGATGGAAATATTCTCAAAAGAATTGTTGGAGCCAGACAAAAATACAGTGCAATATATGATTGACGAAATGCAGGAAGCCCTAAAACGCATCTCCATTCTGGAGAAGCAGTTAAAATAAACACCATCGGAGGAAAAAACATGACCGGACTATGCCACAAAAAATATCTGAAACTGACACCACCCACAGAAGAAGATTCCCGCTCTGCTCAAGTACGGATTTTAGATGAGCTTTCTGACATAACAGACCCTGTTCAGTTTTCCATGAAAGCGCTTCGGCAGCTTTCCTCTGTCTGTGTAAACGCAGACTGGGAAATTACAGTTTCTTTAAGCTGGGACGGCTGCAAATGGCTGATTACCAATCTGGAAACAGGTGATACATCTTCTAATCTCTATGGACTAGCTGTAGATTTAGGCAGTACCACAGTTGTCATGCAACTGCTGGACTGCATCTCAGGCAAAGTCCTGGCACAGACCAGCGTTCGGAATCATCAGCGGGATAAGGGATTGGAAATTTTGTCCCGGATATTTTTTTCCAAAGATAATCCTGAACATCTGGAAGAACTGCGTCAGCTCACCTTAAAAAGTATTCTGGAAGGTATGGAAAACCTGAAAAAGCATACGGGTATAGAGGTTCATCAGTGCGGCGCTATGGTTATCTCCGGCAACAATGCCATGATTCATTTTCTTGTTGGACTGGACCCATTTCCTATTTTTTCCTCTCCCTATGCTGTATGGGCAGATCAGCTTGGCTTTTATCCTGCACAGGAATTAGGACTCCCCCTCTCCTGCCCGGTCTATCTGGTTCCCGCAAGAGCAAACTATCTGGGCGGAGATATTACCAGCGGTCTGATAGACGTCAATATTCAGAAGAAAGAACAAATTCAGGTATTTTTTGATGTAGGAACAAACGGAGAACTGGTTATCGGAAACAAAGATTTCCTGCTCTGCGGCGCAGGCGCTGCCGGTCCTGCTCTGGAAGGTGAAGCCGTCCGTACCGGTATGCGGGCAACTGCCGGTGCTGTTACTGATGTCAAACTCCAAAAGGGCGCGTTTCTTCTCTCTACGGTAGATAACTTACCGCCTGTGGGCATCTGCGGTTCCGGAATTGTAGATTTACTTGCCGAATTATATTTGAACGGCTGGGTAGATAACAAAGGGCATTTTGTCCCTGATATGTCTGAAAAGATTGCCTGGCAGCCAAAGGAACAGGAATACGCTGTCTGCTACAGCCCCGGACTTTGGTTTTACGAATCCGATATTCAGGAATTTTTAAAAGCCAAAGCTGCTGCCAGCACTATGGTGGAAATTCTGCTGCAGCAAATGGGACTGTGTATTCAGGACGTTGAAACCTTCTATATGGCAGGGGCATTCGGGGTTCACATCAACAAAAAATCCGCAGTCACCATTGGCATGTATCCGGATATTCCCTTAGAACGTATTCAGCAGGCCGGAAACAGTTCCTTAAACGGCGCTGCAAAACTGCTTCTGAATCGAAATCTCATAGATAAAATTCCAAAGCTTTTATCTATGATGACCTACCTCCAGTTTGGTGCTGTAGAAAACTTCCTTCATGAAATGGTGGCTGCCACTGCGATTCCTCACACGAATCTGGAAAATTATCCCTCTGTGGAAGCAGAGCGGAAGAAACGTATGGAAGAACAAAAATTCACCGCTTCCACATAAATTCTGTGAAAGCGGTGGACTCACCTCTTAATGCTGTTTTCTTTTTCTGATAGTTAAGACAAGGATTGCTCCTGCTGCCAGAAGTCCTACGGTTCCCCACAATGCAAGCTGTGCCTCATCTCCTGTCTTTACAGAAGAACCGGAAGGATTTTTATTACTTCCCGATGGTTTTGACGGATTTGATGGTTTTGCACCAGGTTTCTTGTCTGCTTCTTTTTTCACTGTTACAACTGCTTCTCCATACTTGTCGGAATTTGCCCTGGAAACAGCTTTTACTTTGATTTCGTGTGCAGTTTCATCTTTTCCTATTGTCAGTTTTCCATTTTCGTCAATCTTTGTATCCTTGCTTTTATTTCCGGCTATCTGCCAGGTGACTTCTTTTGATACCTCTCCTTTAGTTTCGACTTCTGCAGTAAATTCTTTGGATTCTCCTGCTTTCATCTCTGCCTTATCCGGGGAAATCTTCACACTCAGGATTTCTCCCTTCTGAGGCTCTTCTCCATTATCGCCATCGTCCGGATTGGGATCTGGGTTTGGATTCTGGTCTGGGTTCGGATTCTGGTCTGGATTCGGGTTTGGATTCGGACTTGGTATATCCTTCTTGCTCACTATAATTGCCTGTTTCGCTGTCTTGGTAACCTCTTTTTCTGTATAAAATATTTCTATCTCCTTATCTGTTACCTGCAGCGGCTCTTTGCTGTAACTTACTGCTTCTGTCACATCTTTTTCTGTTCCATCGCTGTAGATTGCTGTTACCTGCATTCCTTTGGCGTCAAAGATTTCACCTTCAACATATTCTCTCTTTTCCGGTGCCTGTGTGATTTTGATGAAATCCAACATTGCTTCCGGTTCTGGTTCCGGCTCCGGAACTGCAGCATCTTTTTCCTGAAGGAATGTCACCTTAGCTAACTGAATATCTGTATTCTTAACTTTCGTAACCTCTCCGTTTTTCTGTGTATATTCCGCACCTTCGTAATTCGGAAATTCCACCTTTACATAATTTGTTCCCTCAGGAAGGCCGTATGCATCAAAGGTATGTCTTGCATAAGATGGATTTGGTTCCGGGAAATTATTTACAACTTTTACATTTTCAAACCTTGTCCAGTCTGCTCCGTCCACAGAAGCATAAATCTTAAAGTCCAGGTCTGCTCCGTCTTTTAGGGAAGAACGCATGGATTCGCCTTTCAAATCCCCGACTGAGGAAGGGAATTTCACACCCTCTAAAGTCTGATAATAAGCGGTCAGATGTACATCTTTAACCTCCGGTATATGATAAACCAGGGACTGGTCTTTCGCGCCTTCTTTTACCGCTACTCTGCTGGCTTCATATCTTGGCTGACCGCCATAATAGAAGTTGTCCTTGCTTTCATAGCTTTCCTCACCGTCAGATAATTCCATCAATCCGTCTGTATGTGATTCCGGCGCAATATAATAGCTGTCATTCTTCCCACCGGAAATGCTCTCCAGATTATCAAATCTGGCAACCGGCTGGTCTGCTGTCTGATATACCCTTACCCAGTCTATCAGATAATCGCTGTCCTGCTTGGTTTCCTGCTTTGTATAATCTACAGGTCCAACCCAGCCATCTCCTACCTGTGTTTCTAAAATCGCAAACATCGGACGGGTATGCATACCATCTCTACCGTCGTCTTTTCCGGTTGTTGTGCTGTGCACCTGCACACCGTCAATAAAGAATTTTATGATTTCCGGATCCCACTCTACCTCAAAAACATGGAAATCCTGACACCACGCCTCATAGTTCTTTGTTGCAATGCCATCAGAAGCTTTATTTTCATCTAAAATCCCAAAATGATTTGTGGTCCAGGCGTCCCATGCGTCCTGTCCAAGATATTCCAGTACGTCAATCTCATCATGTCCTGTTTCGTCCTGACACAGCAGCCAGATTGCCGGCCAGATTCCCTGTGAATCATTTGGTTTGGCTCGAACTGCCATACGTCCGAACTGGAAGGAAAATTTGTCCTTAGACTCCACGCGTCCGGAAGACCAGGTAACACTGTCTTTTAATTTCTGATCCTGGTACTGATCCCAGCCTACTGCTTCAATAAGCTTTTCTGTTGTTTCATAGTTTTTAGAATTAATAGCCAGATAGCTGTTTTCCCCGTCTTTTTTAATGCTTACAGCGCCTCTGTTATAAATGGCGCCATGGTTTGCCATTCCGTCTATAATATTCCACTTTGTTTCATCTACCGTATCTCCGTTAAATTCATCTGACCACACCAAGGTGTCATATTTTGATTCCGGCGCAACATATTCCGGTTTGGACTCATCAAAATTCTTTCCGGTTGCCCAGATTTCAATTTCCGAATATTTCGCAGGACTGTTGTCCTCTTTATTCACGGTAAACCGGACATATTTTCCGGGCTTTCCTTCTCCAAGGTCAATGACAGTCATGTCCTTTCCCTGTGTCCAGTTGCTTTCATTAAAAACAACCTCACCCTCACTGGTAGGCGCAGAGGAAACGGATATCTTTACAGATTTATAAGTCCCTTTTTCCAGTTTGAATTTAATCTCTTTCATGAAATAACTGTTTCTATATTCAAACTGCAGCCATCTTTCTCCAAGGCTGTTATGAACCGCATAATTATCATCTGCTTTTCCATCTGTAATCGCCTCAATATTGGTTGGAGTCAATCCCCGTACATATGGAATCTTTCCGGCAGCAATATTTCTCGCTTCTGCCTCTGGAGGCGGAGTCGGAATCTCAGACTTTGGAACAGATGCAATGACTTCGATTTCATTAAACAGAACGCCATTACTGTATCCTTTCCAGGAACTATTTGTATTCTGAATATAGTGTCCCTTTCCCCAGATACGGATATACTGTGCTTTTACAGGCGCGTCTAAAACAATGGACTGTGCCTGACCTTTGTTGTCTGTAGTTTCCTTATAATCACTCTCCGCAAATACCACTGTACTGTTTGCAAAATCCTCTGTATCTGAAAGTTCTACCTTTACATTTTTGAAATCAGAAACCGCTGTATCATAAGTATTTCTATACAGGTCTATCTGCTTAACATCTCTTACCTTTCCGAAATCATATTGCAGATACACATGGTCCCAACCTGCATATCCATTGTCTTCTCCTCCTGATTCCATACCTGCAATAATTTTTGTATTATTACTGTCATCATTACTTCCAGTCTTTATGCCATCTGTTGCGCTGGAAGGATTCTGTATCAGAACCTGAGGAACCGTAGGACCTCCTACTACAATTTTATGTGTGCTGTTTGTAGTCGGCTGTAATCCAAGCATAATATTGGCATCTACCAGTTCTTCCCCTGTTCCCGGATTTTCCGGGTCTGGATCCGGATTCGGCTCAGGTTCCGGTTCTGTCACAGGCACGGTTGCAATGGCTTCGATTTCATTAAACAGAACACCGTTGCTATAACCCTTCCAGTCGCTGTTTGTATTCTGGATATAATGCCCTTTTCCCCAGACACGCAAATATCTGCCCTCTGTTCCTTCCGGCAAGTCAATAATCTGTGCCTGTCCTTTATTTTCTGTGGTTTCCTCTACATCTGCTGTTTCATATACCACACTGCTGTCTGTAAATTCTTCATCTGTTGCAATTTCTACTTTTACGTCTTTAAAAGTAGACACTGCATTGTCATAAGTATTTCGATAAAGAGAAATTTCCTGAAGATTATAATTTTCCCCTAAGTCATACTCCAGATATACCGGCTGCCACTGAGCATAACCATTATCCTCTGTTCCCGTTTCTTCTCCGGCAACAATTTTTGTATTATTGCTGTCCAAATTGCTTCCTGATTTATTGCCATCTGTAGCTGCAAGAGGATTTAATACCCCCTCGTCTGCGTTTGTGGTGGGTTCCAATCCCGCCATAACATTTCTTTCTTCTGTCGCCGGTTCAGCTTTTATCTCCACGGGAGCGATGTTTCCCACACAAAGCGCCATTGCCATAAACAGAGAAAGACTTTTAGTGATTCTTTTCTTTTTAATCATAGAATTCTCCTTTCCATACCCCGTTTTTCTTTCCAAACCTTACAGCCGGTGTTATAATACATCTTGTCACTGTAAATCTGTTTGTTCGAAAGAAAGCATGAATGATAATGGACTCTGCAAAAAAAGAAGTTAAATACACAGAAATTGAAAAATACAGCTGCCTGGAATTTCTCAGAAAAAATTCTGTGGAGCTTTACCTGAACTACTGCGGAAAGGAAACCTGTCCTCCCAGCCATACCTATGGTCCGGCAAGCCGCCAGGAATATCTTCTCCATTATGTTATTGACGGAGAAGGCACCTTTATTGCCAATGACACCACTTATCACTTGAAAAAACACGATGCTTTTCTGATTTTCCCGGAAGAAATCACTACCTATACGGCAGATTCCAGCTACCCCTGGACTTATGTCTGGATTGCCTTTGATGGAATCAAGGCATGGGAGTGCCTGGAACAGGCAGGTTTTTCAAAAGCAAAAAGAATTGGACATTTCCACAGAGAAACGGAACTCATACATTGTATTGAAACCATATTGGCTTCCCATGAACTCACTTATTACAATGAATTAATCCGGGAAAGCCAGCTCTTTTCTTTTCTGGCAATTTTAATTCAGGAGTACCAGGAATCTACAGCAAACCCTGAAGAAAATCTTGTTCTGCCTCAGCAGTCTTATGTAGATTATGCCATTACATTTATTGAAAACAATTACCAGAAAGAAATCACGGTTCAGGATATTTGTAGCCATGTAGGAATCACCAGAGGATATCTCACTCATATTTTTCAGCAGAGTCTGCATACCTCTCCATATGAATATCTTCTGGGAATACGCATAAATAAAGCATCTTCTTTACTGAAAACTACAAGCCTGCCGATTAACCAGATTTCCCTTATGGTCGGCTATCATGATGCCCTTGCCTTCTCCAAAATTTTCAAGCAGAAAACAGGAATCAGCCCAAGAGCTTTCCGAAGCTCTTCTAACACCCTTGTTTTATCTGACAAAAAAAACCTGTAATTTTTTCTACATACCTTTATCATTCAATGAATTGACACGGTCAGATGTAATATCTGTTTTGCATGACGTCATTTTAACGTAAATACAGCATATATTACATGTTATTTTGTATCCTTTTTATACACATTTGTCAGTTATCGGCTAATTTATTTTACTTCCCCCATATTCCATACAAATTCAGGGCTATCCATTGTCCGTATATCGTCCTTATGGATAGCCCTGAATCTACACATTTTCTATAAAATTTTCCCTTTAAATTCTTTCCAGCACCAGCGGTCCTGCCTTCTGCTCCAGCACCACTTTTTCTCCGCTGCTTTCCAGAACCTCTTCTCCCAGTTTCCATTTTCCCTTTGGAATCCATACTTCCCGTGCAGTCACGCCTTTTTCGTGAATCGGCGCTGCCAGAAGCCTGTCCCCAATCATAAACTGATTCATAATGCGTTCCATACCCTGTCCCGGAAATACATATTCCATATGGCGCACAATGGGTTCTCCTGTTTCATATGCCTGCTGCACAACTTCCAACAGAATCGGCAGATATTTCCCCCTCACCTGCATAGCCGTCAGCACCTTCTGATAATCTTCTTTTCCCAAAATCCGCCAGGGCGCTGCAGAAAACTGCATAACCGGCATAAGCGCAGCAATTTCACAGTATCTCACAAATAGTTCTGCATCAAATTTTCCATTGGTACATTCCTGGAAGTTCAGATACTCGCCCCCGCCAATCATATCCGGGCTTCCAAAAGGGTGTCCGGTAAGCCCCTGTAAAAGCATACCGGTCATCAGTCCGCCTACCCCCTTCTCGTCCCAGGTATGATGCTTGTCGCAAAGACGCTGCATCAGAGAATATCCGCCTGTTTTAAAGCATACGCGCAATTCATTAAACGCATACTGTTCGCCAAAAGCTGCCCACAGTCTTGATAATTCATCTGTGGTAGCCTTTTTATGCAGCTTATCCCCTTCTGTATAGTAAAGGGAATCTCCTGCGTCAAACTTAAATCCGTCAATGCCCAATTCCTGCAAGTCATCTAATTGCGCTTTCAGCCACTGCAAGGCTTCCGGATTGGTTAAATCCAACGCTGCGGAATAGCCGTTCCACCACTCCAAAATTCTGGGCTTTCCTTCCGGTGTTTCGATAAGAAAATGCTTATCCCTGGTTTCTCTGTATTCCACAGTATCCGGAGTAATAAACGGACACAGCCAGAGCATGACCTGGAAGCCCATATCGTGAAGCTGTTTTATCATTCCCTTTGCATCGGCAAAGTTATCTTTCCGAAACTGCCACTTTCCATAGTAGGGGGACCAGCCGTCATCAATCATAAGGATACCTGCCGGAAGTCCATGTTTCAAAATTCCTCTGGCATATTCCAAAACCTTTTCCTGCTCCTGATAAAAGGTTAATTCAATCCAGGTATTATAAACCGGTGCTTCAAAAAATCTTTTAGAAAGCTTTATGTCATGGAACGGAAAATGCTGCTTCATAGCCTCCAGATACGCTCCTCTGAGGGTTCTGAATCCCCCCTTCAAAAGGATTTCACTTCTGCCCTCTGCACGGATTTCTCCTCTGTGAAACTGAATCTGAAAGCCCTCCTCACTCCATATATACCTTCCCTTTGTGGATATGAAAAAAGGCATCATCTGATTTGCTGTGGGATTTTCTCTGTAATCCCATTCTACTGTGTCCTCTGCTCCTACAGGCTGTCTGTAACCCTCGTAAACAGCGCCTCCATACCAAAACTCATTTTCCAAAAATTTTGCATTCATACGCATTCCTCTTATTCACATAGAATCAGATGAATCTGTACTGCCTGATAATCGTCTCCCATTACCGGTACAGGATAACCGCCGTTCATAAGCGCTGCCCCTGTAAATTTCTTTCCTGTTTCTTCGTCCTGATACCACATATCCGGATTCAGACCTTTTACATACACATTATGCAGCATTGGATTTGCCTTTGTATGAAGCACTACCACATTTACCAGGGCTTCCTTTTTGTCTTCTGACACAAATTCCCATGCCACAATCGGGGATTTTCTGCCGTCATCGGTCAGGCGGTAATACGCGCCGTTTTGAATTAAATCATAATATTTCTTAAATTCCTCTACCTGCGCTTTTACCACCTGTTTGTCCTCTTCAGACAGTTTTGTAATGTCCAGTTCGTATCCAAAGGTTCCTGCCATAGCCACTACACCTCTTGTTTTCATAGATACGCTTCTGCCTGTCTGGTGATTTGGACATACAGATACATGGGCGCCTACGGTAGAAACCGGGTAAGCAAAGGAAGTACCATACTGAATTTCCAGACGTTCCACTGCATCAGTGTCATCGCTGCACCAAATCTGTGGGTGATAATACATCATGCCAGCGTCAAATCTGCCGCCTCCGCCACTGCAGCCCTCAAAAAGTACATTTGGAAATCTCTGTGTGATTTTTTCCAGGAAATCATACAAGCCCAGAATAAAACGGTGGAACACCTCTCCCTGACGCTCTGCCGGAAGAAGTGCTGACCACACGTCTGTCAGATGACGGTTTGCGTCCCATTTTACATATTCAATATTGGAACTTTCCAAAATTTCACACATTCTGTCAAAAATATAAGTTCTCACATCTTCTCTTGAGAAATCCAGAACCAGCTGCTGTCTTCCCCTTGTAGGCGCTCTTCCCGGAATCTTTAAAGCCCAGTCCGGGTGTGCGCGGTATAAATCGCTGTCCTCTGAAATCATTTCCGGCTCAAACCAGATACCAAACTTCAGCCCGATTTCATTTACTCCGTCTACCAGGTCTTTCAGTTTTCCGCCCAGTTTTTCTTCATTTACAAACCAGTCCCCAAGACCACTGACGTCATCATCTCTCTTACCAAACCAGCCATCGTCCATAACCAGCATCTCAATTCCCAGTTTTTTTGCTTCTCTGGCAATATCCAGCAGCTTTTCTGTATTAAATTTAAAATACGTCGCTTCCCAGTTGTTAATCAGAATAGGACGGCGGGCAGTTTTATACTTGCCTCTGCACACGTTGTAGCGAATGGCTTTATGATAATTTCTGGACAACTGTCCCATGCCCTCCTGGGAAAAGTTCAAAAGAACCTCCGGTGCCACAAAAGATTCCTGAGGCCGAAGTTCAAAATCAAACTGAGCGTCATGGATTCCCATGGTCAGACGGGTACAGTCTGCCTGTGTCACCTCTGCTTCTGCCGCAAAATTTCCACTGTACATAAAAGAAGCGCCGTAGCAGTTTCCATGCTCTTCTCCTGCATCATTATCGCACAGAATCACAAACGGATTGTGCTGATGACTGGAAAATCCTCTTCTGCTTCCCACACTCTGAATTCCATGGTGCAAAGGAGTACGCTCCATAATTCTCTCCATGGCGTGACGTCCGTAGAAATGCACGAAATCCATATCTTTTTTGTTAAAATCCAGACACATGGAATAAACTCTCAAAAGATGAATTTTCTCATCACCCTTGTTCACAATTTTGCAGGCTCTTGTAATCATATCCAGATTTTCAAAAACACCGTAATACAGCACAACTTCCAGATTTTTATACGCGTCCCTCAATACAATTTCCAGAGTTTCTGCCTTTTCATCACCCTGATACATGGCGGGTAAGCCTTCCAGGGCATATTTTCCTTCCTTAATCGCATGGGAAACATATTTCAAATCCGTCACCTGGCTGCCGTCAGCATATCTTACCCGCAGGCAGTCGTTTCTGAAATCTCCGGTTCCGTAAGAAGGATATTCCAAAAGCTGCGTGTCCAGAGAATAGCCCTTATTTGTAATTCCGTCCGGATTTCCGGAAAATCCTCTGTCAATCTCCCTTATCAGGTAGGACATATCCATATCTCCCACATAGGGGCCATAATAAGTATGAATTAAAAAATCTCTGTCCACCTTCATCTGATATGTTGAATGTTTTGTATGCAGAGAAAATATCTGATTATTGTAGAAAATTGCCATTTTTCTGCCTCCCTTTCTAAATCAGGTCAAAATGTTTCATTGCCCTGTAAATTCCGTCTTCCTGTATACTTGTTGTTACATAAGAACAGATTTGTTTCACTGCTTCCTGTGCATTCCCCATGGCAATGCTGTTTGGTACTGCTTCTAACATTGCTCTGTCATTTTCGCTGTCCCCAAACACGTAACAGTCTTCCTTTGATTTTCCCAGATAGTCACAGATAAACTGAATCCCCGTTGCCTTTGAATAATCCTTCTGCACAATTTCATACATACCATGCAGTCTGTCAATGCAAAAAAAGTATTGTGACAGATACTTTAACAGCGCTTCCTTTTTCTCTCCTTCTTCCAGAAACAGAAGAAGCTTGTCATATACCTTTGTTTCACTGCCCAGCACGTCCTCAATATCTCCGCTTTCCACATGAAAAGTGTCCCTTGCCGTCTGCTCCCATTTGGCAGCCTCCGGCATTTTCCAATCCATATAAACTGCATCAGAGGCCTCATAAAAGACAGGAACATGATACGTTCTTACCGTTTCTGCCACTTCCCGGCACAGCTTATTGGAAAGTCTTGCTGCCAAAAGCTCCTTTTCTCTGAAAAAGATATGAGTTCCGCAGCCGCAGACATACCCGTCAAAATTCAGATGCAAAATCCTTTCCGGCAGACTTTTCCATGTTCGTCCTGTATTTATAAACAGGAAATGTCCCTGCTCCCTTGCCTGCATAAGAGCTTTCTTTGTACTTTCCGGCATTGTCCCGTCTTCTTCTGTAATCAGCGTTCCGTCTATATCAAAAAACAACAGCTTTTCTTTCATCTATCTGGTCTCCTTTTCGGTATTTTTGTTTCCATTATAGACCTCTTTCAAAAAAACCGTCAATGCGTAAAAGGATTTCTATCATTGCTGTTCTTTGTTCTTTATTATATAATTTCAAAGAAACAGTTACTATGCAATTTTGTATATAAAAGTTGTTAATTTGTTGCATAAAGGAGTTTTCATATGGAATATGAGAAAAGTACAGAACAGGATTTTCTGTCTGTTTATTTTTGCGGTAAAGAAGACTGCGACCCCTGCCATTCCTTCGGCCCTGCCATACGCCCTCATTATCTGCTGCATGTGGTTTTAGACGGCAAAGGCTTTTATCGAAAAAACGGAATCACGCATACCCTTCATAAAGGAGATGCCTTTCTCATTCCGCCTATGGAATCCACTTATTATGAAGCAGACCGGGAACGCCCCTGGAGCTATGCCTGGGTAGGCTTTGACGGCAAAAACTGCAATCACATTTTGGCTGAAACCGTATTTGCAGATTCTTTTGTCTTCCGAAGCACCTCTAAAGAAACAACCCGGCGTCTTTGCGATTCTATAGAACTTTTGCTGCAGTCTTTTCAAAGTCCTGATAAAAACCAACTTCGGCTCACAGGCAACTTTTTGCTTCTCCTGTCCTGCATGCAGAATCCTTCTGACAAAAAGCGGGAAGAGGTAACACATCAATACCTGCAAAGAGCCAGGGAATATATTGACAACAATTATTCCTATGACATTAAGGTTTCCGACATTGCCTGCCATGTGGGCATTGACCGTACTTATCTGTATAAAATCTTTATGGAGGCTGAACAAATCTCCCCCAAACAATATCTGATGCGCCACCGAATACGGATTGCCACACAGATGCTCTGTTCCTCTTCCTATACCATCACAGAAATCGCCTTTTCCTGCGGGTTTAAAGATTCTTCTTCCTTTTGTAACCACTTTAAAAAGCAGACAGGATTTTCTCCCCGCAAGTTCCGACAGGCATTTCTGAGTTAAATAGATAAAAAAGGAGCTTCCCTAAATCCACATTCCGATTTTCAGGAAGACTCCTTATCCACATTTTTATTTCATTTTACACATGCATGGGCATAACAAAAAAATACATTACAATAAAATGGCAAACACTTCCTCCCATGACAAACAAATGAAAAATTTCGTGGGAGCCAAAATTTTTATGTCTGGAATTAAAAATCGGCAACTTCAGCGCGTAAATAATTCCGCCCACTGTATAAATCACGCCTCCTGCCAAAAGCCAGGCAAAACCGGCCGGCGCTAAAGAGTGTACAATCGGAACAAAGGCAAAAACGCAAAGCCAGCCCATTCCAATATAAATAACAGAAGAAAACCACTTCGGACAAGTAATCCAGAACGCTTTTATCAAAATTCCGATAATCGCCACAATCCACACAGCCGCGCAGAGAAGAATCCCTGTTTTTCCCTGCAGAACAATCAGACATACCGGCGTATAGCTTCCTGCAATTAAAATAAAAATCATCATGTGGTCTATCTTTCGCAGTCTTCTGTTCACCTTTTCCGTGGAATCTACGGTATGGTAAATCGTGCTTGCCGCATAAAGCAGTATCATACTTAAAATAAAGATACTCATAGCAATGATGTGAATCTTATCCGGCTCTCTCGCTGCCTTTATAAGCAGGGGAAGCCCTGCCAGAATCGCCATAACGCACCCGATAAAATGTGTAATCGCGCTTCCCGGGTCTTTGATTTTAAATTGTCTTTTCTGCTTTGTATCGTTCCTCATGCTCACCACTCCTGTTCTTTTTTGCACATCTTATTTCTATATTATTTTATCCCGCTCTGTGCTTATCCTGTTTCTGTTTTATACTTGGTTTCTTTTATTTTATGACGTAGTTTTAAAAACTATGTATCGATATTTAGTATACTACACCTTTTTTTCTTAAAATGCAAGAGCAAATATTTTGAACATAAAACTTTTTTGCATTTTGAAAAACAAAAAAAATTTTTTCATTTTATACTTGACTATTTTGGTTAAGTATGTTAAATTAATTACAGTAACAATTACTATTATTAATCCGTCGGTTCCAACTGACAGAAAGGAGAATATATGGCTGCTTTAAAATACAGCCGGCAGCGGGAATGTATCCGGGAATTTGTCCTGAACTGTCAGGAGCACCCTACAGCAGATACCGTATATGCAGAGATTAAAAAAGAATTTCCAAATATAAGCCTTGGCACAGTATACCGTAATCTTTCTCTCTTAGTAGAACTTGGCGAGATTGCAAAGATTTCTACCGGTGACGGTCCGGATCGCTTTGACTGCAATACAAAGCCCCACAGCCACTTTATCTGCACAGATTGTCACTGTATTCAGGACGTTGAACTGTCTGATATCGACTGTATAAAAGATTTGGCCGCCCCTAATTTTGACGGAACAATCCTTGCTCATACCACTACTTTCTATGGTGTCTGCAAGCATTGTGCAGAGATAAAAAATTCAAAAAAAGTAGTTGACAAATTTACTCAAGTATGCTAGATTATAATAGTAATCATTACTATTATCAATTCAAAGAAACCTGGCATAAGCCAGATTTAATACCAAAATTTTTATAAGAAAAGGAGATTATTATTATGAAAAAATTTGTATGCAGCGTATGTGGTTATGTTTATGAAGGTGAAGCAGCTCCGGAAAAATGTCCAGTTTGTGGCGTAGGCGCTGAAAAATTTGTAGAACAGTCTGCTGAAAGAAGCTGGGCTGCAGAACACGTTGTAGGTGTTGCTCAGGGCGTTAGCGAAGACATCTTAGCTGATTTAAGAGCAAACTTTGAAGGTGAATGTTCAGAAGTTGGTATGTACCTGGCTATGGCAAGAGTTGCTCACAGAGAAGGATATCCTGAAATCGGTTTATACTGGGAAAAAGCTGCTTACGAAGAAGCAGAACATGCTGCTAAATTTGCTGAATTATTAGGCGAAGTCGTTACAGACAGCACAAAGAAAAACCTGGAAATGCGTGTAGAAGCAGAAAACGGTGCTACAGCTGGTAAATTTGACCTGGCTAAACGTGCAAAAGCTGCTAACTTAGACGCTATCCATGACACAGTTCATGAAATGGCTAGAGATGAAGCTCGTCACGGAAAAGCATTTGAAGGTCTGTTAAAGAGATACTTCGGCTAATTCGAAAGCTTCTAAAAGGAAGATATACAAGAGGCATCGAAAATGTTCGGTGCCTCTATTTCTCTATTGAACACTCTAAACAATCGTGTTATATTATAGATGTAAAGAGAACAACCGCCCACAAGATGGGTTGACCAACTAGTAATGTACATAGAAAATGCCACCCTAAACCGGTCAAAGTTTATGAGGGTGGTTTTTCTATGCTTTAAATCATCAGTGACAAATCAAGTAAATGAATGTCAGCAGTGACAAAATGAACATTCCAAAAGACATTAACTCTTTAAAATCAAAATGTTTCATCAGCACCACCCCCATTCTATGTAAAATAAAATGAAGGTCAAGCCACCCTGTAACACGGTTGTTCCCTAAACTGGTATTCTACCATGTTTGAACACCTCTGACAACGCATATAATGCTCGTAGATATACGCGCTAAAAAGCACTCATTTTCATCTTTCACCCTATACGCAAAAAGTCCCTCGCCTCACGGCGAAGGACAAAACTTTCGACCCGACCATTTCTATACCGCATATCGGTCAGCGGTAATTTTCCTCTTAAATTGTCACGCCCGCACAATATCCGGTACGCATGGCTTCCTGTATCTTAGATGCCTTTCTGCAATCCCCTACAAAAATAACCTCTTCTGCCAGTTCATGCCATTTTTCATAATGAGGAAGGGTTCCCCGCATCCCTGCCGCTATCAGCACGGTATCTGCTTCCAGAAGTTTTTCTGTGCCGTCTTTATCTGTTATGCGAACCCCGTTTTCTTCGATTCCCAGCACCTTTGCAGAGCAATAAGAATCCACTGCATCTTCCAGTTTCTCAAGCAAATGCCGCCAGTGAATATAAGGCGCATCTTTTGCCAGACCGTCTTTCATTTCCACAATGGATACTTCATGTCCTTTCCATGCCAGTTCCAGACCTTCCTCACAGCCGGCAAGTCCTCCGCCGATAATCACGATTTTCTTGCCCACAGAGATATGCTTTTTGTACAAATCTGTAATGTGATGTACGATAGGCTGTTCTATTCCCGGAATAGGCGGAATCACAGGTTCTGAACCGCAGGCAACAATCAGTGTATCCGGTTTTTCCTGTGCAATCAGCTCTTCTGTCACTTCCGTGTTTAAGCGAAGTTCCAGATTTGGAGTTCTCTGCACATTGATAACCATGGATTTCAAGAACTGCACAATATCCTGTTTAAAGGAAATCTGCTTTGCATAGTCCAGGCTGCTTGCCAAATGGTCATTCTTTTCACACAGAATCACCTGATGTCCGCGGCGTGCCGCTGTTATGGCTGCTTCCATACCGCCGGGGCCTCCGCCTGCCACCAGTACCTTCTTTGCACACAAAACAGGTTCTTCTTTTCTGGTATTTTCATACTCTCTGCCCCAGGTAGGGTTCACGCTGCAGCGCAGTACGCCTGAGGAGAACGGAACATGAGGGATAAAACCTGCACTGATACAGGTTTCACAACGAATACATTTGGTAATTTCTTCCGGTGTTCCCTTTTTTGCTTTTCTCGGCCAACTGGGGTCTGCGATAAACTGACGTCCCACTACCACAAAATCTGCCTTATTCTCTTCCAACACCTTTTCCATGAAATCCGGGTCATTGATACCGCCAACAACGGAAACCAGAGATTTCTTGACCACTGCCTTGATTTTTGACGCATTTTCCACATTACAGCCTCTTGGATAAAAGACCGTCGGGAACATTCTGGCAGAACTGCTGGTGTCGTGGAAGGTTGCTGCTGACACATGGATAATGTCCACTTTACCGTCCAGCATTTTTGCAAACTCTACAGTTTCCTCAATAGGGATACCGCCTTCGGTGTCTTCTTCCCCACTCAGACGGAATTCCAGAAGCAGGTTCGGGCATTTCTGGCGGATTCTGTCTACAATCATCAATGGGAAACGGGCTTTATTTTCAATGGAACCGCCGTATTTGTCGGTTCTGTGATTGTTCAAATCAGAAAGGAACTGACTGATTAGCCAGCCATGTCCTCCATGGATATTTACCATGTCGCAGCCTGCAAATTCTGCCATATAAGCTGCCTGAGCATAAGCGTCAGCAATGGTATTCATCATGTCCTCGTCCATTTCAATAACTTTATCCCCGTACAGGTTCTCTTCCATAGGACTTGGTCCTATTACATAGCCGCCCTCTGCCAGAAAAGCGCCTTTTGCTCTGCAGCCGGAATGAGTCAGTTCGATAGATGCAAGCGCGCCCCATTTATGTACTGTATCCACGGTCTGAATCAGGGAAGGAAGCAGCGTTTCATCGTCCAGATGGGGCATGGTGGGGTGTGCATGGTCAGTCAGACTATGTACCCCTGCTTCTCCCAGAGTTACGATTCCGGCTCCGCCTTTTGCAATGGAGTTGTACATTTCATATGCTTCACGGGTGTAAAAAGGAACATCTCCGCTTGGTGACATGGGTGCGGATTCAATACGGTTTTTAATATACACGTTTCGTACACGAACAGGTTCAAATAAATGTGGATAATGGAACATAATAGCCTCCTTAAAAAATTTTTCTCGATTCTTTTCTTCTATGCCGTTATGTTCATGTTAGCACTTTACCACAGAAGATTATATGCTGTATTCTGATATCCTGTTTTAAAATTCTGATATTTCCCCTGCTGCTTTTTTCCGAAATTCTCCCGGTGAAATCCCGCACAGCCGCTTAAAGCAGGTACAAAAATAGCTGTAACTGTTTATCCCCACCCGATAAGCAATCTGCTCAATGGGTATAGCAGTTGTACGAAGCAGTTCTTTGCTGTGGGCGATTCTGCACTCTGTGAGATACTGTACAAAGGTTTCTCCGAACTCTTCCCGGAATACTCTGGTAAAATGCCCCTCGCTAAAACCAATCATTTCCGCCAGATTTCCCAGCCTGATATTTTCCATATAATGCATCTCAATATATTCGCTCACCGGCAGCCGAAACAGATATTCCTCTCCTGCCTGAACCTCTTTTAATCCTTCTGTAAATATATCAAAAAATTCCATAAAGTATGTACGCGCATCTGCAATAAAACTACAGGATAAAATCTGTGCAACAGCTGTTTCACTGCATTTTTTCATATATTTTCTTGAAATTCCACACCGTATGCCATAATCGCTGATACGGGAGAGCATGTGTATCAGTTCCATTTTCGCATGCTCCGGTCCCGGCTGTCCTTCTAAAAGCACCTGCAGCATTTCTTTTAAAATCTGTTCCATCTGCTCCCTGTTTCCCCTGGAAAATACGGCTACAAGCTCAGGATAAAACCCCTCCAGGTTCTCCTCCTTTTTGGGCATTGCAGGCTCTTCCTCGTCCAGAAAAATACTGCATTCCTTTCCCGAAAAATAACTCTTATTCAACGCCAGATTCATTTTCGGCTGCATACGGGAATATTGCCACAGGCGGCTGCATCTCTGACTGATACAGATAGAAATGGTATACGCACTGTGAGTACGAACCTGCTTTTTAAAGCTTTCCGCAATCTCAGAAAGATATTCCCGGATAGCTCCGTCTTCCTTCTCCTCACAACACAAAAAACAAACCAGCTTGTCAATACCCACCAGATTTGCCATAAAGCCCTGCAGACCCATGGTTTCCATATGCGCTCTTAAAAGATTAATCAAAATAGTTTTCTGATAAAACTCCTGGGTAATCTGCATCTTACTGCTGTAATTATAATAATCATCTACCTGAATCAGAAAAAAACGATTGGGAAGCGTATCCAGGTTTACAGTCGCCAGGGCTTCCTTCACCTTATCCGGACGGATATTATTATAAATCAGGCTGTAGGAAAGCTCACACGCCAGCACATTATGCATGGTAATATAATCCTTCCAGTAATCCAGTTCCTTGTATGACAATTCTTCTTTGCTTTTATCCATACCATAAGTTCCTCCCCTCTGTTTTATCTGACTATTTTATGATGATTTTATCAAAAAGAGTAGTTTTATACAATATCTCATTTTTTTTAAATAAAATATCAATATTATGGAATTACTTTCTCGCTTTATCATATTATAATTCTACTAAGTTTTTTCTATGCCGTAAAGAAATGAAAAGAAAAAGTCCATGGTTTACAAAACCCATGGCAGGAAGGAGTATTCTTATGAACCAAGCAATGATTCCCACCATTATTGTGGTACTTGTGATTTACTTTGCCGCAATGGTATTTATTGGCTGGCTGGGACGAAGCAAAGCAAGCAACTTTGAGGGGTATTTAAGTATGGGACGTTCCGCAGGCGTACTGCTGTTAATGGGCGGCGCCATTGGCGGACAGATTGGAAATGGATTTGTAGTAGGGGGCGCTGCAGAAGGCTCCGTATCCGGTCTTGCCGGCTCTGCCTATGGTATTGCATGCGCCCTGTCTACCGTAATGGTTGCCATTTTCCTGAACAACTTTATTTACAACAATGGCTATATGTCCATGGCAGATTACACCAGAGCCCGTTATCGCAATGAGATTCCCGGAACCATTTATGATCTGAGTACCGCAGTTTCCTCTATCGGACTGATTGCAGGACAGATTATGGCAGGAAAAGCCCTGTTTGAATCTTTAGATCTTCCGGGAAATGTAGGCGCCATCGCCATTGCCGTGGTTGTCCTTCTCTATTCCCAGTTGTCAGGACTCTGGGGCGCTTTTGCCACCTCGGTTATCCAGACCGGCGTTATCTTAGTCGGTCTTGTTTCTACCACCTTTGTCCTTTTCTCCAGAGGCGCTGTAGGTGATATGAGCGCTGCTATCGAAGCTGGCACACTGGCAAAATCCTCTCTGGATATGAGCGGTCTTTCTGCTGCAGGTTTTGCAGGCATGATGCTGCCTCTGCTTTTCGGTATGGTTACAGACCAGCCTACATACCAGCGTGTCAACTCTGCAAAGAGCGCGAAGATTTCCCGGATTGCCTGTTATCTCTCCTGTCTGGTAATGATTCCGCTGGCTCTGATGCCTGCGTTTATCGGCTCCTATGGCGCTTATAAATACAACGCAAGCGGAAACAGCGCATTCTTTGACGTTATTTTAAATGAACTTCCGGCTATTGTATGCGCTTTGATTATTGCAGCCGTACTCGCTGCCGTTATGTCAACCATTGACTGCGGACTGATTACCATGTCAACTGTTCTTACAAGAGATATCTGGCAGGGCGCTTTAAAGAAAAATCCGTCTGAGAAGCAGCTGAAAAAGATTACTCTGGTTGTGAACATCGGCTTTATGTTTACTTCCACTGCGCTGGCGCTCTCTGCAAGCAGTATTCTGGGACTTTTAAATTCTGTTTATTCCTTCCTGGCAGCCGCATGTTTTGTTCCGTTTGTAGGCGGTATTGTATGGAAAAAAGGAGATGCCAGAAGCGCTGTGGCAGCTTCCATCGTAGGTGTGCTTACCGTATTAATCAGCTGGATTCCGGGCGTTGTCTTCCCGTTTGGAAACATCATTCCTGCAGGGTTGTTCCCGATTATCCCTTCTGCAGTGGCATACTTCCTGGTGAGCCTGCTGCCTCATTCTGAAAAAGCGAAATAAATCTTTCTTTGATTTTACATTACAGGAAAGCTAACTTTCCACAAACAAAAGACTCCGGGGCATGCACCCGCCCCGGAGTTTTTTTCTGTCTGTTTTTTACATTATCCCCGCTTCGCCCAGATAAAACCATGTCCGGGTATCCGCACATCTCTCATTTCCATGGATTTTCCTGTCAAAAGATTCTGATACACGCCCTCCTCCTGTATCCACGCAGTTTTGTCCTGACTGCTGAAATTAAAGATTCCGAAGAATTTCTCTCCGTTTCTTTCTCTCAGAATACAAAGTATGGAATCCTCATGCACATCATAAGTATACACATCAGCCTGTGCGTCAAACACCGGCTCCTGTCTGCGGATTTTCTCCAGTTTACCCAGACCTTTGAACAGTTTTCCCTCTACCGTATCCGGCTGATTCCGTTTTTCTGCCAAATCCCAGCAAAATGCTCCTCTGTGCAGATATCTGGAATCCTGACACTTTAACGGATTCTCCTTATAAGTGTAATCATTCACCTGACCGATTTCATCTCCACTATAGAGCATGGGAATCCCGGACTGGGTGAGCATATAGGCATGAAGCATCAGATCCAGTTCCACTGCCTTTTCTATTTTTTCCGGATTCTGTTCAAATCCTGCGCTCTCTACACCACACATGGAAGCCGTTGTTCCACAGAATCTGGCATCCTGTGTCACCGGGTCATCGTTATAAAGTTCTCCCCTGCTTACGCTGCCCTCATATTTCCCGGTAAAGAAATCATTTAAGTACCGTTTATGAGGAATTTCCTCCATTCCCCAGTCCTTCAGGGTATCGAAATCCAGTCCCCAGCCAATGTCGTCATGGCACCTCAGGTAATTGAGAAACGTATACTCCTTAGGCAGGGCATTCACCACGTCCATCTGCTTTTTCAGCAAGCGGATATCCTGTGTTGCCAGACTGTGCCAGGTGGTTGCCATGGTGGTTACGTTATAAAGCATATGACACTCCGGCTTTTCCACGGTTCCGAAATAAGGCGCCACCTTTTCCGGCTCCATCACCACTTCTCCCAGCAAAATCACACTGGGACACACAATCTCCCCGATAATCCGCATCATTCTCACAATTGTATGTACCTTTGGCAGATTTCTGCAGGAAGTCCCCAGTTCCTTCCAGATATAAGGCACTGCGTCAATGCGGATAATATCCATTCCCTGATTGGCAAGATACAGGAAATTATACATCATTTCATTAAAGACTCTGGGATTCTGATAATTCAGATCCCACTGGTACGGATAAAAGGTTGTCAGAACATAATGATTTAATTCCGGCAGATAAGTAAAATTTCCCGGGGCAGTTGTGGGAAATACCTGCGGCACGGTTTCCTCATATTTCTTCGGTATCTCATCACTGTCATAAAAGAAATAACGGCTCATATACTCCCCGTCGCCCTGTCTGGCTTTCTTTGCCCATTCATGGTCTTCTGAGGTATGATTCATAACAAAATCCATACACACATTCATATTCTTTTTATGGCATTTTTCCGTAAGTTCTGCCAAGTCCTCCATGGTGCCAAGCTCCGGATTTACTTTCCGAAAGTCTGCCACTGCATATCCGCCGTCTGACCGCCCTTTGGGAGAATCCAGAAACGGCATGAAATGCAGGCAGTTGACATTGCAGGACTTCAGATAATCCAGCTTTTCCTCAACGCCCTTTAACGTTCCTGCAAAATTATCAATATAAAGCATCATACCCAGCATGTCGTTTCTCTTAAACCACTCCGGGTCTTCCTCCCGCTTTTTATCCCTGTTTTTCAGACTGACTTTTCTCGCCTTATAGTATTCATACATCTGACCGATCAGTTCTGCAAACATTTCTCCATTCCCGTACAGTTCCATATAAAGCCATCTCAGCTCGTCCTCATATTTTTCCAGTCTTTTCCTGAAAACACCGTCATTCTTTTTCATTTTCATTCCACCCTGTCAAAATCCTCTCCACCGGACCACTCAGACTGTTCTCCAATCCATAGACTACATGGCTTATGACGTATTCTCCCTGATTTACAAAAATCTCGATGAGATTTCTATCCACCACAATGTCGAGTTCATATCGTCCCTGCAGCTTCGGTGTGCAGCTCACCAGTCTGTATTTTTCCATTCCTTCAAAAACCCGACTTCTGTCTGCCTTGATGCAGTCCTCTTCCACATAGATTTCATATCCGCCGATATCCAGCATTTCTCCATTTTCCAGAGTTGTCTTGATGCGAAACGGCTTGTTGTAATCTATCTGTGTTCTGTCAGAAACTTCCCTGGACAAATAGCGGTCTGCTTCCGGGTGCATACGGAAATAAACGTGTCCGTTCTGCAGTTCCATCACCCTTGGCGTACACATCATGCCGTTCCACACGCCCCTTTCGCCGTCCTCCTTTACAGGCAGCGGCATACGGAGCCAGCCTATCATCACCCGGTTTCCGTCCTTGTCTGCATTGGTCTGAGGCGCATACAAATCCAATCCGTAATCCACAAACTGATAGGAATCTGAAAGACTTAATCCACATTTCTCTTCCTGAAAATCCACCAGGGTGCAGATGGACTGACTGGTATACTCTGTATTCCCCGGCGTAATCTCCATAGGAGATGCCTGCAGCACATACTGTCCCTGAAGTTCAAACAAATCCGGGCATTCCAGAATGGTTCCAAAGTTCTTATGGCTGTACTGATTTGCATATTCCCAGTTTACACCGTCTGCACTTTTATAGAACAACACACGTCCCACCTTCCCGGATTTGGTGCTTCCCAGAACCATGTAATACCAGTCCCCGGATTTCCACACCTTGGGGTCCCTGGTATGGGTGGCGTCTGCCAGTTCTTCGTCCCGGATAACCGGCAGAATCTGTTTCTTTGCCCCCATATTATCAAAGGAAAATCCATCCTCTGAAATCACCATGGCCTGACTGGTTTCAAAAGCGTCATTTTTTGCATGATGAATGTCTTCCGCCTCTGTTTCCAGATATTTCACGGCTGAATAATACAGATACAATTTTCCGTCCTTTTCCAGGGCGCTTCCTGAAAACACCCCGTTTCGGTCATAGTCCTTTGAGGGATAAAGCGCCACGCCCAGATGTTCCCAGTGCAGCAAATCCTCGCTTACCGCATGTCCCCAATGCATGGTTCCCCATTGGGGAGCATATGGAAAATACTGATAAAACAAATGGTACTTTCCCTTATAATAAATAAATCCGTTGGGGTCATTAATCCAGTTTCCGGGCGCCCTTAAATGTAAAGTGTCTTTTATCATAACCAGATACTCCCTTTCCAAATGTTATTTCACTGCTCCTGCTACCACGCCGCTGATAATCTGTTTCTGCAGCACCACATACAGAATCAGAATCGGAATGACACAGAGCAGAAGTCCTGCCATAATGGTTCCGTAATCTGCTGAATACGTACCGTAAAAGCTATAAGTAGACAGCGGAAGAGTCAAAAGTTTCTTATCCGTCAGCACCAGAGAAGGCAACAGGAAATCATTCCAGAATGCCAGAGAATTCAGGATTGCCATGGTAGAAATAATAGGCTTTAACAGCGGAAAGACAATCTTAAAAAAGGTCTGAGCACGGGTACATCCGTCAATATATGCTGCCTCCTCCAAAGCTATGGGCATACTTCCCCTGATAAATCCATGGAACATAAACACAGACATGGCCATGGAAAATCCGGTATGCATAAAAATCAAGGTTACTCTGTGATTCAGTACATTTAAAGTACCGCCATAAATACTAACCAGCGGAATCATGATTGCCTGGAAAGGAATAATCATGGAAGCCACCATTAAAGAAAAGGTCAGCTTGGAAATCTTATTGTTATGACGCACAATATAATACGCCAGCATGGAAGCAAACAGAGTTACCAGCAAGGTAGCGCTCACGGTTACAATCAGAGAATTTCCGAAAGCACGGGGAAAGTCCATCTGGGTAAATGCTTTTACAAAGTTGTCAAAGGACAGCCCCTTAATGGTAAACAGCCAGGAAAACGGACTTTTGATAATATCCCGCTTCTGTTTCAGGGAGTTGATAACCACCATGACAAAGGGAAACATATAAGCCACAAATAATACCAGAAGCACTGCCATGGAAAGAATGTTCGTTATTTTTTTCTTTGTTCCGCCAATCTTTGTTTCCTTCATTATGCTTCAACCTCCTTTTTCTTTGTGAAATATACCTGCGCGCCGCTGATGCAGGCTACAATAATAAACAAGATAAACGCTTCTGCCTGACCTACGCCAAACTGTCTGGACGTAAACGCCTTTTCATACACATGCATGGCTGCCATTTCTGTTGTTCCGTAAGGTGCGCCTGCTGTCAGAGAAAGGTTGACATCGTACACCATAAACGCTCTTGATAAAGTCAGGAACAGACAAATGGTAATGGAAGACATCATAAGGGGCATAATAATGTGTTTTAACTTCACCCAACCGGAAGCCCCGTCAATGCTGGCTGCTTCCATAACGTCTTCGCTCAGTCCCATAAACCCGGCCACATAAATAAGAATCATGTAACCGGAAAGCTGCCATACAGAAACCAGAACCAAAGCCAGAAAAGCCTTGTTCGGCTCAGACAGCCAGGAAATCTCAAAGAAAGACCAGCCCGTGCTTTCTCCGATATTAACAAATACTCTGGAAAATACAAACTGCCAGATATAACCCAGGACAATACCGCCAATTAAGTTAGGAGTAAAAAAGCCTGCACGGAAAAAGTTCTGTCCCTTGATTCCCCTTGTAAGCAGATAGGCAATGGCAAATGCCAGAACATTTACCAATACTACAACTGCAATCACATATTTAAAAGTCAAAAACAGGGAACTCCAGAACTGCGCGTCCTTCATCACGCCTGCAAAATTTTCCAGTCCGATAAAATTCTTTACCTTTGATACGCCGTTCCAGTCTGTTAAGGTCAGATACACGCCATATATAAACGGTACAATCACCACTGCAAAGAAGCAAAACATGCCGGGTAATGCAAATATACAGAAGTCCTTTTTCTTATTCTTTGATTTCATTCATTCCGCCTTCTTTCTTTTCTCTATTTCTGTTCTGCCCAGTATTTCTCAATATCCTTTGTCAGCTCTTCTCTGTCGCTTCTTCCTGCCAGATATTTCTGCATAGACGCGCCCAGCACTGCCCAATGGTCGTTTGGTACAATGGCAGAGGCGTTAAAGGTCTGTCCCTCATGGGCTTTGTTATAAATATCCCTGCTTAAAGGGTCTGTGGGTTCGCAGGGATTGTTCTGAAACGGTGGAATCAGATTCGCAGTTTTTACAATCATCTGCTGCCCGATTTCACTGTACACAATCCAGTTCAGAAATTCCTTTGCTGCTGCCTGCTGCTTCTCATCTGCAACCTGTCCATCTATCATTACCTGCTTGGAAGGAGAAGCCTGAATCTTGGAATTGACAAAATCCTCTGTATCATTGTTCATAAAGTACGGCAGAAAGCCATATTCATCTTCTGTTTCCGCTCCTGCTTCCTCCAGATTCGACCATGCCCAGTTTCCGTTAAACCAGAATGCGGTCTTTCCGTCTGCCAAATCAATGGCCATTTCATCATAATCTGCACCCAGGGGGTCGCCCTTTGCCACATTGTATTCCCTCAGCACATCAAACATATCCAGAAACTGGTCAAGGCGGTCATACTCTGCAAGGTCAAGGCTTCCGTCCTTAATCTCTTCAATTACCTTCTGGGCTCCCGGTGAGGTTCCGTCCTCTGTTTCATAAATATACTGAAGCTGATGCGCGCCTAAAGACCAGTCTTCTTTTGCCATGGAAACCGGTCGCTCCATACCGGCATCTGCCAGTTCCTGAAGCAAATCCTGAAATTCCTCTAAAGTTGTGACAGAAGCTGGGTCAAACTCTCTTCCCAGAGTTTCCTCAAGTACTGTCTTGTTATAAATAATTCCTCTGCCTTCAATACACAATGGAAAGCTGTAGACTTTGTCATTTACCCTTGTCACATATTCTTCTGCCTCTGTAATCCACTTCTCAGAAGACAAATCCAAAGCCTTCTCCTCTGCCAGAGCAATGACGTCTGTGGTATCCAGAATCGCCATGGTAGGCGGTGTTCCTGAGTTGTACATGCTTACCACCTTGGTATAAGGAGAATCTCCGTCTGTCACAGGCATAACCTCAATGTTTATCCCTGCCTTTTTCTCAAACTGCGCCGCCATCTTCTCCAGCGCATTTTGAATCTCTGCCTTAGAATTTAACAGGGTAATCTTTGTTCCCTCCAGAGAAGAATCGTACGCAAACGTATCCTTTGAGGTATCAATGGGTATCTCCTTTTTTGTTTCATTTGGGTCGTCCGGGTCACTGGCAAATCCAAAGGTACACCCAGTAAGCGTTGATACGCCTAACACTCCCGCAAGAGCTGCCGCCAACATTCTTGCCACCGCTTTTTTCTTCATGCTCTTCTTTCCTCCTGTTGCTCTCTCACCGATATTTCCGGTTTTTTTCGCACATTTTTTACTTGCTGCGTCCTTTTTGTAACCGGTAAAGTAACCGGTTACTTTATAGTTTCATACTAGCACACAACCCCTTTTCCGTCAATATTTTTGCAGAGTTTTCAAAAACTTCGTAAAAATTGTACGATTTGACGCTCCCGGATTTGGAAACCTTTCACAAAACCGGTTACTTAACCGATTCTTTCTTGTTCTTCTCTCTGACTTCTGCTATACTGTTTTTCAATAATAAAGGATTAAAGAGGCGCTTATGAAACAGAAAAAAAACGTAACCTTCAATGATATTGCCAAATATACCGGATTTTCCAAGACTACTATTTCCAGATATTTCAACAATCCGGATTCCCTCACCCTGGAAAATCAGGAAATCATCTCAAAGGCACTGGTGGATTTGGATTATAAAGAAAATAAAGTGGCAAAAATCCTTGCTAACGGACAGACGGAATTTATTGGAGTTATTGTACCAAACCTGCACAATCACTATTATTCTGAAATGCTGAACCAGATTTTACAGACTTATGAACAATTCGGCTACAAATTTCTGGTTTTTGTGGGAAATGAACATGCGGATACGGAGCGAAAATATATCGAAGAACTGATGTCCTATAAAATCGAAGGACTGATTATTCTCAGCTTTACCATTCCTTCCAGAGAATTGGCAGACCTGCATCTTCCCATTGTCACCATTGAACGGGAAGACAAATATGTGTGCAGTGTAAATACAGACAACTACATGGGCGGCGTACAGGCAACCAGTCTGCTTGCCAGCCACAACTGCGATATCCTGATTCATATCAATACGCCCACCTCTCCGGAAATTCCTGCTTATGGACGTATTGCCGGCTTTGAGGACGTATGCCGGGAAAAAAATTTAAGACACAAAGTTATTTACAGAGATTTGGGAAGTACCTATGATTCCATGAAAAAATCCCTGAGCGAAATCTTAGACGAGTTGGAAAAAGACTATCCAACAGAAAAGAAAGGACTGTTTATTTCCAGCGACACCCATGCCAATGTATTCCTGAACCTGCTGATTCAGAGATACGGAACTCTGCCAAGGGATTACTATCTGGTAGGATTTGACGATTCCCCCATTTCCACAGAAGCAGTCATTCCTATCAGCACCGTTGGACAGCACATCGACCAAATTGCATTTGAAGCAGTGAGCCTTTTGGTGGAGCAGATGAATGAACGCAAAAAACGCAGACCTGCGCCATTGGAAAAAACCGTACATAAGGTCATCACTCCTTATCTCATACGCCGCGAAACAACAGAAAAGGATTCCTAGGAATCCTTTTCTAACACCTCTAATGTATATTCATGCAGGGTTTCTCTGCGGAAATAATCCATACGCAGCATGCGGGAATACAGCATGTCTACCATAACCAATATGGGAAACTGAGGGGAAATCGCTTTTCCTTCTTCCAGATTGGCCTTTACTGCAAACAGCATAATCTCATCACAGAAATTCTGGAATCGCTTCTCCACATGCGAAGTCATAAGAATCACGGCTGCTCCGCATTTTTTTGCTGACTTCAGAGAATTTATCACAGCCTCTGTTCTACCGCTGACACTGATACCAATAGCCGCACACTCCGAATCCAGCAGTACAGAATTCATTTTCATAATGTCCACGTCTGTAATAGCCTCAATGGTTACACCAATTCGCATAAACCGCAGCTTCATCTCCATAGCCGCCAGCCCGGAACTTCCCTTTCCGTACACATAAATCCGTTTTTTCATGGAAATAATTTCTGCAATCCGCTCAATCTGATCTTCGTCCATAAGGGAATAACTTTTGTTCAAAAGTTCCTGATAATCACTGAGCACCATTTTAATGTGGTCACTGGCAGGTCTGCGGCTTGCCGTGCTTCCTCCCTGCTCATAGCAGAAAATAAACTCCCGGTATCCCTTATACCCGCACTTTTTTGCAAATCTGGACAGAGATGCCTCGGAAACAAACAAATGCTTCGACACATTTTTTGAAGATAAATCGGTCTTTTCTTCATTATGAATAAAGAAATCCGCTATGGTCTTTTCCAGTGGTGTAAAATTGTCATAGATGGCCTCAATATGAGGAACAATATTTTTTTCGTATTCTTCCATACTGCCTCCCTGTCCCTTCCCTTCATATACAGATTTTTTCCTTAGTGTCTTTTCTTAAAGTGGCAGAAAGCCCCAAGCATACCTGCCTGATTCTGGTTCTGTGCAAACTCCAGACGGGTATGCTGTGCCACAGAAGGTAAAAGATATTTTTCCAGACTTTTCCTCAACATATCTCTTAAGTACTCCTTCTGCGCCATAATCCCGCCGCCTAAAACTACCACCTCCGGGTTTATCACATAGCAGATATTAGCAATTCCCATACCCAGCACATCGCACATTTCTTCAATAGCACGGATACAGTCTGCATCACCTTTCTTTGCATTTTCAAATACATACTTACCATTTATGCTTTCCGGACTGATTTTCTTATATTCTGCCGTCTTTTTCACCAGAATGCTGCTGGCACCCATATCCTGAAATTCACCGCCGGGCAGATGCATATACCCTACCTCGCAGCCGCTTCCTGAAAAACCATGAAACACCTTTCCGTCAATGAGAATCGCACCGCCGATTCCGGTTCCTACAGTCAGACACACACTGATTTTACTTCCCTTTGACGCTCCATTGAAATTTTCTGCAAGTCCGGCACAATTCACATCATTTTCCACTTCGCAGGGAAGATGAAATTTCTCCTCCAGTGTTTTCTTTATCTCTGTCCCTGTGTAATTGGGAATCAGAGGCGCTGCATAGGTAATCTGTCCCGCCTCGCAGTCCACCATTCCTGCTGTGGATACACAGATTCCTTCAGGCTTATATTCCTTTAAGAACCCTTCTACAATGCTTTCTGCTTTTTTCATAATACCGGGGCCACCGTATTTCATAGCCTCTGTAGGCATTTCCCCGGTTGTCAGAAAATTGCCGTCCTCCTGAATCATACCGTACTTAATGGAAGTTCCTCCGATATCAATACAGATATACTTTTTCATCTTTTCATTCCTCACCGATTATTTTATCTTAATCTTAAAGATTGCCTTTTTAATCATCACCGGCTCTTTTACCTGCACTGCAGTTCTATGGGCGTCTTTTGGATAGCATAAAAGGAAATCCCCCTCTGTCAGCACCACATGGCTGTTTGTTTCTCCCTCCAGGGGCAGGAAATCATCTTTTTCCACAAATTCCTTCTGCTCCATGTTATCAATAAAGTTTACATCAATCTGCTCTGGTCCTCTTAACATCAGATGCAAATCCAGGTACTGACGATGTGCTTCCCAGAATCTTTCCTCCGGTGTTGTTGTCTTATATTCTACAATATTCACAAACAGGTTGTCACCCTCTATTTCATGACTTCCCTTTTCAAAATTCAGTAAATCATGTGTCTTTGCATATTCAAAGCACTTTAAAACTTCTTCCTCTAAATATCCGTAATCCTTTAAATCTCTTATATTTCCAAATACCATAACAAAAATCTCCTTTTTTTATATTCCTGCATTGAAATTGAATAAGAAGGCTGCCGCCCAAAGTGCATGTCCAGAAGTCTTCTGTTTGCTGTTTTGGTACGGCAGCCCCGTTTTTTGCTGCAGTAAATTTTATCAGTTTTTATAAATTGTTGTATACTGTGCAGGCTTTGATGTGTCGCCCTTCACCTTTCTCCAGATAATACTTGCCGGAATACCTACTACTAAGGATACGGCAATTGAGATAATGGAGTAAGACCAGATAGATACTTCACTTGCAGGTACAAAATATTTGATGTAAATCATCACTGCAGACGCTGCAATGAAAGCCATGGTTGCACCAAAAGTATTTGCCACTTTGGTAAATGCACCCAGAATAAAAGTACCAATCAGAATACCCAGTACAAGACCCATGAATCCGTTGAACCATTCATATGCAGATTTTACTCCGCCGTTTGCCAGAACCATAGCGACTGCAATAGAGAAAATACCTACAATCAGAGATACATACTGACCAATCTTTGTCTGCTTCTCAAAGCTTAATTTCTTCTTAGACAGACGTTCCTGAATATCCAGAGTCCAGCTTGATGCCACAGAGTTTAAGCCTGTAGAAAGCGTAGACTGTGCTGCTGCATAAATCGCTGCCAGAAGAAGACCTGTAATACCTACCGGAAGCTCAAATGCAATCCAGGAAGCAAAAATCTGATCCTGCTGCGCTGCCGGAGGAAGAGCATTTCCCTGTACCTGATAGAACACATACAGACCTGTTCCAATCAGATAGAATACGGTTGCAATAAAGATAGACAACGCGCCGTTTGCCAGCATCATTTTGTTTAATTTCTTTGTGTCTGTAGTTGTTGTAAAACGCTGTACAATATCCTGACTGGATACATAGGAGCCCATAGTGTTGAAGCCGGCGCCTACAATTAACAGAAATACACTGTCCTTTAAAATATTTGCATCGAAAATCGGCTGATTTTCTGCCAGGAATTTGTGGTTTGCTGAAAACTCGTGGAAGATTGCCCCGATTCCGCCGTCAATGTTGGAAATCAGGAAAATCAGGCCAAAGGTTACACCTATCAGCAATACAGAACCCTGAATAAAGTCTGTCCAAAGTACAGATTTCAGACCTCCTGTATAGGAGTAAATAATTGCAATCACACCCATGATAATAATCAGAATGTTTACATTGATTCCAATCAACTCTGCCAGAACCATACATGGCAGATACATAATAATAGACATACGTCCAATCTGATATACAATAAACATCACAGCGCCCAGCACACGAAGTCCCTTGCTGTTAAAACGCAGTTCCAGATAATGATAAGCAGTATCAATATCCAGCTTACTGTAAATTGGCAGGAAAAAACGAATTGTAACCGGAATTGCCAGCAGCATACCAAGCTGTGCAAACCACATAATCCATGTTCCCGCATATGAGTTTCCTGCCAAAGACAGGAAGGAAATCGGACTTAACAGTGTTGCAAAAATGGATACAGAAGTTACCCACCACGGCACTGTACCATCCCCTTTAAAGTATTCTTTCCCCTTCATCTCTTTCTTTGCGAAATGAAGTCCGGCAAACAAAACAGCTGCCAGATAAACAATTAAAATGACTAAGTCAATGACTGTAAATCCCTGCATGAATTTTCTCCCTCTTATTCTTTCGTGTCCAGTATTTTACAGATATTTCGCCTTTGCAGCATTTACCATATCTGCTGCTTCCTTTGCAATCGCCTTATCAGCTTCCTGGAGATTTTCCAGAGGAAGACGAACACCGCCCAAATCCAGATTTTCGTTAATACGAAGAATCTCTTTTGCCACTGCATACATATTTGCATGGCTGGAACACATTTTGTAGATGATTTCGTTGATGTCATACTGTAATTCTGTCGCTTTTTCTCTTTCACCTGCTGCAATCAGGTAATTTAATTTCAGAAACAGTTCCGGCATAACACCATAAGTTCCGCCAATACCGCCATCAGCCCCAATGGCACGTCCTGCTACAAACTGTTCGTCCGGTCCGTTAAATACAACAAATTCACCTTTTGCTGCTTTTCCTGCTGCTTTGAACATCTGAATATCCTGTGTTGGCATGGAGGAGTTCTTTACAGCTACCACTCTCGGATTTTTCATCATTTCTGCAAACAGGCTCATTGTCAGAGCAGTTCCGGCAAGCTGAGGAATGTTGTAAATAATAAAATCTGTGTTTGGCGCAGCTTCGCTGATGGCATTCCAGTAAGCAGCAATAGAGTATTCCGGCAAACGGAAATAAATCGGAGGAATGGAAGCAATGGCGTCAACGCCTACGCTCTCAGAATGTTTTGCCAGTTCCACGCTGTCCTTTGTGTTGTTGCATGCAACGTGGTTGATAACAGTCAGCTTTCCTTTTGCAACTGCCATAACGTTTTCGATAATAACCTTACGTTCTTCCACGCCCTGGTAAATACATTCTCCTGAAGAACCGTTTACATAAACACCTTTCACACCTTTGTCAATGAAATACTGTGTCAGTGCGCGTACACGCTCCGGGCTTACATTGCCTTCCTCATCATAGCATGCGTAGAAAGCCGGAATAATTCCTTTGTACTTGTCTAAATTTCCCATAACCTTTTCCTCCTTGACGTTTCGTCTTTAAACTTTAACTTAAATCTCTGCTTTCGCCATTTCCTCTGTGAAAGATTTTGTGATTAACTGGGGACGGGTAATAATAGAACCTACCACTACGCTATAGCAGCCAAGCTCCACTACACGTCTTGCTTTCTCAGGGGTATTGATATTTCCTTCTGCAATCACATGATGTTTTACGTTTTTCAGAATTGTACGGATAATTTCAAAATCATTCTCCTCAATTCTATCTCCCTTACTGTGGTCTGTATATCCCACAAGGGTTGTTCCTATAAAGTCAAAACCAAGCTTGTCTGCATGAAGTGCCTCTTCCACGGTAGAGCAATCCGCCATTAATAACTGATTTGGGTATTTTTTACGAATCTCGTGGTAAAATTCGTCCAAAGTCACACCGCCGGGACGTAATTCAATGGTAGCGTCAATGGCAATAATCTCCGGTTTCACTTCCATTAATTCGTCTATTTCCTTCATAGTTGGGGTGATGTATACCTTGCTGTCCTCGTAATCCCTTTTTACAATGCCAATAACCGGAAGGTCCACATTCTTCTGAATCTCCTCAATGTCTTCCTTTGTATTGGCACGGATTCCCATAGCGCCGCCTTCCTTTGCTGCCTTAGCCATTCTTCCCATAATAAAGGAGGAATGTAATGGTTCATGGGGAAGCGCCTGACAGGATACAATCAAATGCCCTTTCAGCTGCTCTAATTTCTGTTCCATAATGCTCTCCTTTCTGCTTGCGCTTTTCTGGGGATTAGTATAACACTATTGAAACTTTTTTCAATATTTTATCAGATTCTGAAATAATTTTCACCTCATTTGTCATTTTGTATAGTTTTTCCGTTTTTTATGCCTCTATTTTTTAGTAACATGCACAGGCGATGAAAGTTCTTTCACTTTTTAAACTATTGATTGAAATAAATTCTGTTAAGAACTATAATGAAAACAAATGAATTTCACGCTTGAATAAAACAGAAAAATCAAACACAAGGAGAACCTATTATGATTATGAAAAACGGCCTGGTATTCCAGGAAGACGGAACTTTTTGCCAAAAAGATTTATATGTGGAAAACGGCAAATTTGTGGCAACAGAGGCAGAAGTCACAGATAAGACAGAATTTGACGCCTCCGGTTTAAAAATTATTCCCGGTCTGGTAGATGTACACAGCCATGGAGCTTTTGGCCATGATTTCTGCGACGCAGACCCGGAAGGCTTAAAAGTAACTTTAAAATACGAGAAAGAACACGGCATTACTTCCTACTGTCCCACTTCCATGACTCTTGACAAAGAACGACTTCTGGATATCTTCGCAACTGCCGGTAAGGTAGAAGAAAGCCCGGAACTTGCCCGTATCATCGGAATCAACATGGAAGGTCCCCTCATTGATATTAAGAAAAAAGGCGCGCAGGCTGGAGATTATATCCGTGTTCCGGACGCTTCTTTTTTCCGCAAATGCAATGAAGCCTCAGGAAACCGCATCAAGCTGGTTACTCTGGCTCCAAATGTGGACAAGGCTTTTGAATTTATTGAGGAAGTAAAAGACGAGGTTATGGTTTCCATTGGACATACCACTGCCAATTATGACTGTGCCAAAAAAGCCATGGACTTAGGCGCAAAGCATGTCACACACCTCTACAATGCCATGCCTCCTTTTGCCCACAGAGATCCAGGCGTTGTAGGCGCTGCCTGCGATACCCCGGACTGCATGGTTGAACTTATCTGTGACGGCTTCCACATTCACCCGTCCACAATCCGTACCACCTTCAAAATGTTCGGCGATGAACGAGTGGTGCTTATCAGCGACTCCATGATGGCAACCGGTATGCCCAACGGCAAATACGAGCTGGGCGGACAGGAAGTAACCATGAAAGACCGTTTCGCAGCCCTTGCAGACGGCACCATTGCCGGTTCTGCAACCAATCTCTTTGACTGCATGAAAAATGCCATGAAATTCGGCATTCCCGAAGCAGCCGCTATCTTTGCCGCAACCAGAAACCCGGCAAAAAGCATTGGCGTATACGATAAAGTAGGTTCTCTCACACCGGGAAAATATGCCGATATGGTGCTGGTAGACGAAAATTATGAGATTAAGCAGGTAATTTAATTTGCAAATGTAATACGAAAGCCCCTGAAGATTGCAGCTTCAGGGGCTTTCTATATCAAATTTTTTAAGAGGGAGCTTATCTCTCGACCGCCTGTCTTTTATTCTTCTACTGCCACTTTAATGACACATTTCTTTAATCTGCGGTCATCACCTGCTGCTGCACTGGGAAGATGCGGCTCTTGTGCCATACATACAATAAATCTTCCCGAACCCATAACCATACGGGCGCTCTTTTCTGCTGTGCAGCTTCCAAAATCTTTTTCCGGTGAAAACGGTTCGTTTTCTTTGAATCCATTCAGACCAATAAGAATTTCTTCCGTACCCTCAATATCTACCTGAATGTCCATATATTTTTTATGGATTTCAAAGCTTAACTCGTTCTCAGCCTTTGCCTGCGCTTCCATAACATTAGCGAATACCTTATCTCCCAGAATCTCTGTTTTTCCAAGGGGCAGACTATTTAAATCTGTCTTTTCCAGAAAATCAATAGCAGTATCCAGATTTTTGGAGATTCCACGGTATCGTTCTATGTTTTTGATTTCATCATATATCATAGTTATTTTCCTATAATTTCACTTAACGCTACTTTTCTGTTTTCAAATCTTGACTTGGTGCAGGCATCAGCTGTAGCAATGGCTGCCCTTGCAGCTTCACCTGTCAGAAGTGGTCTGAATTCGTCAGAGGGTTCCATTCCATGCATTAATTCATTGAGGTATTTCATCTCTTTATTCATAACACCCTGCAGCCACAGTGGTGGGATTTTATCCGGATTACCATACTGGATTGCACCGTCCATTTCTGTTCCGTGATAGATACTTGTTCGGTTATCATCTTCTTCTTTTGTTTCGTGGAGCAGGAAATGTTCTTCCTTTCCATCAACCTTTAAAGTACAACCGGCATCAAACATATCCAATTTGATTGCACCCTTTGTTCCCTGAATTAACAGATAATGCTCTGGCCAGTGGAAAGCAGAACCCCATTCCATGACTGCGAAGCGATTATCAGAAAACTCTGCGTTGATGAACAGCATATCGTCTTCATCACCAAAATTTTCTCCCACATGAGCTACATTGCCGCCTGTCATGGTAACAGCTTCCGGCATACCGCCCATAATAAACTGCACACAGTCCAATTCATGAATGTGATGATACAAGTGTCCGCCTGATTTCTCTCTGATTTTTTTCCATGATACAGACGGTTGTACATCTTCCCAACCATTCCTTGCAGAATGACAATATAAAACTTTTCCGATTACCCCTTCATTAATTAACTCTTTTGCTCTCTGTACTCCATGGAAAAAGTTCATAATATGTCCTGCCATAAAAGTCACTTTATTTTCATCACAAGCTCGAACCATTTCATCGCAATCCTCATAACAAAGGGCAATGGGTTTCTCACAGAATACATTCTTTCCATGCTGTGCTGCCTTAATAACCGGCTCTTTATGTAAATAATTTGGTGTAGCGACTACAACTGTATCTACATCTTCTCTTGCTACCAGTTCGTCTAAGGAAGCTGCCGCCTCACAGCCAAGTTCATCGGCAATTTTCTGACCATTATCCGGGTCATATACAACTGTCACTTCTGCATCGTCCAGTTTCTTTAAAATTCTTGCCAACTCCGCTCCAAAATATCCTACACCTACTACTCCATATTTTACTACCATGATAAAAATCTCCTTTCTTATTCTGTTATTATTTCACTGCACCTTCTGATAACCCGCCTGCAATTTTATTCTGAATCAGACAGAAGAAAATAATAGAAGGTATTACTACTAATGCCGATGCTGCCATCATATCGCCCCAGTCAAGAATTTCTGCACCATCTAAGGAACGAAGAGCGACAGCAACTGTCATCTTTTCTGTATCATTAATCAAAATCAAAGAATACAAGAACTCATTCCATGCATTAATAAAGGTATAAATTGCTGTTGCAACAATACCCGGTGCAACCAGAGGAAGTACTACTTTGCCAAATACCATAATCTTATTTGCACCATCTATACGGGCTGCTTCCTCTATTCCAATCGGAACGCTTTTGAAGAATCCTACCAACAGCCATACGGCATATGGAATACTGAAGGATAAATAAACAATAATCAAACCAACTCTTGTATTCGTCAGTCCCAGCTTTGCCATAACAATAGAATATGGAATCGCAAGCAAAATTGGCGGGAATATATATGTTGTCACAAGAAATCTGGACATAATCGCCCCAACTCTTGGGAAAAACCGCACAATTCCATATGCTGCCATAGATGCAATCGTAATTGCTATTACAGTTGTAATCAGGGAAATAATAATACTATTTTTAATATTTGTGATAAATCCCAAATCATGAATAACGTGTTCAAAATAATCTAACGTCACTGTTTTTGGGAGAAATCCTGTAGGATTCCCTGTCAGCTCGCCTTTCCCTTTAATCGATGAAATCAAAATCCATAAAAGAGGAAATACCGCAATACTCGTCAGAATAAGTAAATAGACATGACATACTGCATTTCCAATTTTTCCCTGTCTGCGCTTCATTACTTATCCTCCTTTTCCCAACGTCCGATAATTGCAAAGTATCCAATGCATATAATCATCATAAAGATAAACAATAGAACGGTTACTGCCGATGACTGTCCTAATAATTTTGTTCCCCAGCCCATATCATATGCATATAAAGGTACTGTCTGTGTGGAGCCTGCCGGTCCGCCTCCGGTAATCAGATAAATAATATCAAAGTTATTAAATATCCATACAGTACGGAGAACTACAAGAAGTCCCATAACAATCTTGATATGAGGCACCGTAATATAAAGGAATGACTGCCATTTTTTTGCACCGTCAATCTCTGCCGCCTCATATTGGTCTTGCGGAACCGTCTGCAATGCCGACAACACATTAACCATAATCATGGGTGCACCAAACCATATGTTTATCAAAACCAGCACCACAAATGCCAATGTTTTTTCTGTTAAAAACTGAGGTGTTTCATCACAGATTCCCCATTGTACTAAAAGATTTGGCAAAATCCCATATACACCGTTTAAAATCCATTTCCATGAAAAAGCAATAACAATAGATGGAAATGCCCATGGTATAATCAATAAAGTCTTATATACACCTTTTAAGTGCTTTACCCTGTTCAATGCCAGAGCTGCTGTAAATCCTACCAGAAGCTGTCCTGCCAAAGAGAAAATTGTCCATTTTAATGAGTTAAAAAATGAGTTCCAAAACGCTTTATCTGTAAGAATTGTGACATAATTGTCAAATCCCACAAAACTGTAGGTTGGTCTTATCAGATTCTTATTTGTAAAACTGTAAAAAACACTTGAACAAATAGGATAAAGGAATAAGGCGCATACAACAATAATAGCCGGTAATACAAATAGCCATCTTGTTAAATCTCTCTTCCCTGTATGTTTCATATACGTTATCTCCTTTTAGAGGTTGTTACCTGGAATCTATATCATATGCCTTGGCAACAACCTCACTTTATTCTTATTGTGCGGCTGCCTTAAATAAGGTATTTAATTCCTCTTCTGCTGCCTTTGCCGCTGTTTCCACATCAGTTCCATTGGTAATAATATCCTGGAACATTTCTTCTATAACATGCTGATTTACAATCAATCCTGCCTGAAGATTCGGACCATGTTCAAATCCAATTGCTGTTCCTCCTGGAATCTGAGAACTGATAACTTCCTCTGCATGCTGGAACTGCTGAATGGTTTCATTGTTTTTGTATGCATCTAAATCTTCAATACCCGAAATGGATGGAAGCATACCTACTGGCTGAGATGCCAGGAAATCCAAGTAATTTTCTTCTTCGTACAAAGTCTTGATAAATTCTTTACAAATATCCGGGTGTTTTGAATTTTTCCATACTACAATCGGCTGATTAGAGGTTGTAATTCCTTTTTGTTCGCTTCCGTCTATAGTAGGAATTGGGTAACAGTCCACATACTGTAATAAATCAGGAGAGTTCTGCTGAACACCGCCAATCTGGAAACCTGAATTAAAATCAAAAGCTGTTTTTCCCTGATAATATAAGGTTGCCTGGTCTAAAACATCATAATTTACAGAATCTTTTGGTGAACAGTCTTCATAAACCTTCAACCAATAGTTAATTCCTTTAATTGCCAAGTCACTGGTTAAGTTTGCTGTCAAATCATCATTTAAAAGGCTTCCACCACCGCTTCTGACATAGAAATTCAGGAAGTTTGTTGCCTGAAAATCATTGGAACCGCACGGGAAGGATAAACCGTAAACACCGTCCTTTGTCAGCTTTTTGGCTGTTTCATACAACTCGTCCCATGTTTTAGGAACTTCCAGCCCATTTTGTTCCAGCAAATCCTTTCTTACCCACATAACCATTGCATGAGAATATAATGGAATGGAATAATTGTTGCCGTCTACCGTACCTTCATTGATTGCGTTTTCTGAAAACTTATCTCTTCCGATATCATCAATTAAATCATTCAAAGGAACTAATGCATCTGAATTAATCATCTCTGTTACATGTCCAACTAAGGCAGTACTCATATCCGGTACATTTCCTGACGCGAGTCCTGTTGTCCATTTTGTATAAAAGTCATTCCAGGAAAAGGTTTCAATCTTAATATTTACTTTCGGGTTTTCTTCCATAAACTTATCTGCTGCTGCCTGAATGGTATCTAATCTTCCACCCTGCGTAAAGGAATGCCAAAACGTAATATCACCCTCCAGCTCTCCATCTGCATTTACAGAGCTTTTCGGTTCTTCGTTTCCATTTCCTGAATCACCTCCGCAGCCTGCAAAAGACCCTAATGTTAAAATTCCGGCTAACAATAATGCAAGTTTCTTTTTCATAATCTTACTCCTTTCGTTTGTAATTTTTCATCATTTTTTATAACACTTTTCACAATTTCCGTCCTATATTTGTGTCTTTTGTTTTTTATAACTAGATTTTACCTTTTTATACTGTACAATACCACGGACTATCCATTCATTAATAGCACAAAACAGCGCTTTTACTTCCATATTGGTGTATTCTCTATTTTTCCACAAAAAAATCTCTTTTTCCACTTCCTGAAAAAGAGATTTTTAGTCATTTTATATAGTTTCAATCTGTATATCTTCATAAAATTATATATTCTGTATGCTATTCCTCACTTTATAGGACTAATCAACACTATTCCTTAGATATTTTCCTATACTGATTTGGAGTCACACCAAAATATTTTTTAAATACACGGATAAAAAAATTAACATCTTCATACCCTACACTATATGCAATATCACTGACACTTTCTGCTGATAAAAGCAGTCGTCTTCCTGCTACCATCATACGCATATCTCTAAGATATTCTCCCGGGCTTTTCCCAGTCTGTTCTTTAAAAAGCTTGCAAAATCTGGTTTCTCCCAGCCCTGCCATATCACATAACCTTGCAGTTGTATAATTTTCTGTAGGATGCAGTACCATAAAGTCCACAACTCGCTGGATTCTCTGATCCATTTGCTCTGTTCTGACTTCTGCACCACCCACTACTTCCCGTTCTATTTGTTTCTCATGTTTTCCTGCCCTTCCGATAATTTTCCCAATCAACAGTTCCAGATATCCTCGAACCAGAAACATTCTCTCTGCTCCATCAGAATGTATAGCCCCATAAATCCTGTCAAAATATTCTTTTTCTCCCTTATCTTCCAATACTTCCGGCATCTGATAATAATCTCTCAGAAAATCCCCTCCATCATAGGAAACAGACATATTAAACCGTATGCTTGTAAAAGAGAATGTATCTCCCAAAGCATGACAGGACAGCACGCAGCCCCTTGGAAGATAAACAACCTGGTTTTTCTCCACCACAAGTTCCTTCCCATCAATAATAAAAATCGCCTTTCCTGCCGTAATATAACGCAGCATACTATAAGGGATTTTACTCTCCGGCATATACCAGGCTCTGCCAAATGAATATTTATCTACATAAAGGAAATTAATTCTTACCCCTTCAATATACGTTTTTTCGGTTCCTTCTCCGCCCTTTTTCATACCTTCTTCCCGCCTCTCTCTATCAGCCTGTCCTTTTCCTTCCTGCTCATTTTTTTTATCCCTGCCTCCCGGCTCATAGCCTCCTGCTTTGTCAGAAACTCCTCATAATACACCAGCTCCACCGGAAGCCGCACCCTGGTATATTTTGCCCCTTTCCCTGCATTATGGCAGGCAATTCGTTTCTCCAGACAGTTTGTCCACCCTGTATAAAGTGTACCGTCGCCGCACCGTACAATATATGTATAGTTCACCTGTTTTTTCCTTTCTGTTCAAGGTTATGTAGCGGACGCCTCATCTGCTCTGTCAAGCCAAACAGGACGCCCTCTCTATAATAAAGCTGCCGATTAAGAAGTATTTCACACCATACCGGAGGCTGCGCCTCTCATACAAAGACTGTAAGAAGAAAATCGGCTGCGAATTATCTTTCGCATACTTTATTATACTCTGGAAGAATGCATTTGTGAATGATTCTTACGGTAAATATTCCATAGGGTCAAGGGATACGCCATCCTTACTTAATGCAAAGTAAAGATTTGCCCCTTCCTCTGTATAATATTTGGTAGGCTCATTGATATACCCAAGGACAGCTCCTGCTGTCACATATTCTTCTGCCTGGAACGGTACGTCCTTTAACTGTCCGTACACTGCCTGATAACCATTTCCCATATCTACAGTCACTGTTGTGCCTGTTTCTTCATTTTCCAGTACAGATACAATTTTTCCATTGGCAACAGCGGCTACCGGAGCGCCAACTTCTGCTGAAATTGCCACAGCCGGATTCAGCTTGTACACATTCAACGTAGGAAAGTAAACAGTATTGTCCATGTTATAATCCAGCACAACCTGTCCGTTTACCGGCCACTCCATAAGAGAGCTTTCCGTAAAATTAATATCCGGCGCTGCTGCCACACCTGCCTGATTCTGTGCCTGCGCTGCCACGTCCTGGGCTACCTGCACCTCTGCGTCTGTTTCTGCCTGTGCTTCTTCTGCTGACTCTTCCTTGTCTGTATCCTCTGGCAAAGCTTCCTGCTCTGCTGAATCTTCTGTTGCAGTATCCTGTTCTTCCTCTACTGTCTTTGTTCCTTCCACATCAGATGTATTCACATCTTCGGTTTCTTCTTCGTCCCGTTCTTCTGTTTTTATTGCCTGGTCAACAGAATCCTCCTGGTTCTCCTTAACAAATTCTTTCTCATTCGGTGTGCTTTTACTCCCGGACTGATATACAGTCACACAGGTAACTACCAGTGTCAGTGCCAGTAACCCTCCCAGGGCGGCACGAATTTTCCCTTTTTTACTCATATTCTTCACCTCTGCCTATAATTGGAACACTTCTGCCCCTTTTCTTGTTTTCAATTATAGGATTGCCGGAATATGAAAACTTATACACACAAAAGAATAGCTTTCCGGCCTCTTTCATGATAAAATATTTTTATCAAACACGGAGGTTCTTGCATATGAAAAAATATCTTTTCTTTTTGTTTATGGCAGTACTGCTGCTTTTGGACGGATTTGTCCTGATTTTCTTTTATCAGACCACAGCAGCGCCCCCTTCCTATTATATTTGTTTTTGGGCAGTTCTTGCCGTTACTCTGCTTTTTCTGCTATACTGGATTTTTTTCAGAAAAAAACTCCGTGCAGACATAAAACGCTATATTCCCTTTTGCTGTACCCTTGCCATACTGCTGCTCAGTCTTCTTCCTCTTTACAGCGGTATCCGCGACCTTACCGCCAAATCAAATCCCGAAGAAGCGACATTGACACAAGTAGAGTTTTCCAAAACAAAGCATACCCTGTTTGGAATTTCCCTTGGCAACACCTATTGCATGGAAGGCACTGACCCATGGGACAAGAAAGTCAGCATTGCAGTTACCAAAAAAGAATTTGACACTTATTCCTATCTGCAGCCAAAAGGAAGTCTGGACAAAGACAGCCCGGAGATCCGATACAAATACGCACCGGATTCCAAATTTATCGTAAAATATCTGCCCGTATCCAAAAAAGCCGTTCATGTATTGGAAACCACCCCTTCTCCGCTGACCTACAAAACTAATGTTTCCAAAGAAATTCAGGCAGAAATTACAAAAATCACAGACAGTTCTACCATAGAAGCCTCCATCACTGCTGACAATGACGCTTATGGGCTGAAAAAGGGAGATGCCGTCATACTGAATGGAAGTATGACAATCCTGTATCCCTACAATGTGCAGGGCTTTTATGAATTCAAAGAAGGCGACCAGATTTATTTCAATACCGAAAGCATAGAAGACGGGGACACTCCCATTCTGCATGTTTCTGTCCTGAATCTTCAGACAGAAGATGCGAAATAACAGCTTTCTGCTTTAATCAAACAGCAAAAATAAAGTTCCAACTGCCGCATAAGAAAGAAACTCAGCGAAACAGCCCAGCGCAGAAGTCTTACTCATGCGGCAGATTACTTCAACAGTATAATATCTCTCCTCTGCCATGCACTCCTTACGGAGTTTCCTTTCCCACATCTTCCACTTTCATTTCCGGAAAAAAATATCCTAAAATTTCCTTATAATTTTTCCCTTCCAATGCCATCTGATGTGCCGTGTACTGGCTCATACCCAGCCCATGTCCCACGCCTTTACACAAGAACCGCACCTGCTCCTCTATTTTCTGTATGGTGAAGCAGGAGGACGGCAGCTTCAAAATTTCCCGTACCTGCTCCCCCTGAAATACCTGATTTCCAATCTGTATCTCCATGACATATCCTGCTCCGTCTGCAGATTTTATTTCCACAATTCCCTCTCCCATCTGAAAGCCGGGATAGAGCGCCTTCAATTCTTTTTCCAGCTCTTTTTGCGTAAAATAACAGCCCTCCACATAAAGAGGACTGTTTATATCCTTTGTTGTTTCCACAGACGGCACATAAGAAAAACGTTCCCCTAAAACCTCTTTTCCGTCCCTTGTTTTTCCTGCGCTCAGGGCATGATACGGCATTTCCCGGAGTTCTCCGTTTTTCTTTAGCACCTGTCCTTTTGTTTCTCGGGCTGCTCTTTGAAAGCGCTTATATTGCTGCAGCCTCTCCCCATTCATATGCTTCTTTTTAATATACCGGGCAGCGTTTTGTATCATTTCTTCCTGTTCATCAGGGTTTGCATACAAATTCGTTCTGGCAAGAACCACCTGCGCGCAAATGGCTTCCTCCCCATATTCCCAGGAAATCTGCGACGCTGCCACAGGTGCAGCATACGCTTCTATATCCGGCTTTTTACTGAATGGACATGCCTCCCGTCCCAGGAGAATAACCGTAAAAATCCAGGGCAGTACAGGAAACAGCACTGCTGCGAAAATACATGATTCCTTTTTTTTGCTCATATCTTCACAAAACCTGTATTTTCCTTACTGTTATCCTATGCCTGCCCTGTCCTGTCCTATCCCTTTTTCACTACAAATGCCGGAATCGGCGGGTTATTTTCCCGATTATAATACTGATTCACAATGACAATATACTTTCGGCTGTCCAGGTTTTTCAGAAATTCCAGAATCCGGTCTTTTTCTTCAAATCCTGTATCTCCGCCGCTATAGATGCAAAGAGCCATAACACCGCCCTTTTTTAAAAGCTTCAGCCCTGATTTCACTGCCAGAACACTGGTGTCTGCCTTGGTTGCCAGCTCATGTTTTCCACCGGGAAGGTATCCGAAATTAAAGTAAATCCCGTCCACGGTTTCTGCCTCTACATAATTTTCCATATGAATATGGCTGTCCAAAACCAGACCGGCGCGCTCCCGAAGCCCTGCTTCCAAAAGCCGCTTCTCCGTAGTTTCAAGCGCCTGTTCCTGAATATCAAAAGCCAAAACTTTTCCTGTTTCTCCTGCCAGTTCACACAAAAACTGTGTGTCGTGTCCGTTTCCCATAGTCGCGTCAATATAGGTTCCGCCCGGTTTTACCTGCAAACGAAAAAGTTCATGACTCCACTCTGTAATCTGATATGACCTCATCTCTATTTCTCACTGGCTGCAAGCGCCTGCTCCAAATCCTCCAAAATATCCTCAATATGTTCAATTCCTACAGACAGACGAATCATTCCCGGAGATACTCCTGCTGCCACAAGCTGCTCATCATTCAACTGTCTGTGGGTATGGCTTGCCGGGTGCAGAACACTGGTCTTTGCGTCAGCTACATGGGTAACAATGGACGCCAGTTTCAGGCTGTCCATGAATTTCACAGCCGCTTCTCTTCCACCCTTTAACTCAAAGGAAATAACGCCGCAGGTTCCCTTTGGCATATATTTCTGTGCCAGTTCATAATACTTATCTCCCGGAAGTCCCGGATAGTTTACCTTGCTTACCAGAGGGTGCGCTTCCAGGTATTCCGCTGTTTTCTGTGCATTATAGCAGTGTCTTTCCACTCTCAGCACCATGGATTCCAATCCCAGATTCAAAATAAAGCAGTTCATCGGAGATGGGATAGAACCCAAATCTCGCATAAGCTGTGCATTAATTTTTGTAATATAAGCCGCTTTTCCAAACTGTTTGGTATATACAACTCCATGATAAGATTCGTCCGGCTGTGTCAGTCCCGGGAATTTTTCTGCGTGTGCTTCCCAGTCAAAATTTCCGCTGTCCACAATGGCGCCGCCTACCTGTGCTGCATGTCCGTCCATATATTTTGTGGTAGAATGTGTGATAATATCTGCTCCCCACTGAAATGGATTACAGTTTACCGGTGTAGCAAAGGTATTGTCCACAATCAGCGGAACTCCATGACTGTGAGCCAGGTTCGCCATTTTCTCTATATCCAGAACTACCAAAGAAGGGTTTGCAATGGTTTCTGCCACAACCGCCTTTGTATTTGGACGGAAAGCTTTTTCCAGTTCTTCTGCCGGTGCATCTACGTCAATAAACGTACATTCAATTCCCATCTTCTTTGCCGTAACACCCAATACGTTCAAAGTACCGCCGTAAATGGCTGAAGCGCAGATAACATGATCTCCTGCCTCACAGATGTTAAACACTGCGTAGAAATTGGCAGCCTGACCGGAAGAAGTCAAAACAGCAGCCACGCCGCCCTCCAAATCTGCAATTTTTGCTGCAACAAAATCATTGGTAGGATTCTGACAGCGTGTATAAAAATAACCGTTATCCTTTAAGTCAAACAATCTGCCCATTTCATCTGTGGTATCATACTTAAAGGTGGTACTCTGATAAATCGGCATCTGTCTTGGTTCGCCTTTTTTCGGTTTCCAGCCGGACTGGATACATTTTGTTTCAATACGATATTCTCTGCTCATTTTGTCCTCTCCTGTTCTTAAAATTTATCTTACTATAAGCTTCTGTCCCAACATCACTGCTGCCAGACAGATTCCCACACTAAGCGCCATATAAACTGCTTGTGCTACTGCTTTTCCCTGCTTCATCAGGGAAGAACTCTCCAGTGCAAAGGTTGAAAAAGTAATAAATCCACTCCTTACCTTCTGTAATACTTCTGCCCAAACAGCAGAATTCCGACAAATAACACAATTCCGACTCCCAGAATTGCCAGTGTCACTTCCTGGCTGATATGATATTTTACACTCAGTCCAACTAACAGCAGCATATCCAATCCAATCACGCACACAGCGCCTCCAACAGTTCTCATAAATTTTCTCTCATTCTCCGGGGATACACCGCTTCCAAACCGTTCTCTTATCATCGAAGATTTTCCCTTTACCGCCAGAAAAACCCCACCTCCGATAATCAGAACGCCCAGAAGCACCATAATCATTTCACTGGTATTCATACAGACCTTCCTTTCATTTCCTTATAATTTTTATAGAATTTCCTGAATACAAGAGCAAACCATACCGGAAGTACGGTTCCCTTTAATACGCAGGAAAGGCTAAGCGCCCACCAAACTCCGTTTAATTCCAGAGCAGTTGCAGAAAGCAGCATGGCTGTAGGAATACGCAGAGTATTAAACACAATTCCTGTCACAGAAGGCGGAACCGTTTTTCCCATACCCTGGAACGCTCCGGTTGCCGCTCCTTCCAGACACATAAAAATTTCAGAAATTCCTATAATCCGGAGGTAATCCACGCCCATAGGAATAACCTCTTCCTCGGTAATAAAAATGCGGAAGAAAAATTCCGGAAACACCAGAAGCAAAAAGCTGGTAAATGCGCCCCACACCGCCATAATCACCAGGGCTGTGCGGTATCCCTTCCGAATTCTCTCGCCTTTTCCCGCACCATAGTTCTGTGCAATAAAGGCATTGACCGCAGTAGAAAATCCTCCTGCCATCATCCAGGAAATGGACTCAATCTGGCTTCCCACCTTCTGCACCGCAACGGCGGCATCACCCCAGCCTGCAATCAGACGGGCAATGACCATGGAAATAGAGGAAAACAGGGAATCCTGTATTGCCGGCGGAAATCCTATTTTCACCATTTCCTTTACATATTCTTTTCTGGTTTTCACAAACAAATGCAGGTTGGCAAAAATAACCGGTTCATGCCATACTGCCCGCAAATACAACACAAATACAATCACCTGTGCCAGGACAGTTGCCATAGCGGCTCCGGCTACCTCCAGCCTCGGAATCGGCCCCACTCCAAATATCAGTACAGGATCTAAAATCAAATTAATCAACAAACCTATGGTGGTTACCCGAAAGGTTGTAACCGTGTTTCCCATAGCTGCCAGAATTCCTCCAAGCACCTGGTCTAAAAAGGAAAACACTACCAGACCGCAGGTAATCATCAGATACAATCTGGCGTCCCAGATAACCTTTAGACTATTTAACTGAAAAAATGCAATCAACTGGTTATTCAGAAGCAAACTGATAATTCCGTATAGAATTCCCAGAAACGCTCCCATTCTGAGCGCTCCTCTTGCATATTCTGCTGCTGCCGCTTTATCTCCTGCGCCCAGCTTATGCCCCACGGTCACTTGTCCGCCAATCCTGGGAATCGTAGTCACGCCGTTTGCCAGCCACATAAACATACCCGCCGCGCCAACTGCCGCTACCGCACCGCTTCCCAGTCTTCCAATCCATATCATATCAACCAGGTTATACCCCATTTGTATGAAAGAAGTCCCCATAATAGGAAACGCCAGCCTTGCCAGAGTTCCTGCTATAGGGCCATTTAACAAATCTATTTTCTTTTTCATAACAACTCCATATTTTCTTATAAAACTCTTTCTATATAGTTTATCAGACTGACAATACCTGTGTAAACACTTAATTTCAGTAATTTTGTCATTATTCCTGTATTTGCCCATTCCCCTTCTTTTCTTTATTTTTCTTCTGTGGTAATCTTATATTATATCTTTTTAAATTTAAAGGAGCGAAGCAAATGAAAGAAAAAATTTACACAATCCCTCTTATGGACGCTTTCCGCGCCCAGGACGAATGTCCCTTCTGCTTTATTGAGCGGAATCTGGAACAGCACGCCATAGATTTTGTGCTGGGTTCCGGTGCTTCTTATATGGAAGACGATGTCCGTGCCGAAACAGATAAAATGGGGTTTTGCCGCACACATTATAAAAAAATGTTTGACTATGGAAACCGTCTTGGCACAGGTCTGATCCTCACCACCCATTTCAAAAAGAAAAACGAAGAGCTGAAACAGCAGATAAAAATGTTCTCCCCTGCCAAGGCTTCCATGCTGGGGCATTTCAAAAAAACAAAAGTAGATTCTGAGAACCCTCGTACCAACATTGGCGCCTGGGTAAAAGAACAGACCTCCACCTGCTATATCTGTGATTATTACCGCAGTACCTACAACCGTTATCTGGATACCTTCTTTGAACTCTATCGCAAGAATCCGGAGTTCCGGGAACTCTTTCAAAATAGCAAAGGTTTCTGTATCCCCCATTTTGCAGATTTAGTAGAAACAGGGGATACGCTTCTTTCAGACAAAGAAAAGCAAAGCTTCTATACTGACCTTTTTGCTCTTATGACCGAAAACCTTCAGCGGGTGACCGATGACCTGGAGTGGTTCTGCGACAAATTTGACTATAAAAACAAAGATGCGGACTGGAAAACCTCCAAAGATGCAATCCAGCGCGGTATGCAAAAAGCAGCCGGCGGCTATCCTGCAGACCCGGTATACAAAGCTGAAAAATAATCAAATAAAAAGGAATTATAAAAAAAGCATAAATCAGAATTTAGCTTTTTCATTTTTCTTTTAGTTTTTTGTCATAAATTGTCCTTATTTACATTGTATAGTATTACTTGTAAAAGCCAATAAGACTTTTTTCAAAATCTTTTTCTTTTCATATTACTGGCAATGAGTTGCCAGTAACTCCTTCTTTTTTATGAAATAAAACAGGAGCAGGAATCTATCCCCCTCGGATTCCTGCTCCTGTCTTTTTATATCCCTCTTTATTTTCTGCTTTTTTCTTTTATTAAGACTTCTTTTATGATTTCATCACAGTTTTATCACATTTACCCTGTATAGTATAACTTGTAAAAGCCGATAAGACTTTTTCAAAAATCTTTTTCTTTTTCATATGCCGGTATGAAAACCGGCTCTCCTTCTTTTTAATATTATAAATATCAAAAAAAAGGAACCAGAATCAACCTTCCCCCCTCATTGATTCTGGTTTCTTTTTTATTACCTATAAATGAGCAAATATTGAAATTTGCACAAAACTACCCTACCAGTTTCAAAAC